>JAEHJW020000292.1_pt1 | contig 17445 bp, 13 predicted proteins | sample 9271431 | NCBI WGS metagenome assembly JAEHJW02 | reverse complement strand
CCTTAGACCACCAGTTGCGAGATTGAGAGACTTTGTATGAGGTGGAGTTTTGGAGGGTAGTTAAAGAGCTAGCGGTTTGACCTCCGCTTGGGGTTGTTGGTGCAGTTGGTGGCGAGATTGAGGTGGTGCGTGTTACCACGGGCTCGGTTGAGAAGGTGGTTATAACCTGTGGTGGGTTGGTGATAGTGATGGTTGGTCGGGTTGGAGTGTTTGGATCTGGGGCTTGTGTAGGCACGGGTGCAGGCACTGTAGGCACAACTGTAGGCACGGTCACTGGTGCTGGTGGCAGGATTGGTGCTGGAGCAGGTGCAGGTGCATTCTGAGCGATTGGTCGCAACCAGCCGATGCACGGTCTGAACCGCCAAGGATAGTAAGTCACGTTGACGACTTCGTTAGCGTTCGGTGCGTTCTCTTGAAGTAGGTTATAGCCGCTGCTTGTGGCGCTCTCGCATATTCCAACGTGTCCGTAAGGATTGTTAAACGTGTTAGTATAGCCAGCTTGGGGTGTAGCACCAAAGACCATAATGTCGCCCTGCACAGGTACTTGGTTGGGGTTGTTTACGTCATTAGGGATTTTATCAAAGTGAGTTGAGCTGGCGTTAGTAAATAGAGTATTGGCATTCCCTAGCGTAATCGTGTTCTTAATAGACTCGTTCGGGAATAAATAGTTCGCATAAGCCCACGCTAGATTGACGCACTCTATCCCATACGGATTAGTAATACCCTGAACTGTAACTATACCCTGACCAATTACTGAGTTTTTGAAATCTAGGTAGCTCATTTTTATTAACAATCTATATGATTAACATTAGCATTATAGCACCATTGAGTATTTGTCTAGTGTTTTTACTTATGTTTAACCCAAGACACTAAAATTAACCCAATACCCATAAGGGTTGCAACCATCCAGACGATAAACTTCTTAACGCCAGTGAGTTCGTCTAGAGCCTGTCTAATCGCCCTAACTTCATCTCTTAACGTACGGTTGTCGTTTCGGAGTTCTTGGATTGCTTCTGCTAAGTCTGTATTGGTCATAGTCTAGAACCCAATGGCTATCCAGTTTACACTAACCCCCCCAGAGGCAATAACATTGTTACCAATACCAAAACTAGAAGTCGTAACAGTGGATTGTATAACATTTATATCGGTATTACTACCTACAGTATCGCCATAACAGACATATACCGCCAATACTCCATTTGGAAATGCTACCGGAAAACCGATGCTCGCACTATAAGATAAATACGACACAACAGCAGTACCGCCCTGCATATAGAATTGACCTGTTAGGCGAGGAGGTGCAGTACCTAAAATGTTACCACCCACTCCAAACATATTTATTCCGACTAGATTGTTGCCTGTAACGGTGTTGGCAGCGAGGTCAGTACCCGTTACTGAGCCAGCAGGTAGCAATACTGAGCCAGTTCCTTTGCCCCTTAGGGTGAGGTTGATGTTGGCGTCTGTGCCGATTGGGGCTATTGTTGGCGAGCTACCAGCTATCGCATTAGTGACTTGCACCAAATTGGCTGCGGAAGCAACTGCATTGGGCTGGATAACATTAGTAAATGCGTCAGATATAGTGTTAGCCCACTCTGTAGTTGGCTTAATAACAACAACATCATTTATGGCGTTGCCTAGATCCGAGTAGCCTGATGCGAAAGATAATATGGTTATGGTTGTGCCCGATGCTGTGCCATAGAACACTTGGACAGTTGATGGGCTAAGCGTGCCGTTGGCTAGCAGAGTGCCTGTGGTTGCGATAAAGGTGCCAGTTGGCCAGTTCGTGAGGGCGTTTACGGATATGGAAGTTGAACCAATTATGCGAGCCGCCAAGACTGTTGCTCGGACTGGTTCGCCTGCGCCATCACTGGCGGACAATGCTGTGAAATTTGGAAAGCTCATAGTATTATATTACCTCTTATGTTTGTTTAAGTCTATTACGGGCTATCTTTTTCCTTTATTTTTTTAGAGCAATTCTTCGGCTATCATAATGATACCGTTGGTAATTACTGTTGTATTGTAATAGCCAGTTCCACCAGAAACTTGCGCCCTTAACTTGTAAGTATAGGTCGTATTGGCGACTCCACCTGATACTAAATACATTAATGAAATGGGGGCTCCGACCAATGAACTTGACCCCTGCAAGATTCCCGATGTCAGAACATTGTTAGAACTGTCCGTTAGGGCTAGATAAGTTAAGACATTAGCTGATGAGTTTTGCACCCACCCACACATGGCGGTAATTTTAAGGAGTCCGCTCGTATTAGCCGAGGTGGTTATGGATACACTTGCACTGGTTATATCTACATACGTCGTTGAGGTGGTGCTAAATTGCGTATTGTTGACCCCGATTTGTGAAACATTGGATGCTCGGTATATATTTGTCGTGCTTGATAAGTCTTTATTAGTAAGTGTATCTGTAGTTGCTCTACCTACTAAGGTATCTGTTGAGGTTGGTAGGGTAAGAGTGCCTGTGTTAGATATTGAGGATATTATAGGAGTTGTTAGAGTTTTGCTGGTTAGGGTCTGGGTGTCGGTCGTACCTACGATTGCACCTGCTGGGAGTGTCTTGCCACTGTCTGCAAGGAGTGTGCCAGTGGTGTTATTCCACGTAGGGATATCTCCACTGACTGTGGTGGCTGGACCATTGACTGTGCCCGTGCCTGCTGGACCCTTGATGTTGGCGATGGGTGAACCCCACGCCCCAGCGACCTGCTCATACACGTCGCCCGTAGAGCCGTTGAGATAGAAGTCGCCGTTATTGTGGGTGGTGGTCGGTGTGCCCGTTCCCTCGTACCAGACTGCACCAGGTGTGCCTGTCGCCCCTGTCGCACCAGTCGCCCCTGTCGCACCAGTCGCCCCTGTCGCACCAGTGGGCCCAGTGATGTTGGCGATGGGTGAACCCCACGCCCCAGCGACCTTATTATAAATAGCACCATTAGTGGTAAGAAAATAATAATCACCATTAACTCCAATGCCAGAGGTGGGGGCTGTTGAGCCCTCATACCAAGTTGATCCGTTGGCACCCGTTGCGCCAATGGGTCCAGTAGGTCCAGTAGCACCGGTCGGTCCTTGTGGACCTGTAGCACCCTGACCACCAGAGAATATGGTGGCACTAGCGGTGGTCGAGGGCGTGACTGTAGAATCGAGCGTCGTGCTAGCAGACGCAACAGTGGTAGTTACTGCGTTACCAGAGCTAACGGTAACATTAAACGTAACGCCATCATTCATGGCTACGTCTCTCTGTTAGTCGGCCATGCGGTCAGCGTGAAAATACCCTGAGCTATTTGATAAATTGCACCACTAGCATCTAGCACCTTGATATCATAAAAGTATTGTCCAGGAGCAACCGTGTCGGCAATGTCAGATGGGTTAATGGTCAGTGTGCCAGTGTTGGCAGTAAGGGTAACGTCTTTTTGTAAGATAGCGCTCGTATCGGTGGTGTTTGAGTCATATTGGGTCGGCTTGATAGTGAACATGGCTTTTGTGCCAGCCACTCCATTAGAGTTGGAGTAGTTGATGGTCATGCTGTAGGTGGTGTTCCGACTATAGGTAAGGTTTTGGGTTTGTGCCATGATTACATAATACTATAAGCGTAAGCAAAAAACAGCCCCCGAAAGGGCTGTTAATTGGATTATCCAACAACTAACTAAGAGTTGGTTGCGTAGATAAGGCTAAGGTGGTTAACCCGTTGCAACATTGGAATAGTTGCGCCACGATCACGAATCTGAACTTCGATACCGTCAAAGCCTGGAACTTGAGTAAGAATACGGAAGTCTTCAGGTGCGACCTTTGGAGTCACGTTAATGACAGCACGCTTGTCAGCAATAATCACATAGGTGCCAGCTAGGAAGTAGGCGTCAGGAGTTTCAATGGTTGTAACACCATTGTATTTACCCAACATACCGCCCTGAGCGTTAGCGAAGCCCAAGTTGGAGCCAGTATAGTTGGTTTGGGCTCGTAGGCTAGCTACGAAGTCGTAAGATACCCAAGCAACCATTGTATTCATGTTTGGGTTACCAGCTACACGAGCAGCATTAACGGCTTGCTGGAATAGTAGGTTGAGACCACTTGTGGGTAGGTCGGCCCTAACACCGGCAGTTGTTAATGTGACTGCAATCTTGTTTGCGTAAGGAACCGCAGCCTCAATCTTGCTTAACGAGTATTCGTCGTGAGCAGGAATAAAGACTTCACTTAGCTGTTGAGCTGCCCATTGAGCGCCCAAGCTGTCGATAGGAACGTCTTGCTGTTGATTGCGACCAATGCGAGTGACCATACCTTCATCGTAGTCGATGGTGTAGTCATTGTTACTGGTGTTTGAAAGACCTGGGGTGCCCCAAGTTGCAGTAGCGCTAGTGTTATCAGTTGTCACTAGTGTGCCATTGCTAAAGTATAGAGAACGGACTGTTAGTACGCCTGTCCAGCTATATCCATTGTCGCCAAGGTGTTGAGTAACTACGCTAAGTCTTTTTAGCGGTTTTTCCAACAGGTTGGCTGTCCTAATGCCATAAGTAGCCATGAAATTTTACCTCAATTTTTAATTTTAACGTAAGCATTGTGCTCACGCCTATACTATATCAGGTATGATTTCGGTAATGCAAATTAAAAGTCCCACGAGGGTGACTTATCCCAATTCTCCTCAAATATGAACTCAGGCTCTTTAGTTTTAGTGGGAACAGCCCTGTAGGGCGTGCCGTCCGGTCGGAACCCTTGCTCTATGGCTGCATTGACATATCGCCATGCGTCTGCGTAGTGCGACTCGCTCTTATGCTCTGGACCCTCATAGTCGCCCGTGAACCTGTTAAATTGACGCTTATAGAGGGCTAGTTTGCGTAAGAACTCTGTGGTGGTGGGGGCGTGGATCGTCGTGGTCGGGTCGGATAGTCGTGTGATTGCACGCCTGATGCCGTCTTCTCTGGACTCCTTGCGTAGCAAGCTAGCGTTGACCACACCGGCATTGCGCCATTTCTGAATACGGGCTATAGCGTCAGCGTCATCACGCTTGGCGCCGTCGTGGGGTAAGAAGTGCCAGCCATAGTTATAGGGCTTGGACTGGATATACTTAATCAGGGCCGCATCACCGATATCGTGCGTTTCGTATGCGTCAATAACATTGAGTTTTTTGTTCTCATATTGCCAGAATAAGCAGGCTGTGCTATCTGCTAACCCTAAGTCATAGTTAACATACACTGGCAACGCTGGATTATGAGGGTAATTGCCAATTCTTTTGCTTTTCCTAGCCTCTGTGATGACGTTACCATAATAGCTCGTGGCTAGAGCTTGTCCCTCGTCAAGCAGGAACTCCTGTCTGTATAAAAAGTCATTGCCATACTCGGTAATATAGTCCTGTCTGACCCGTTCTAGCTGTTCGGGCGACATATAGGCACGAGCGTCTATGCGTTGAGCGTACTGAGTGGGGTCTTTCTCGGCTGCCTCTAATAGCTTGATAAACGTGCCACCACTGATGCCGTCTTGCTTAGGGGTGGACTGGATGAGAATTTGCCCCTCGTTGGCCGCCACAACTGGTCGTATGATACCCAGCACGCCCACGGGCTGGTCCACGAACTCAGGCAATATAAACAGTTTAGTGTTCTGTCCACGCAATGACTCGGGGTTGTTAGAGGAACCTACTAGCGTCAGCGTAGAGCCGTTCTTTAGCACCATACTCATATTGTCAGAGGTGGAATAGAGGTTTTGGATAAACTCCTTGGGTACGTGCTCAATAGTCCTGAACCCATCATTTTCCACGTTATTCCAAAAAGAGTTATACCCCTGCGTTTTGGTGGGGTAAACAATCATAACGCCCATAGGCTCTTGCACCATACGGGTTATGGCATAAACAAAACCAGTTAAGTCCTTGCCCGAGCGTCTAGCCCACTCTAGCACCAAAATGCGGTAATGAGGCGCGTTCTTTAAGAACTCAGCCTGATAGGGTCGGGGAGTAAAATGAGCAGGGACTTGCACATCTATTTCGCTTTAGGCGTGTAGTTACTGCCGGTACCGGCTGCGGGCGCTTTCTTGGCTGTGCGTGCGTTAGCTACAGCTTGCTCATACTCGTTAGTGGCATTTGCCTTGTCTAGTGAGTTGCTAGATGCCCTAGTGGCTAGCTGGCGGTTGCGTGCAATCTCGTACATCAGAACGTGGAAAGCGTTAATCATATCGAGTGGTTTGCCGGTCTCTTTAGCAATCTGCTCAAGCTTAAAGGGGTCTTCTAGGATATCTCTAATCTGAGCGGTAATCTCTGGGTCTAGTCTCCAGCCGTGATCGTTGACGGCTGCATTTTTGGGCTGTAGGTCGCCACTGTCAATATAGGCTCTAATCTTTTGGGGTTGCGTAATAGGGATATTGGCTACCTCATACTCACCCTTATCTGTTTTGCGGAATATGTTTACGAATTTTACACTTTGCAGGTCCATTGTTTTCTCCTTTAATTGTCTTCTAAGTATTTGTCTAACGCACTGGCTAGCGGATTGGGTTTGCCCTCGGCTGAACCAGCCGTTGCACCCAAGTCGCCCCTGTCTTCTTGCTCTTCTTTAAGTGCAACCTCTTTGGCTGCCTTTTCCTCAGCTAGCCTTTTCTCGGCACGCTGTTGGGTAATCTGGTCAGTAGCGTTCCTGTACGGGCGCAATGCTGGACCGTAAAACTCTAGTGGAGAGATAGGCACATTAGTAACATAGGTGCCATCCTCGTTAGTCTGGAATGTCTTTTTGTAGGCATCCATTAGATCCTTAGCTACGTCTGGGAACGCCTCTAATATGTCGCCATATAGGGCGTCTACCCTGTCCGCCTCTTCTTTGAAAGTCAGGTTCAAGTCTGTTAGCTCGTCTACACGGCGGTCGTAGTCGGCTAGGTTGTCACGGACTATCTGTTGAGCCTCTAGCAGTAGCTGTGCAGCTTCCTCACGGGTGTATGGCTCTTGCGTCTCGGGGTTGATAACCTGAGTGAGCTGGCTAACGCTGTTGATTGGCGTGCCGTCATCTAGGGATACGGTGGTAAAGGTGCTATCAAGCTTGAGTGCTTCCTTGAGCTCTGCTCGGATTTGCCCTGCTGTAGATTGGCGCTGGGTGCTAGCTTGCGCTAACGCCTGTTGCTCTTCTCGCATAGCGGCACGGATATCCTCACGGGTTAACGGTCGGTTATCCTCTTCGGCAGGTTTACTTTCTTCGTTACTAGCGGTGTCGTCGGCTGGCTTTTCTTCGGCTGGCTTGGTGTCGTCGGTCTTTTCTTCCTCTTTAGTCTCCTCAGCAGGTTTATCATCTTTCTTTTCTTCCTCCTTACCCAGCAAAGAATTAGTTAAATCGTCTAAGTTGTATTCTTCTTCCTCTTCTTGTGGCTTAGTGTCCATTGCGTGCTTCCTTTATGCCCTCTATGGCGTTAATTACTATCACTTTCAACCCCGATAGGAGTTGAACATACTCACTACAGAGAGCCTCACGCTCTTCTGCAGTAAATTTCTCCGCATCAAATCGCTTCATACCACTTATGGTGTGATATAGCTCAATCTGACTATCCACCACACTTAAAAGTCTCTTAATTGCTTTTTCGTCAGGTGCGTCAACAGAAGGTCTGCGTTCCTCAGCCTGAAATGAATCAACCGATGATACATAACTTAGTTCGTCACTATCGTTCATAGGAATATGTCCTTAATAGGAATCATATCACAACCATAAGCACTGTCAAATTATTGTTGAGGTGGACCTATGGGTGGTTGCACTGGACCTGGTTGTTGTTGAGCAAAGCTTGGTGGGCTCGCCATGTTGCTAACCTCGGGGGCAGTCTTTTGGATAAGGACTTGCTCTAGCTTGTTAGCGTTGTCTTGGGCTATCGGATCGTTAGGGTTAGAAGTCTGGCGTAGGACAGTCAGCTCGTCTTGCAACTGAGCGACTTCGTCTTTGTTAGCTTGCTTCTTGCCCATAGATAGGTCGATGTCTACAGTCCACGTCTGAATAGCCTCGTAGAAGTCATCCCAGTTGAGGGCGTATTCGTTGTCTGGACCGACGGCATTAGGCTGGATATTGTTGATAATGTCCTTAGCTTGGTCGTCAAGTATGATAGTACCTTCACCCTGTTGCTCGCTGATATATAGGTCTAGGGCGGTCAATACATACTGTCTGAGGTAGTTTTCTAGGGCGTTGGTAAACTGAGTGGTCTGGCTATCCTGAACAGCTTGTTGTGACTGAGCCTGAGTGCTGTTGATGTAAGTAGAGCCAGATGCGGTGTTCGGGGAAATGCCCATAACACTGTCCACTTGACCCTCGGTATACTCTAGCACGGTCTGGAACTGTTCTAGGGTGGAGTTGGATAGCTCTTTAACGGTTACGCTTGCGGCAGGGTCTAGGGTCTCCCACTTGGCACCACGTTGCAATCGCACTGGGGCTAGGTATTGTCCACGCACCTCAATAGGGGCATCTGCGTTAAGCAATAGCATTTTAGCCACGCTCTGTAGGTAGATGTTGTTAAAGTTCGCAGCAGGGCTAGCCAGACGCACGCGGCTAAGTCCAAACGGTGAGATGGGGTTTGGATCGAGCACTAGCGCCGTAACTCGGTTATAACCGAACTTACTGCGAGAGGTGGTGTGGCGCAAGATTTGGTCGGAATTGGGGCTAAAAACATCTATATCGTAGTACGGACCAGTGCTGTATTTGGTTATAAAGTTATACATATTGTTAGAGCTGTTCACTAGCTCGTTGAACTGTGGCACCGAACTATCTCTAATTGTGTAGGCATAAGCCTCTGGACCTTCATCATACATTTCTTGTAGTGCCTTGACGTTCCAAGAAGTGGACTTTTTCTTTTTCGCACTAGCGATAAGTGCCTTGAGTTTACCCTTAGAGATGCGTGTTCGCACATAGAAATAACCGCTCTTAGCGAAATCAAGCACGCCACGCTCAATAGCTACGTCTGAATAGTGGATAAATGCCATATCGGTGGTCAGGCGACCCTGCGTACTCAGTTGGGTCATACTGGCTTGCCAGCCATATGTCAGCGCAGACTCAGCTATGAGCTGTGCTGTGGCTAGAATACCTACACCAGACTGGTCTTGGTTCAAAATCTCACGTCGCACAATATATTCACATACGGCGCTCTTAATACTCTGGCGAGTGCCGTTAACTGGCACACCAAAGGTCGGGATTTGCTGTATAGAGGCTCGGGGGAGTTGCTTGACGTCGTTGCCTAGACGGGTGTCGCCCACTCTAGGGGCGTTTTTGACGTTATTCATAGCGACGCCACCCACAAGGTTGGCTAGGGTGAGGTAGTCAATCGTGAAGTTATAGCGCCATTGGGCGTCTAATAGCCATTCGTTAATCAGCTCTTCGGCGTCTGTCTTATCTTTAGTGGTTGTAGATTTTTTTGCCATAAGCGTATTATAACACCCTTACTGGATGTCCGCCTTAACACCAATTTCAACACCTTCGTAGGATATGCTACGCAAAGCACCAGCGCAAGGAGTGGTAGGGTCAGAGGAAATACTCCACTGCGCCTCGTTGACAACTTGGTTGATTGGGATAATTGGTCGGTAGTTTAGGGGTTGTTGCTGAACGTCAGTGGTATCAAATATCGGGTTTTCGCCCCAGCCCACTAGCTCATTCTCAGCAGGTAGGAATTGGTAGTAGTAATCGGTCCAGTTGCCGTCATCGCTGGCTATATAGGGTGGTCCAGTAATGGTTTTAGAGCGAGTGCTATAGTTGACGACTCCACTGGGGGCTGCGACCCCAAAGGTAATGTCAACCGTGAGATTGCCCACGACACCCACCACATAAGGCACTGCCTGCACCAGAGCTAGATAGGCGCTGTGCTCTTGGTTGGTGCCCATTAGTGGACCAGTGGCGCTAAACACAAATGGCGTTGGAATACCCAAGGAGTTCTCATCTTGTGCAGTAGAACCCTGCTCTAGCTTGAATATGTGGTTATCTTGGCTAACATACATAAACACCTGATTGTTTGGTGGGGATATAAGCCCTATCCACTGGTTGTTGATGTTCCAAGGGTACCAACGAGGATTATTGGCGTCAGTTACGTCATAAACGAGGATAATGTTATTGTTCGTAAAGCCATTAACTGCACAAGAGAAGTACATACGGTCATTTATGCCACACGCCACTATGTTGGTTAGCTGATCGGCAAGAATGGTCTGCCACAGGTTGTCAATCGGGATAGATACGTTATTCACTGACAGAATGTTAAGCGTGGTAGGTCGGGTGGTAAGTTCCATTACCGAACTGTTTGTTGGGAAGTATAGGGAGTTGTTATAAGCAAAAGCGCCATATGGGCTAGAGCCGGCAGGCACGTTGCGTCCTTGGTCGATTGCGCCCCAAACCACAAACGAATAGCTACCATAGTTAACGGTAGACTGCTCAATTACAGCCTGCTTAGAGGTGCCTCTGGTGTTGGAATAAAGCATCGTGATGCTTGGAATACCCTGAGAGTTACGGAATGATATAAGGTTTGTTGGGAAGTGGTTGGTACCCTCATTCATAACTAGCCTGTAGCCACCATTGTTGGGCGTAAAGTCAAAAGCGCTACCTGGGTCGCCGCCAATTCTTAAAGCATACTCGTCGCCAGCAATGCCCCAAAGATAGACTCTGCCGTCTATCTCGGTGCCGTAGGTGGCCGCAAAGCCGTCTGTGGAGTTGTCGTTGGGAGCTGTGCCGTGACTGAGCTGTGGTTGCAGGGTGCCGTCGTCGTTAAATGAGGTGCTGTTGATATCAAGTCCACCAGCTAGAAGTAACATGTCGTCGTTAGTGATGGTGCCAGTGCCAGATGCGGTGGCCACATATAGGTTCCAGCTAGTAGCACCTGCTGGCGTAGCGTTGTTGCGTGCTATGGTAAGCCCGTAAGTCTGGCTTCCTACCCAGCTAAGTCGGTCCACAGATGTCCAGCCGGTAAGAATAGGGCTGTTAATAGTCTCACCAATAGGTCCATTAAAGGTAATGGAATAATAAATTGGGTAAGGGGTTGTGCCAGATGACGTGGTTGCGTAAGTTAGACCAGTGCCGAATGCGACAGCCGTAGGCGCGCTTGCTGGGTTGGCTACCGAGGTAAAGGTCACCACATTCATAGTAGTGAGGTCAACATACATACTAAGGTCAGTGCCATTAGCCATATACAGCTTATCCTCAGCATGGATAAACTGGTATCTGAGGTTGCGAGTTACGTTATTCGTGCCACCGCAAGTGGTCCATGAGGTCGCCCCATCTTGGCAATACTTAATTTTGCCGGCATCACAGATAAAGTAATAAAGCTGGTTGTAGTTATAGACGGCTGGATAGACCTGATAGACATTATCTATGGTGTCTGGTAGCCACGCCTTAAGACCGGGGCGATAGGTCAATAGCCCTTGAGTTGTGACACTAACATTCATTGCCTCACTAAAAGTATTGGGTGCAGCGTTCTCTGGTAAGCGTGTATCTAGCCCACCATTGAAACTAGTGACTGGGCTTGGCGATATTACATTGCCATACATACTACCTTTAGCCATTGAGATAGACTCCACCCGTTCCACTTAAGTCGTCAGGCATAGACTCATCATCCATAGAGGTTCCACCGTTATCCTTAATAGCGTCGGCTAGCAAGTTGTTGTAGCGAGTCTCTATGAGAGTAGCTAGACCACCACGAACCAAGTCGGGTGGCAAACTATCCTTAGCTACCCCTAAGATTAGAATTTTGGGAGGAATTACTATTTGTAACAGCGTGCTGTCGTTGAGAGTAAGTTGAGGGATCCACGCAATAGTGTCGGCTACAATCGTACCGCCCACTTCATAGTCATAAGGTACTCGGGATAGAGTTAACGTGCCATTATCGAACATAGCATACTGGGGGTTGTAGGGATAATGCGCATCATTAATCTGGTCGGGGTCTACCAGTGTCCACGTAGACACAATCACGCCAGCTTGCTGAATAGTAAGCATCCGTTGGGGGTGGTAGATAGGTTTGCGGATAGAGGGGTCCAGTATATAGGTCTGTGAGGATGTTACGGTGCCGATGGGGTTGTTGTTGGTGCGTAAGTACTTCCAGTCTGCCTTAAGCTCTAGCTCGGATGCGAACATATTGGTCCAGCTAATGGTGTTATTCAGGAAATCAGACAAATCAGTACCAGTGACATCGTTAGTGATGCCGTGTGTTTGCAAATAGACAGCCTGAGCGAAGCTCGTTACGTCATTGACAGCGTTGCCGGTATAAATGCCCATAATACTATCTTACCCCTTTAGTTGCGGTTATGCTACGAGCAAAAGGATTACCGTGTTTGGCTGTTGATACGCTGGCTGTTTTCAGAGTAGGTGCCTTATATGCAACGGTGCTAGACGTTAGACCTGTGGTCGCTTTGGGCATTAGCAGGGCGTTGCCACTACTCGGGAGTCCGAGGTCGTGGAATAGCTTGCTTGATGAGGTGGTTGCGGTTGACGAGGTGGTCGTGCCTGTGGCTATGCCGAACTTGTCAATGACCCCACCAGCGTTGAGTTGCTGAGCATATTGCGTAAGGGCGTCTTTTTGGGCGCCAGTCATTTTGTCATAGGCTGACTTGGTGGTGTCTTTGTAAAGCTCAATCGTGCTTTGAGATACGTTATTTTTTTGGTCAACTTGAGCCGCCAACGTCTTAACGTATAGGGAGTTGCCTGAGCCACTCCACGCTATGTTGGTATTCTGGTCCGCTGTAGTGAGGGCACCCTGAGCCTGCTTTTGGTTAATAACGGCATTGTAGTAGTTAACTGCATTGTCGTTATTCTGTAACCAAACATTCTTTTGACCAGCCGAGCTGAGTGTTGAGTATGTCTCAAGGGCGTTTTTATCTTGCTGTGATAGGTTTTGAGGAATAGTTTTGTTGAGGGATGCCGCTAGAGCGGTGTTGCCATTTGCGACTAGTTGTTTTTCTACGTCTGTCGTCTTAGTGGATGAGCCGGCAGTATTCAGTTGTTTAACGGCGTTAACATAGCTCTGTTGGTCTGACGGAGATAGCTGAGAGACGTCACGCACCTGTCCGACGTTTGTGACACCAACCGCCTTAAGTGATACGCCAGCCTTTTGGATAGCCTGTTGCTCTGTTTGGGGTACGGCATTAAACTGGGCATTACCCTGACTTGTGTAGTGAGAGCCGGTAGTGTTTAGGTAGTTGTTATATGCTTTGTTGCTCTGTTCGCCAGTAAAGTCTTTGGGGAATGCTACGGTTGAGCCGTTTTGGGCACCATTCACGTTTAGAATTGGGGCTAGTGGGCTAGTGGGGCTAGCGGCCATGTCGCCTTTGATGTGGCTGGTATAGAGCCCGAAAGTGTTAGCCGCCTTTTCTCCTATTGAGTGACCGTTGTTGTTGAATAGATTGGTGACGGGATCTGCACCGAGAAGGTTGTTGGCACGAGTGTTAGTGGTGGTATTGAATTTATCACCATAATTATTAACCCCAAGCACCTGTTCAGCCCCAGTTGTTGCCAGTGGGTTAATGCGATTAGTGACGGGAGAAAACGCCTGCACTACATTGCCTTTAGCTAAATTCTCAATAGCGCCAGCATAGTTTTTCACTAGACCGACAGCACCAGGCATATGGATGCTGGCATCGGGGTTGCCCGTAAATTCCTGCCAAGCTTTTTGTAGTCCATAGCTAGCGGCGAGTGCCATAGCACCGTTGAGGAGTGCCCCTGGGTGACCCTTGAATGTCTGACCAATAGCGCTAGCGGCACTCTTATTCATAGTCTCAAAATAGTGCCAAAACATCATCATATGTGGAGAGGCGTTATCAAAGGTATGGCTATCACCCATAAACTTATTGACCATTTGGGCAGCTTCTTTGGGGTCCATACCGCCATTCGTCAATGAATTGAACGCCTTGACACGGAAGTTACCATCTATGGCGCTCATAGCCTTTTCGTTAAGCTTAGAAACGCCAAAAGTAAGTTTAGATAATGGTCCCTCCAAATTCTTGCCATAGGAGGGCACATATCCACCATTTTCTTGGAAATGAAGCAGGTCCTCTGGGTCAATTCTCATACCCTGCTTAAGAAATGACAGACCACCTATACCGTTACCCCGAAGACCAGACGCCATTAGGGCTTGGACTAACTGGTTACTACTGTGGACCACTGGGTTGGCGACAATGGTTTGCACCAAACCGCTTGTGGCTTTATTCCATAACTGAGCTATCGGGTGCGCACCAGCGCCACCATTAGCGACACCAGACTCTCGTAGTGATTGAGCAGTCTTTTCGTCGGTATAAAAGGTGTGGTTAGTGCCTGTAGCATCCTTGAAGTCTACGGGAACGCTATTGGGTGTTTCGGCTTTGCTTAGTCCATACTTTTCGGGGTTGCTCAATAGTTCACTCCTAGCGTTAGTAGCCTCTCTTAGTCGTAGAGTGTCAGACACATAGTTGCCATAGCCCGAGCTGGCGTCTTGTAGCTTTACGCCCGCACCCTTTAGGTCTTGGCTCGTAGCACGTGAGTAGTTGTATACCTTGCCGTTTTTGTCTACAAAGGTGCCGTCTTTTTTGGCCACTAGTCCTAAGTCTGGGGCGTCGCCAGTGATGGTATTCCCAGCTTTGTCTGTGAAATTGCCCATAGTGCTGGACTGAGAAAAGCGTGATTTGGGCTGGCTGAGTAGGTCGCTGAAGTTAGTAATCTTAGTGCGTAGGTTGCCCCCTGCATTTTTTGCTGACTGGACTGCAGTCTTAAGCCCACCGCCTTTTCGTACCTGTGGGGTGTGGTTATCGGCGCTTGAATACTCTGAGTCTTGTGAGCTACGGAATACGTCAGAGGGGTTCTCTATGTGTTGTTGGAGTAATTTGGCCACAGCCTGCTCGTCGGCAGGTAACTTGTCAACCGTATTGGTTTGTAGGGCATGCACAATGGCGTCTTGTTGTTCTGGTGTCAGAGCATTCTCCATGCGATTGCGGATGATATCGCCCATAGTGTTGGCCGCTTGGTTGCGCCCAGTGAGGGTGTCTACTAGGTCTTGTGCGTTCTTGCTGTTACTGTAACCAGACTCGTTGGCTATACGAGCATGTGCGCCCTCAAGGGCATTTTGCAGGTCTTGGGTGACGTTGCCAGTTTCTTTCTGGATCGGCGCTACTGCGTTATCGGCACCAGCTTGTGCTGCTACCGCCTGCTCAGGAACGGCTGCTTGGCTGGCTTGCTCGGCTGGAGTGACTAGAGGTGCAGATGTGCTGGGGGCTGGAGCGGTTGGGGGTGTTTCGGCTGCCTTATTCACTACTTGCTGGGCTGCATCTTGAGCTGTCTGGACTGGTGCTGGGGCTGGTGTGCCCTCAATAGGTGCGGTCGGGGTGGTGGGTGTTATGGGAGTAATCTCGGTGGGTTTTGGTGCGATTGTGGGTGGTGTAACGGTGGGTGTTGGAGTTGGTGTTACTGGCTTGACACCACTCTCAGGTGCGTTAGGTGCGGTCGTTGGGGCTGCCGTCTCGCTGGTAGGTGCGTTAGATGGTTTTTCCTCTATTGGTTTGGTGCCAGACTCGGGCGCAGTGGGAGACTCGTCGGCATTTAGCCCAGCGGTTTCGCCAGCACTAGATGCCTCAGCGCCACTACTAAATAGTCTCCCGACAGCAGGGAGTTTACTTAATCCATTGGCTATAGAATCGCCCACGACAGGCAGTTTAGTAGCTGCTGTTGCTAGCCCAGGCACCATCAGGGCCGTGCTACCAATAACAGACCCTATCTTGTAGGGAGTGCTTATGCCCTCTTGTTGAGCGGATTGGTCAACTTGTTTACGTGAGACGCCAATATCGTTACCAATACGACTCGGCATGTTTATTTTGTCTATTGCGTTGGCGGCGTTGGGGTCATTAAATACATCTCGACTGACTAAACTGGCTAGCGATAAGGGAGAGCCTATTAGTTTGGCGGTGCCCTGGAGTAGTCCGCTACCCACATTAGCCGCAATATCGCCACCCAAGTCCATAGCCTTGAAGTAACCAGGTTGGTTTTGTTGCGTATAGGGAGTGCCGTTGCTGATGTGCCCTGGAGTTAGATTGCCTATGTTGGTAATGTTATCGGAATTAACGATAGGGGTCGGTGTTGAGGCTATATGTGGTGCGACTGGGGTCGGTGCTAGTGCGTGCACTGGCGCAGCCGTCAGATTGCCTGAGTTATCCACAGGTGCGATATTGACGGGAGGTGCAGGGGTGTGCGTAGCCTGTAGGTTGCTCAGAGGTTGCGGTAATCTAACCTGTAATGACGGACTACTGGGTGTGGTTGGGGTAACGACCTTCTTTTTTTGATTATTGTTATTAGAGGCGGCACTGTTGCCGCCGCCAAATATGTCGTTAAAGCCGTTCCCGACTGCGGAGATGATATCGCTAAAGAGACCCATGAGACTCCTTAACTTTGTTTCTTAACGTATAGCGCCGAGTTAACTGGGGTTGTAGATGAGTTGCCGGAAGACGGCGCTGCTGTAACAGTCAAGCCACTTGGGGGTGCGAATGAGCTGACGGAGGCTGGGTTATATACAGTCTGAGTGGCGGATAGAGGGGTGGTGGGGGTTAGTGCTTGAGCTAATTGAGGCAGGTATTGGTTGTAGGTTGATGTGTCGCCAATGTTCTGGGCGGCGGTTAATATCTTTTGAATGCCTGCGGAGGTGGTGTTGCGGTTGTCATTTAGGAGTGCGGTTGCAAGGTCGGCATCACGCTTATGGGCGGAGTTCTCGTAGGTGTTTTGAGCGGCGGCAATGGAATTAGCGTTGGCTTGATAAGTCTTATCTGCACCACCAATATCGGTATTGGCGGAATCTGCTACAGCCCTACCAGCTAACTCTGAGCCAGTGCCATCAAGCGCACCTAGTGAGGCGAGCACTGAGCGCAAACCCTGACTGCCAGATGCGGCAGCCTGCTCTGCGTTTTGTACGGCGCTAGCACGACTTTCGTTGTTAGTCTGGAGTTGGTTGTTGTAGTCGATTAAGTCTTGCTGATCGTAGCCTTGGTTGAGCTTTTGGGCTGCAGTAAAAGCATTCTGGTTCTGAGTAATGCCGTCAGTTATAGACGCCTTGATGGCTGCTATTTCGGTTGGAGATAGGGTGTTAGTGACTGGTGCTGCAGTTGTGGCTGTGGCTGTGGGGGTTGCTGTGGCTGGAGGATTGGGGTCAGCAATTTTATTCGCATACATACCGCCAACGCCCTGCGACATAGCTTGCCCGAGAGGGTTAGTTACGTTATCTGGCGCCCCAATGTAACTATTAGTTAGTTGATACTGAGAGGCTGGACCATAGTTTTGGACTGTTGGTGCTGCTGTATTCGAGCCGGTAAAATTGCCCTTAACATATAAGTTATTGTCAGCACCGACCCAATAGACTGGGGTGCCACTTGTCGTTGAGGTGGTGGGTGCTGTTGCCGTTGAGGTGGTCGTAGTTGCTGGTTGCATTATCTTATGCCTTTTATTTTAGGTTTTCGCATATCAGCCTTTAGAGCTGATGGTTTCATCATCATTTTATCCATTTTGTTGTCCATTGGAGAGCCCT
>JAEHJW020007734.1_pt1 | contig 17529 bp, 19 predicted proteins | sample 9271431 | NCBI WGS metagenome assembly JAEHJW02 | reverse complement strand
ATCTTATCCTGAATCTCCTCCTTGGAAAGGTGGGCGATGCACTTGGTAACTTTTCCCATGACTGCCCCCTTGAAAATTTTTTGGGCAGTCTACCATATTACTCATTAGATGGCAACTTGGTATAAGGGATTGGAGTGTGAATTACGAATGTAAGTTGGGCGAGAAAACTCCGAAGAGTGGTAATACAAAAGCATGTAGGCATTTCGAACAAAAATAAAGATTATGAACTGCCCACCTCAAATGGAGAAACAGCGATAACTTTTAGAAGTTTGTCAAGTGAATACGAAGATCAAGATCGTCTGGTCTTATTCCCTTGGTTTGCTTAGATATATAGAAAAAGTATACTAAATGTAGAATTGCCGAAATTCCCTACCCCTATATGATGTTAGTTAGGTTCACATCATACAGGGGAAATAGTGGTGCAAGCTTTAATCAGCCGGGGAATCACCCGTCTTATCAGGACCGGCAGCAACCTTATCAACAGGGAAGCCCCGGACCTGCCCACCTTTCCCGAAACCGACCGTCTTTTTTTCCTCTCGCCCCACCTGCTCATGGCTCATTTGCGGCAGGGCGGCCTGACTCATCCCTACAAGGACCATGTCTGGGTCTATTCCTGTGTCAACGCCATCGCCCAAAACCTCATGGGCATCCCCCTGCTCTTTTTCACCGGCAGCCGCAAGGACAAGAAGCTGGTGGAAGCCGGTACCCTGGTCCGGCTCTTCGAGACCCCCAATCCCATGATGTCCGGGGCCCAGCTCATCGAGGCCACCTTCATCTACCTGGGGCTGTGCGGCGAAGCTTTCTATATTGCCGAGCGAAAGAACCCCAGGGAGGTTCCCAAGGAACTCTGGACCTTTCACCCCAACCGTTTCAAGGAAGTCGTGGATAAAGACACCGGCCTGATTGCCGGCTGGACCTATGAGAAGGGAGGCAAGAAGATTCCTTTGGAAGCCCACGAGATTATCTTCTTCCGCTACTTCAACCCCTACCACGATTACCGGGGCCTGGCGCCCCTGCAGGCGGCCCAGGCGGGGATCGACCAGGACTTCTGGGCCAGCAGGTACAACGCCGCGTTTTTCAAGAACAACGCCCAGCCGGGTGGAATCCTGGAGACCTCCGCCAATCTGGGTGACGAGGAATTCAAGCGCCTCTTGGCCCAGTGGAACGACCGCCACCAGGGGGCGAGCAAGGCCCACGCCATTGCTCTCCTGGAAGGCGGGGTCACCTATAAGCAGACGGGGCTTTCCCAGAAGGACATGGACTTCCTGGAGCAACGCAAGTTCAACCGGGAAGAGATCATGGCCGCGTTCAAGGTGCCCAAGAGCGAGCTGGGTATCTACGAGGACCTCAACTTCGCCACCGCCAAGACCCAGGACCGGGTCTTCTGGACCAAGACCCTCCTTCCCAAGATGGCGCTCTTCGAGTTCGTCGTCTGGCATCAGCTCTGCGCCAAACTTTCCGGCCCGGAGACCTGGGCCGAGTTCGACCGCACCGCGGTGGACGCCCTCAAGGAAGACCTGAAGGAGATGCTGGATGCCGGCCAAAAGGTCTGGCAGATGGGTGTGCCCTTCAACGTGGTGAACGAAACCCTGAACCTGGGCTTCCCCAAGGTCGAAGGTGGCGAGGTAGGATATCTGCCGTTCAACCTGATGCCGGTGGGCAGCCAGGGCCTTCCCGATTCCTCTCCTTCCGCAGCCGCTCCCCCCTCTCAGCCGGAGAAGGCGGCCGGTCCCCCTCCCTGGCCGGCTGCCTTTCTCCACCTCCCCGGACCCCAGGTCATCGTGCGCCTGAAGATGGACCCCCGGGCTTCCTGGCAGCAGTACCACCATCTGTGGGCCGTCCTGATGGGAAAGTTCAAAGGGAAGATGGAGCGGTTCTTCTCCTGGCAGGAGGCGCTCCAGATCGAGCTGCTGGCAGAGAAGCTGGCCAAGGCCCGGCTCCGGGAATACATGGCGGAAGACCTGCTTTTCGACCTGGAAGAAGCCAACGAAATTTTGAAGAAGCTGGCCTGGCCCCTGTATCTCACCATTGGAACTGAGGCCGGCAAAGCCCTGTTTGTGGAGTTGGGGGCCGATCCCGCCAACTTCGTGCTGGCGGACACCGCAGCCATGCAAGTGCTCAAAGACAAGCTTATCAAAGTCACCCGGATCAACGACTACACCCGGGAAAAACTCCGGGAGACGCTGCTGGAAGGCCTGGCCCAGACGGAGACGGTGGGCGAGCTGCAGCAGCGGGTGAAAAAACTCTTCAAAGGCTCTGAAGCCCGGGGCCTTAACATCGCCCGCACGGAGACGGGCCAGGCTGCGGCCCCGGCCCGGGATGCGGCCATGGATGAGCTGGGGGTGGAGAAGATCCAATGGTGGACCGCCGGGGACATTGACGTGCGGGAGACTCACCAGTTCCTGCAGGGCATGGTGGTGCCCCGGGGCATGCTCTTCCCCAACGGCTGTTTTTACCCGTGCGATCCCGGCGGCCCGGCGGAGCAGATCATCAACTGCCGCTGCGTGGCCGTGCCGGTCATCGATTAGGAGGAAGAATATGGCTGAAGCCGCCATTAACCGGGAAAAGAATCCAACTTTCCACAAGGCTCTCGACATCCAGGTCCGCCAGGTGGGGGACCCCGAGGAGCGGGTCCTGGAGTTTATCGCCTCCACCGCCCAGGTGGACCGCTACGGCGACATTATCGAGGTGGAAGGCTGGGAGCTGGACAACTGGCTGAAGGTACCGGTGATCCTCTACGGCCACGATTACGGCGGATTTCCCATCGGCCAGGGGATCAGCGCCATCAAAGACCCCCTTAGGGGTTTGGTGGTCCAGGCCAAGTTCGCCACGGTCGAGCAGAATCCTATGGCCGATATCGCCTACCGCCTGGCCTTGGGGGGCTTTATCCGGGCGGTCTCGGTGGGCTTCATGGACCTGGAGAGGGAGCCCATTCTGGACAATGAAGGGAACCGCACCGGCTGGCGCTTCAAGCGGGCGGAGTTGCTGGAGGTTTCCCTGGTGGCCGTGCCTGCCAACCCCGGGGCGCTCATCGTGCCGGTGCAGAAGGGCCTTCTGACCCAGGAAGAGGCAGAAGCCTTCCAAGCCAAGATGCAGGAGGCAGCCGGGGAGAGCCAAGAAGAGCAGGACGCCGATGATCCCGAAAAAGGGAAGCACGATGACCTGAACCAGCGGCTTATTGCCCTGGGCCTAGCGCCCGCCGAGCCTAACTGCAATTGCTCCAACATTCTGGTGGCCCTGTGCGATTTGGCGGAGGCCCAGCACCGGGAAATCGAGGAATTGCGGTCCAAAACCAGCCTCAAGTTGGACGTGGTGCTCTCGGAGGAGCAACTGGCGCAAATCCGGGGCCAATGGGAAGCCTTATTCCAAGGCTTTAAAGCCGATATCCCCATTCTCCAGGTCAAGGCCGGGGCGGTCTTGAGCGCCAAGAACAAGGCGGCCCTGGCAGAGGCCCGGGACCGCATCCAGGCAGTGCTGGAGGCGGCCGAAGGTTCGGGGACTGAGGAAGGGAAAACCAAAATCACCGATTATTACTCCCTGGCCATGGACCCGGAAGGTGAGGTTCCTGGAAGCTCCCCTGGAGATGACCCGGACCTTACAAGAATCTTCGAACTGACGCAAGAAGTGGCCAAAAATTTCAAGCTGCCCGTAACCGCGGGCTAAAGGAGGAGGGACATGGGCGAGCCTGCCATCAACGTGCAGATCAAGGAGTTGCTGGAGGACATCAACAAGAACCTCAAGACCACGGACGGTGAGGGCCGGGTGATCACCATCGCCGAGGTCTTCAAGACCATCCAGGGGCTCTCCGAGAAATACGCCGACCTGGAAAAGCGGTTTGCGGAGTTGGACGAAAAATACCGCTCCCGTAAATGGGCCAACCTTCCGGGCCTGGAGGACGAAAACAAGAAATTTTCGCTCTTCAAGGCGGTGAACGCCATCATGAACAAGAACTGGAAGGGTGCGGAACTGGAAGAGGAGGTCTTCCGGCAGACCCGGGCCATGTCCGCAGGGGATGACGCCGCGGGCGGCTACCTGGTGCCGGCCCAGGCCGTGCCCGAGCTCATCGAACTCCTCCGGGCCGAGGCGGTGTGCATCCGCATGGGGGCCCGGGTGATCGACAACCTGATGGGGTCTCCCGTGGAATTCCCCAAGCAGACCGGCGGGGCTGTGGCCTACTGGGTGGGGGAAAACGCGGCCATTCCTCCTAGCCAGGCGACCTTGGGGCAACTCCAGATGACCCCCAAATCGGTGACCGCCCTGGTGCAGCTCTCGAACCGGCTGATCCGCATGTCCAACCCCTCGGCGGAACAGATGGTCAGGCAGGACGTGGCCATCGCTTTGGGCCTGGCCATCGACATGGCGGCTCTCCGGGGTACCGGCACGGACGACCAGCCCTTAGGCGTAGCCAACACCCCGGGCATCAACAACGTGATCCTGGGGTCGAACGGCGGCCTGGCCGATTTCGACACCTTCACGGACATGGAATACGAACTCAGCGTGGACAATGCGCTCCGGGGCAAGCTGGGGTTCGTGTTCCATCCGGCTATCCGCAGGCGGCTCAAAAAGCTCAAAATCGCCCAGTTCAGCGGCGACCTCTCCGGCGAGTACATCCTGGCACCCTTCAGCGACGCGCAACTGGAAGCCTACCTGGGTTATCGCTTCGGCATGACCACCCAGGTCCCGGTGAACCTGGTTAAGGGCACTTCCAACAACTGCACCGAGCTTTACTTCGCTAACTGGGCGGAGCTTTTGATCGGCCAGTGGGCGGGATTCCAGATCCTGGCTTCGGACCAGGCTGGCACCGCGTTCGCCGCCAACCAGACCTGGATCCGGATCATCGCCGACGTGGATATCGGCCTCCGCCACACCGAGAGCTTCTGTCTGTGCAGCGACGCCAAGATCGCCTAACTGCCGGGGGGCCGGTGGTCCCGGCTCCCCTCAACTTATAGGAGTCGACCATGCAATACCGGGTAAGAGACGAATACGTGGTGCACCTGGGGAAGGGAAACGTAGTGAAGGGCGGGGAAGTGTTCGAACCCACTCCCAAGGTCCTGGAGGAGCAGGGCTGGAAGATCGAGCCGGTCAACGGAGAGCCGCAACCGGTCAAAAGCGATAAGCCTGATCCCGCGGCCAAGCCGGAAACCAAGGAAGTGCCGGAGCCCCCAAAGGACCGGACCATGAAGAAGGACGAAGCCCAGACCAAGTGAGCCTGTCATGGACCTGACCACCCTGGCCAACGTCAAGGCCCTGCTGCAGGGCGATACCCCCTTGGGACCCGAGGCGGATGATTTGCTTTCCTGGCTGATCACCGCGGTTTCCAAACGGGCCAAGACTTTTTGCAACCGGGGGTTCGAGAAGAAGGAGCGGGTGGAGTTTCACGACGGAGGTGGGAAGTATCTATATCTTCGGGCCCTGCCGGTGGCGGGGATCGTCTCCATTATCTGCTCCGATACCTGGGACTGGGCGGCCGCGTCGCCTTTGAGCGTCAGCAGCTTTGCTTTCGATGCGGGCACGGGCATGGTCCTCTACCGGGGTGGAGACTGGCCTTACGGCGAAGGAGCTATCCGGGTGACCTACACGGGTGGATTTGATCCGTTCCTGGAGGAAGGAGGCGAACCTCCTGAAGGGTACACCCCCATTCCAGAGGACTTGCAACAGGCGGTCTGCACCCAGGTGGCCTATGAGTACCGCCGCCGGAACGACCCGGGGCTACAGGCCGTGGCCTTCCCGGACGGATCGATGCAGAAGATGGACGTGGGGGAGTTTTTATCAGGGGTGAGAAACACCCTGCTCCGCTACCGTAAGAGGCCCGGCTGATGGCCAAAGACCCCATTAAGAGCCTGGAAGCCCTGGAGAAGAACCTGGTGAAACAGGTGGCGGGCGTGTTGAACAAGACCCTGGCGGGCGTGGTGCGCAAGCTCCAGACCCAGCACTTCACCGGGGGCACCACGGATAATGCACTGGGGAAACGCTCAGGCACTTTAAGCCGGGAGATCATCCCCACCCCGGCTCACGCGGACGCGGCCACGCCGATGTTGATCACCGCGGCCGTACACGCGGGGGTGAAGTATGCCGGGGTGCACTTCGGACCCCGGGGCACAACGGTGACCATTACCCCCAAAAACAAGCAGTTCCTGGCCATCCCTACGGACTTCGCCAAGACCCCGGCAGGGGTGGCCAAGGGCGGGCCGCTGGACCCCATTTGGGGCCCGACCTTCATCAATAAGGGTGTCATCTTCGGCTACCACGGCGGCCAGAAGGGGACCACCGAAGGGGTACGGCAGAGAGCGGCGGCGGGGCAGGCAGTGAAGAAGGGCGAGATCATTCCCCTGTTCATCCTGAAGAAATCGGTGGTGGTGAAAAGGCGTATCGACCCGCACATCGACTTGATCCTCTGGGCCAAGCCTCGGTTCCTGGCGGCCCTGAAGAAAGAGGCTTTGAAGGTTGGTTAATGGCGGAGACCATCAAGACCCAGGTCCTAAAGACTCTGGAAACCATGCTCCAGACCATCCCGGAGTTGGGCTCGGTGCACCGGCGTCCGCCCTTGAACGTGGACCTGGACAAGGTGAAGACCCCGGCGCTCTTCTTCTGGGAAGAAGAGGAGCGGAAACCCCGGAACCGGTTGATGCTGGGGGTGATGCGGCTGACCCTGACGGTATTCATCAGGCTCACGCCGGGAAGTGACCATGGCTTTACCGCCTTCTCTGACCTGGCGGACGTTATCGCCGGGAGGGTCCACGGGGTTATGACCCGCCCGGTAGCCCTGGCAGGAAAAGCGGTCAACATCCAGGAACTGACCACCCGGAAGGCCCTGGCTAATGAGATCTTTGGAGAGTTGGTCCTGATCTATCAAGTTACCTACGCGCATTCCTATGGGGATGCCTTCAGTACCAGTTACTAAAGGAGGATGACAAAATATGCTGCCTCCCAGCACGGAAAACCTCACCATCCCCGGGGGCATCAAGCTCTTTTTCGATGCCGGCACCGGGGAGCGGGACCTGGGGAATATCGTGGATCTGGATCTCGACCCCAAGACCGAGGAGTTGAAGCACTACACCAACCGCTCGGGCAAACGCCGGGTGGACAAGGTCTTTCCTATTGAGGAAGAGCTGACCATGAAGTTCAAGCTGGACGAACCGGTGGCGGAGAACCTGGCGGTCTACTTCAAGGGCGGTCCCGCAGAACTGGTGGGGGGCGGGACCGGTCAGGTGGTGGACCAGAAGGTGACGCTCAACGCCTTGATCCTTTCTTCTTTGGGCAAATACGGGCTTTCTGCTGTCACCGTGCGCCAGTTCCTGGACAAATGTTTTCGATTCGACGGTGCCGCTTATCAGGATCACTCGGTGGAGGCGGACACCGAGGCTGGCACGCCTTTCGATGCTCTCCAGGACGCAGACGATGTCCTTTACCTGGGTAAGAACACTCCTTTCCAGGAAGTCTATGCGGACCTGGCGGTGAATGGCGCTTACACCGGCCTCGCTTGGGAATACTGGAACGGCAGTGCCTGGCAGTCCCTGGCCGTCTCCGGGGCTGGGGCCGAGCTTTCCGCCGATGGTCCTATCACCTTCACGCCCCCGGCTGATTGGGCCAGGACCACGGTTAACGGCTTTACCGGGTTCTTCATCCGGGTCAAGGCCACCGCGGTCACCACCGTGGCTACGGTTAACTGCTTCCGCCAGGTCCTGACTCAAAACGTGGACTACATCCTGGACCCCGGGCGGGCTGGGGAGGACGGCCGGCTGGTGGGCCGGGTCGGTCGCCTGGTTGCCGGGAAGATCGCCGATGGAGAAGAAGTGAAGGTGAGTTTTTCCCACACCACCTGGAGCGCCCTCAGGTTTCCCATTGCGGCCGGGAGTTTCGTCGAGGGCGCGGCCCGGTTGGAGTGCCACCCTGCGGAAGGCCGGGGCCTGCGCTTCGATATCGAAATTCCTAAGTGCCAGCTCAAACCCAACGGGGCCTTGACCCTGGACGACAAGAAGACCCTGGAGGTCCCCATGACCCTGGAGGTCCTGGACAACTATACCGCCACCCCGGATTACCCCTACGGCCGGGTGGTGATGCTGAACGAAGTTTAATTCCCAAGGAGGCTATATGGGCGGAAACGAGCAGGAAACGAAAATGCCCATCGTTGAGGAAAACGAGGTTGCTGCGCTCTTTGCCGAAGACAAGATCGGTGACTACACCATCAAGCCCTGGACTCTGAAGCAGTTCCAGGCAGTTTACCCGGCTTTGAAGGTCATCGTCGCCAAGCTCATGGAGCAGGGCTTGACCGTGGAGAACCTGGACACTTTCTTTACGGAGCGGGGCCTGGAGGCCATGGAAGCGGTGCTGCCGGAACTGCCCCAGTTGATCGCCGCCACCTTACGGCTCGACCTTAAAGAAGCGGAAGAGATGGACTGGGGCCTGGCTGCGGTGGTGGGCCTGAAAATTCTGCTCCAGAACACCGGGCCCCTAAAAAACTTGTCAAGCCTGGTGGCGGGGAAGATTCCCGGCGCCGAGACCGTCACCCATTAGCTTTAACCCTGGCCCTGGAGGAGTTGATCAGCCGGGGCCATTCCTTAAACGATCTTCTGGACGGCTACCCGGTGGAGTTGCTTAAGAACCTCTACCGGGCGGCCCGGGAGAACAAGCGTCGGACCATGGTGGAGGCTACCCTGGGGTTTTCCGTGGCCGTGTGTAACGCCCTGGACCTGGCCCTGGCCGGCGGCAAGGGCCGGGTTCTGGAGACCTGGCTCAAGGGCATGGAAGAAGCGGAGTCGGAAAAAACTGGTCCTCGGCCCGGGAAACGCCTCATGAGCTCCCGGGCCCTGCTGTGGTTTAAGAATTTGCCGGTGAGTAAAAGAGATCACGCATAATGAGCGAAGAACTGGGAATCCTGGTCGCCAAGCTCCAGGCGGACGTCACCGACCTGAAAAAAGGTCTGCAAGACGGCCGCAACGACCTCAAGTCCTTCAAGGGCATGGCCCAGGAGGTGGGGGCGCAAGTGAAGCGCGCCCTCACCTTCGCCGGCGTGGCCGTGGGCCTTTACGAGGTTCTGGGAAAGCTAAAGGAATTCTCCCGGGAAGCAGCCATGATCGGAGCCCGGACGGAATCCCTGTCGGTGGCCATGTACCAGGTGGGGAAAAACGCCGGGGTGTCGGCCCAGACGCTCGATTTCTATGTGGACCAGCTGAAAAAGGCCGGGATCACCACCCAGGAGGCCATGCTGGGGGCCACCAAGTTCATGTCCGCGGGCCTCGATTTATCGAAGCTCACCGAACTGGCTACCCGGGCTAGAGATATCGCCGTTGTCGCCAACGTCAACACCTCCGAGGCCTTCAGCCGGATCATCCAGGGGGTGATCAGCGGCGAGCAGGAGACGCTGAAACGGCTCCTGATCAACGTCGGCAACATCGATGATTTGATGAAGAAATGGGCCGAGACCATGGGGGTGGACAAAGACCAGATCGGCGCGGTGACCAAGGCCAACCTGCTCTTAAACGAGGTCCTGGAAAAGACCACCCGGTTTGCGGGAGCCGCGGCCGCGGCGGATGAAACCGTGGGCAAAAAGTTGGCCAGCCTGGCCCGCTACGCCGAGGAAGCCAAGAATGCTTTGTGGCCCATCTTTCAACCGGCCTTCCTCGCCTGGGTCCAGGAAATGGCCAGGGGTTGGAAGGACCTGGAAACCTGGGCCAAGGCCAACAAGGACCGGCTGGCGGAGTGGGGGAGAACCGGGGCCGAATGGGTGAAATGGCTGGCCGCCGGCATCCGGGATATCGGCAGCTTCATTGCCGAAAACAAGGAGCTTTTAAAAAGGCTGGCGGAGCTTTATATCGCCAGCAAAGCGGCCGGCTGGTTTGTGGAGCTTGGGGGTTCGCTTAAGAAAACCGCGGCGGAGGTAGGGATTATTGCCGCTCTTTTGGGGAGACTCAAGGCTCTGGTGGGTGGCCCCTGGCGCTTGGCCATCACCATTACCCTGCTCGGCTTTTATGAAGCCTGGAAGAAGATTCAGGAGCTCAGAAAGCAAGCCCCTGATTGGCGGGCGGACAAAGGGCTCGCCCAAAATATCCAGGACAGCCGGGCCAGGGACCGGGATCGAATGTCCGGGGAGATGGACACGGCCAACCTGAACCTGGCAGACGATGCCCGTCGCCGGGGCTTATCTGTCGAGAAGTACCAGGAACTGCTGAAAGAGGACCAGAAATGGGCCATTGAAGGCCGGTATAGGAAGTTCACCGCGCCTTCCCGGATCCCCCCGGTACTCGCTGAGTACGAGACGCCGGAAGAACGGGCGGACCGGGAAGCCCGGGAAGCAAAAGAACGGGCGGAAAAAGAACAATACATCGGCAAGAGTAAGGACAAGGGCGGGAAGGGTGGAGCGGAAGAAGACCTCTTCGGCGACTACCTGAAGATGCTGGAGCAAAAGCGCCAGGCCGAACTTCAGGACGCCCAAAATTCCCTGGACCTGCTCAAGGCCACCAACGAGAAGAAAAGGGCCGAGCTCGAAAAGCAGCTAGCCGAGGGACTGATTGACGGCCAGACCTATTATGCCAGGCTCCAGGAGCTGGCGGGCCAGGAAACCACGACTGCTCTGGCCCTGATCGAGAAGAAGAGAACAGCCCAGGAGCAGGCCTACCAGGACGCTTTGGCCGATCTGGAACGCCAGGACCTGAGCCCCGAGGCCCGGGGCTACCGCGCCCAGCAGCTTGAGTCCCAGAACCGCATGGTCCTGGCCCAGTTGGCGGCCGAGGCGGCCCGGGTGAAGCTGGAAGGGGAAGTCAAGGTCACCAATGAACTGAAGCGCCAAGTGGAGGTGCAACAGCAATACAAGCAAAAAGCCGAAGATATGCAGGTGGAAATCAAGGGCACCTGGGGACCTTTGGCCGAACAGGAAGCCAAGATTCAGAAGCTTTACCTGGATTGGCAGCGAGCCAAAGAGGAGGCCGTCAAGGCTGGCGCCTATACCCCCGAGTTTGCCAGGACCCAGGACCTGTATTTTCAGACCAAGATCGACTATGCCCGCAGCGGCGAACAGATCACCGGCATGGCTTCCAGTATCTCCCAGGGGATCTCTTCCCTGGTGGATGCCATTACCAGCGGCGGCCAGGACCTTCTCCAGAGCCTGAACGGGTTTTTCAAGTCCATTTTTAACGAGAGCCTGAAACAGGGACTGAAGCAGTTGGAACAGCTTCTGGTCAACGGTCTCAAGGAATTGTTCGGCACCGCGGGGTCCGCCGCGGCCTCGGCCATTATGGGGGCCATCGGCCTTATCGGTATGTTGCTTACCAGTGGCGGTTCCTCTTCCTGGTCGCCTTCCGGAGTGCAGAGCTCGGTTACCGGCCACGAGGCGGTGCGCGGGATCATCGCCGGGGAGACCTCCATCCCCATCGCCCAGATCAGCGACTCGCTGGCTGATGTGATGGCGCCTCATCTGTCCGTGTTGCGGCAAATCGAGAGCAATACCAGGGGCGGGAGAAGCGGGGGCAGCTCTCTGGATATCAGTGTAACCGTAAAAGGCATCGAGGAGCAGATCAACGCCGCCATCGAGCGGTATTTCAGAGACTACTTGATGCTGGGGGCAACAGGCTGATGGAGCCGGAAAATTTGATCACCGTGTTGTTCGGGGGAAGAGAGAAGCTGGACTGCTGGATCACTCAGGCCGCGGACCTGTTGGCGGACCCCAAGCTTTTGAAACCGGTCGTCTTTACCTCGGTGCCGGAGTCCTTTCGGGAACTCGTGAATCACCCCAAGGAGGCCCTGGACCTCATGCTGGAACGGCTGGATGACCTGGGGATTTGGGGCTACACGATCAAGATGAAAGATGGTCTGGCCGAGGTGACCGATGATCTTACCGGCCACGTTTTAGAGACGGCTCCGGTCGCCGAGTGGCCGCAAATCCATGCTCTGGCCGACAAGTACGGCCAGAACGTGAGGGTGGTACAGGACTGAACCATGGCTTATCCCCAAGACAAAACCGGCTGGGTGGACGGGGTCACCGAACTTGAAGCCTGGTGGTTCAATGCGCTGGAAGATTATGTGGGGGTGGTAGGCTCGGAGGACCCGGATTCCCTCACGTACAAGCTGACCAATCCAACCCAGGAGAACCCGGGGCACCGGCATACCGCTGCGGCCTTCAACGGCGGGAACGTGGGGGACGTCTTCTGTCGGGCCGCGGACGCCTGGTCTCCCATGACCCCGGATACGGCAGGGCTGGTGGCCAAGACTGGGGACCAGGAGATTGCCGGGAAGAAGACCTTCACCACCATCCCCGAGGTCGCGGCCGATCCTGCCACCGGGAATCAGTTGGCCCGGAAGGCATACGTCGACGCCGGCATCGCGGCGGAGGCCGCCGCCCGGGATGCGGCTATTACTGCAGAAGCCGATGCCAGGATCGCGGCCATTGCGGCGGAGGCCAATGCCCGGGCCGGGGCTGATGCCATACACGACACGGCCATTGCCGGGAAGGTGGCCAGAACCGGCGACACCATGACCGGCGACCTGAGCTTCGAAGGGGAGATGGCCGACCGGGTCATTCAGCAGGGGCGCCGCACCACTGAGGACTCCTCTGGCAGGAATCTTACCATGGCTGCCGGGGGCGCCACAGCGGGAGCCACGGATAAGGCCGGGGGCACCTTGAAGCTGCAGCCCGGCGTCTCCACCGGCGCGAGTGAAAGCGGCGTGGAGGTTTACGGCTGTCCCGCTGGAGAAGCGGGCACGAATGATAACCCTCTGGCCTTGATGCTGAAGGTTCTCGGCAACAAGCTGGGCTTCTTCGGAGCGGACCCCGTGGTCAAGCCCGTGTCCCTCACCGAGCAGCTTACCACCTTGACCTTTGTCGCCCCGGGAGTGGCCGACTATGACATCGCGGCGCCTATTCAGAACACCGGCTGGAGTTTCGCCACCGCGGACGAGTTCAAGACCGTGATGGCGGTGATCGCCAACCTTCAGACCCGCCTGGGCCAGTTGGAATCCAGGCAGCAGGGTTTGGGGCTGTTGTCGTAGGAATTCGCTATGGAAGAACAGTTCGATCGGCTGTTGGAAGACCTCCTGGAAGAGAATGGCGACCTCAAGCTGGCCAAAGATCGGCTCACCAAACTGGTGACCCGATTGCGCCGGGAATTTTTGCAGGAACGGATCTGGCGCACCAGGTTCCAGATCGCTTACCTGGAGGGCCTGAAAGCGGAGGCTGAAGCCGCTTTCAAGGGAATGATTCATGGGTGACAGGCTCAAGGCTCCGTTCACCGCCCGGGTCAAGGGCGGCGGCGTGCTGACTTATATCGGCGCCACCGTGGGCCAGGCGGTTTACTGGTTCCTGGAGGCCATCGACCCCCGGCCAAACATGGGCCCCTGGCCTCCCGTGGGCACACTCCGCTGGCAGCGCCGGAAGACGGATGCCTCCAGGCGCGCCACCAATGTCTACCAGGGCCCGGATCACACTCCGAAGATCAGGGAGGGGATGCATTACCGGGTAGGGAAGTGCGTGGTAGGGCAACCCTCGGGCCTCTGGGACCGGATAACCGTCAAAAGCTTAGAGTAGCAAGGAGGAGAAACCATGGAGAGCTATCCTTCGTGGCTGTCGGAGGCCCTGCAAGACCTGGGGCGCGGGGTGGAAGAGGTGCCGGGTCCCGGGAACAATCCCGACATCGTGGCCTACCACCACTATACCACTCTTGACGCCAAGGATGACGCCACCCCTTGGTGTTCATCCACCATGTGCGCCTGGATGGAGCGGGCTGGTATCCGGAGCCCCCGAAGCGCTGCGGCCGCCGACTGGCGGCGGTGGGGTAAAGAGCTGGGAGAAGGCGAGCAATGCCTGGGGTGCGTGGTCGTCATGACCCGGCCTGGCGGCAATCACGTCTGCCTCTACCTGGATGAGGACGATAACGGGGTCTACTGCCTGGGCGGAAACCAGAACGACAAGGTCTGCATCCGGCGCTATTCCTGGGACAACATCACCAATTTCCGCTGGCCTGCTTAACCATGTACGAGAAGACCTTCGAGAGCACGAAGATGGCCGCCCCCGGGGGGGCCAGCCCCCAGAACTGGACCCAGATGATCTTCGTGACTCCGTGGGACGCCTTCTTTTGCGTGAACCTGTGGGAATGGGCCCGGGTCTTCCGGGACGGCACCAAGGTCGCTTACGGCGTGCCTTCCGGGGGCTACACCCCTCTCCCCCGGGTAGGCGGCTATACCAGTTTTTATAGCGGCAACGGCCATGTCTACGGGGCCTACGAGATCGACCAACTGCCGAACCCCAACGAAGTCCTGAATCCGGATTGGGCCATCGACTACGGCAAGGCGCCTTCCAGTTCCTCGGGAGCCTTCATTGACGACCGGAACCAGGTGTACCTCTGGCAGTCGGGATACAACTGGATGAATATTGCCGACTTGAAAACCGGGGCAGCGTTGGGGGCGATTCAGCACAACGCCGGGGAACGGTTCAAGACCATCGCCTGGGTGCAGCATGGCCAGGTGGCCGGGATTTGTAGCGGTGGCAAGGTCAAGATCATGGATTACCTCTTTGGTCTCAACGTGGTGGAATCCGGCCGGATCGACCCCCACCGCGTGGCCGCTTATGACAGCGCCTTTCACGTACTGGTCTCCATCGGGACGGATAACAAGTCCAGGGTTTACTGCCGGGAGGCCTGGCCTTACGCTCTGTCCAACCCGGTATTCGAGCCGGCCCAGGTCTACGGCCTCAAGGGCAACACCGTGAAAGTGCGGCTCACCGGCCAGGAGGAGGAGCCCTGCCCCGGCTGGTGGATTCATTGGGACCTGGAAGGCGTTGGTGGCAATGCCCCCCTGGGCTACCTCGACAAGTACGTCAGCCAAACCGACAAAAACGGCTATGCCTGGAACACCTATTTCGGCCCCGATGATAACGCCGCCGGCCAGAGCAGGATCAAAACCTGGGTGGTGCTGGCATGAGCCTCTGGTGTCTAAGAACTGCGGCTCCGTGCATGGAATACATCGATAACGGAAAGTGCTATCCGCCGCCAGGGCCGCCGTCGCAGGTCTGGTTTTATAACCCGAAACTTGTCACTTGCCCCAAGCATTTTCAGCAGGGAGAAGGCAGGCTCAGCCATTTCTATTACGATCCCGGGGCTGACCTGCTCCGGGCCATTATCGTCTACAGCACCACTTACTGGCCCAGTTGGGACGTGCAGCGCCTGGACTATGACCCGGCTACCGGAGAGTGGGTCAACCGGGAAGACGTGCTGGCCCGCAAAGTGTTTGTGGGGATTTGGGGCTCGGCCTGGACCGGGAAATCCACCATGGGAAGCTTCAACAAGCTCTATGCCTGCATGAACACCGGCACTCAAATTAGGGAGGTGGAGCCCTTCACCCTCAACCCGGTGGCTGGCGGCTGGACCGTAGACCCGTACACCTGGAACCCCAAATCCATCTTTTCGGCCGCGGTGGTCAACCGCATCGACAATTACCTGGCCGGGGTTTCCTCCTGGACCCTGGACTGCTGGAAAAACATCGGTACCACGCCGCAGCGGTTCGCCCAATTGCGGCTGCCCAACGTCTTGGGGTACCTGGCCTACGAATCCCGGAACTACTGCTGGATCATCACCAAAGACGGGGTGATCCTGAAGGCGGATTACCAGATTCCCCGGTGGGAGATGATTTCCAAGGTGCAAAACCCCGGGCTATCTGCCACCGACTTCGCCATCGCCTTCGACACCAAGCGCAAGCAAGTGGTGGTCTTCCGGTCCCGGCCCGACGCGGAAGACGGGGCCTGCCAGCACCAGTTGGAATTTTACTACCCCATGGTCAACCCGGCCCAGCTTACCCAGCCGGTGCCGGTGACTTCGCTGAGGGCGGGGAAACGCGTGCTCCTGGTAGCCCACCTCATCGGGGAGGCGGGGGAAGGGGTGACTCCTTATACCGTCAACGGCGAGCTGGCGGAGCCAGCGGAGGGCCGCCTGGTCACGCCCTTTTCCGGCACCGAGATGAGCGGCCGGGTCTGCTTCCAGTACCAAGCCCCGGATGAGGCCTGCGAAGAGACCCTTACCCTGGAGACTACGGTGGAGGAGACCCTGTGACCACCCTGACCTCGGAGACTACCTTCAACATCCTGGCCGCCCCGGAAAGCTTCGAGGAGGCAGAGGACCTCTACCTGTTTCCGGAAAACGAAGGCGAGAGCGCCCTGCGGGAGCTGCGCTATCCCGGCGATCTTCTCCCGCCCCTAATCTACGAGGAAAACCCGGATCGGTGGGAGAACTTCGATTCCGTACCCATGACCGACCGGCCCCAGGTGAAGGTGGAACCCACCCTCTCTTGGGCCCAGGTGGTCCAGTGGCCGGGGTACCTCCCGGACAAGCCGGTGAAGGAATACTGGAAAGGCTCGGAGAACGCCTCCCGGATGACGGCTTACATGCTACGCCGGCTCTATGAGTACTTTGTAAACCCACCGGATGGCGACTACATCACCTGGTGGCCCAAGGACCGAACCGCGCAGGGCTACAAAATCCAGATCGAGGGAATCAGCGTCGGCGGCCAGGACATCATCACCTTCGACCTCCTGGCCCTCAAGGCCGGGCTGATTTCCCTGGAAGTGGTTTTCCAGTTCCGGATCGTGGGGACGGTAGATGCGTAACATCTCCCCCGCCATACAGAAGGTGATCGACGGAGGGCTCAGACGACCCGCCTATAAGATTTATGCCTGGGACCCCACGGTCACCACTATCTCGGAGGTGGTGAGCGCCTTGGGAGTTCTCACCGACCCGGATCCGGTGGACCTGACCCCCTATGCCTCGGACCTCTCCTGGTCGGACCGGCAGTTCGCTTTCACCCTGGCGGACCCCGGCGGGCTCTTTCACCCGGATTTCGGGGAATACCGGAGGCACCTCATGGATGCCGCCATTGTCCGCCTGCTGGAGGGGGATGAAACCGTCCCGGAGGCTGACTGGGTCGTGACCTTCACCGGCCAGGTTCACGGGCAGATCGGCTGGAGCAAGTCCCGAAGCGGACCCAAGATGACCTCCAGGGTCCCGGTCTTCGGCCGGGGGGAGACCCAGGCATTCAAGCGCCGCAAGGTGACCAGCAAGGAATACACGGTGGGCACTGACATCGGTATCGCCCTTTATGACATATGCGAGGCTTTTCTGGGGCTGTCCAAGAACGAGATGCGGATTCCCTTCACCCTGGGGCGCCAGTTCAAGCACAAGGTGAACCAGCTTTCCCAGGTGACGCCCTGGGACGGCATCACCTCGCTCCTGGAGGTGGTTTGCTACCAGCCTTATTTCGACGGTGAGGGCAAGCTCTCCTATATCAACAAAAGCCTGCACCGGCCGCCGGCGAGGCTGTACGAAGACGGCGACCGCATCGTGGAGCTGAACGTCCCGGAGCGCAGCCAGGACGCGGTCAACAAGGTCACTGTCACCTTTCTCGATTCCCAACTGGAACGGGTGGACGGTAGGGTCGAGGACTGGCGCGCCTACGGTAGGGTCCGGTGGCTTCACCAGGGCTTTCGCCCTGGGCCTCAGTCCGGCTCCCCTGGTAACGTTTCCAGCCCCCGCCACGTCAAACGCAGCGTGCAGA
>JAEHJW020001924.1_pt1 | contig 17541 bp, 22 predicted proteins | sample 9271431 | NCBI WGS metagenome assembly JAEHJW02 | reverse complement strand
GCGCCCGTACCCTCTTGCGCTCGCTCGACAGTCAGCGTTGTTCCGCCGATTGCCGTGACGTAGCAGATTTCAGTAATGGACGGATTACTTGCGCTGGTTAGCACAATCGGCATTACCTGACCTGTTGCGAGAGTTGGCAGATTCGCCGAGCTGGACACCGTTATCGTTGTTGCGGTACTCAATACAGCAGCCGATAATGTCGTGCTGAAGAAGTTGGTAAAGACAAAATTTGTCATAATATCACCGTGAATTTAACCTGAAAGGGTAATGCTAGATAGTTGTTTGCTATCAATGACTGAAAAACCTGCCCGATATTTGATGATGGTACTTGAATGGTGATTGCGTGGTTTATTAGCTTGTGTTCTTGAGTAAGTGAACCAATCGCCTTTGTTCCGATTCCGTAAGTTCCTAAACCGCCATTGTTATAATGCAATTCTGTTTGTGTGATATTGACGTTGTAAATCTCGTTTACGTCAATATCGCCACCATTCGCACCATACAGAAATCTTGCCACGCGCCGCTTCAACCATTGAATTGACATCTTGTAACCATCGCCACGGTACAGATACCACGTCATTACCCGCTTGTAAATATCGTCTGTAACCGCTTGGCTTGTTCCTGTTTGGCTAATCAGGAATGAGCCGATAGCCTTTGTTCCGATACCATACGTCCCCAACGCGCCGTATGTTCTGGTAACAAGTTGCGACAGATACGGTCTATCAATGCCGTAGATTCCTTGCGCTATCCAATCAAGCAATAATCCAGAGATATTACCGCTTGTGTATAGCCCAAGCGGTGCGTTGTTCATCTGGTCGAGATAACCCTGCGCAATCCCGTTATAAGCCGCAACAAACGCTTGCAAGTCGCTATCATCAGCGTATTGCTGATAAAGATACGATGGCGCGATGGTCTGTAAAGAATTTGGATTTATAACCTCGCCAAGTTGACCACTTCCAAGCACGAAACTGACGCCAAGCTCAGAAGTTGAATAATTAAATTGCTCTATCATCCCTGCACCACGCTTACACTAGATGCATAAAAATAACTTTCAGAGTCGCCATACACAAGCTGCGTTCCTGCCGATGGTGGCGTGACAGTTCCGTTGATGGTGACGGTAATTGTCAGTTCTGAGAGGTTGGCAATGTTCAGCAAATTTGCCGTTTGTGTCTGGAAAGCATTTGTCATGTCGAGCAGATTAATTGGTTGTCCGACCTGCACCGAATTGACGTAATTTTGTATCGCCAGCGTTCCGGCCTGGTTGATGGCGGCAGAATTGGTAAAGTTGGTAAGGTTGGTATTCCATACCACGTTAACGCCCACATTTTGCTGAGGCGGGTTGACGTAGGTTATGGTGTAAGTATTCGGATAATCGCCAATGCTGGCCGTTACATTTCGGCTGCTTGATATTTGCGAGCCGACCAATGTTGACAGATCAAGCACAGACGAATAGATGGCGTATGCAACCTGATACGGGTCGCCACCACCTGCGATAACTTGCCATCCAGTCGGAACCTGATTGATTGCCACAAGTTGAGGTTGTACGCCGGGAACGGCCATAACTGCCGTTCTGAGATAGTCTGCCACGCCTTGCCCCGCGATTTGAAATCCACCGACCACGCGCGAGCGATACGATTGCACGCTTTCTGCGCCAGTACCGGCCACGCCTGCTGACGGGTTATTTACTGTCAACGTATAGCCTGGTGCAACAGAAGTCACAACAGTTGTGATTGTATTGGCTGGAACAGCCCACGTCCCGCTTTGGTTTGCGACGACATAAAGCGGTAACGATTGGCCGCCAGAGCCGATAATGCCTCCATCCTGCACAACGTATTCATAAGTGCCATCTGATACGATGAATCCAGCCGGAATGACATAACCAGCAGTCCCGCTGAAAACAACGTATGCATTGGTATTGCTTGGCAATCCTTGCGCTATCCCAAACTGCGCCCCAAGTTGCGCCAGCACAAAAGCATTGGCGCCGTATGGCGTGACAGAATTAATCGCATCTGCCTGTAATTGGCTGATTTGGACAATCCCGGCCACTTGGGTTGATGAAATGTCCTCAATCAACGTACCGGGCAGGTTTGATGTGTAATCAGGATTGGTTGATGCGACAGTATTTACGAGCGTTTGTTGAGCCGTTGCCGGTGACACCGGAACAGCACCAGCATTTGTCATTATCAATGATATCGTCGTCATATTGCTATGCTCGTCCCAAGAATCGCGCCTTGATTAGTAACCGCTTGTACATTATAAACCGGCGGGTTTGATTGCGGTACTCTTGTAATTGTTAAACTAGCAAAATACTTTGCATATTGAGCCTGCGCCAGCATTGCATAATAATCAGGGAATACCTGCGTGATAACAGATTGCTGTGCGGGGATCCCGTTTTGTGCATAAAACGGTGACTCACCTAGATTTAATTGCAAATCCTGAGCAAGCGCCGTTAAATACACCATCGAATTATCGCCATTCGATGCTGTTTCCACAACCACCCAAGTCGGATTCCCGTATTCATCGTATGTTCTGCCGTACACTCGCATTATTCCGGGCCTCCCGTATTTCCGCTGCCTGTTGTTACGCCGGTATGGTAGTGAGTTCCGAAGTTCAGGCCGTTCATCACAATACCTGCCGATGACAACTCAAATGTCTGCCCGCCAGCCGATAGGGTGATACTGTTCGATGTTATGGCAATGCTTGAACTTCCGACAGTTCCTGTTATCCCAGTCGAATTGACAACAAGCGTATTGCTGCCATAGGTAACAGTCGTGCCTGATGTGTTAGTGATAACCGATGACGCTGTGCCGGTTGTGGTCTGCACAATCGCACCATCCGGTCCTTGCACGATAGCTGCATTTTGATTGACTGGCGGACTGGTTTTACTGCTAATCGGAACGAATATCAGAGCCGACAGATTTGACGGTTGAATCGACATGTCCGGCAAAACATTTGTCTGGCCGGATGCAATGCCGACATACACGTCCGCTGGCATGGTGATACCCATGTCGCCAACTTGCGTCGGATTGCGTATCCAGTTGCTTTCTTGTTTTGGAATGGTGATTGAAGGCAGAGCATACTTCTGTTGCTGTACCAGAAAACTGACTGTTACCATTGCGCCTGATATTGCAGTCACCTGACACGGCAGTGCCCGTCCTGTCATGTGTATGGCTTCGTTGGCGCGCTGGATGCTTGCTTGATTAAGTCTCTTCTGCGCCCATAGCTTTGCGTAATTGCTCATGCTGTCACCGGGATACAATTAGCCAGCGTCACCCATTGCGCACCATCTGCCGAGCGTAAATTGCCGATATGCCGCATTTCGATAATTTGGAACGAGCCGTTAAATGCGGTCTGATACGCCATGCTGGAAGGCAACGAATTTCCGAGCGTTAAAACCTGTCCCGGCGAGTTCTGAAGTTGTGGCGGCATTTTAATGATTGAGCCAACGGCCAAATCAGCACGCATGACTAGCTTAACCTGCATCACATTCACATCAAGCCATGTGGGTTGCCCGACAAAATCTGTGAATTGTATCTGGACAGGCTTAGGCACATACGAAGAATCGAATACCTGAATCCCGCCATTCTGAAATGAAATGTACACGCCCGCTTGTGTCTTGGCAGAATAGGTGATGCCGTAAATCGTCTGCGCCATCCCTTCCAGAGAATCCCAATGCCCGATTTCGTCATGGGACTGGACATAATTCCCAATGTTCATTTTTACAGGAATTGCCGGAAAAGCCAGATTCAATGACTGAGTCAATGCGGTTGATAATTGCGTACCTGCGCGCCATGTCAGAACGATGTTATTTTGAAGGTTGGCTGGATACACGACAAAATCCAGCGTCATTTCTGTGCCTTCCCAATTCGCGAAGGATTGGAATATCGTACCGACCGCGATAATTCCCGACTGGCTTTGGTTAGCAAGCGGCAATCCTGCTTTCATGCCAGCCGATAATTGAAATTGCAGTCCTGCGAATTTGGTGCCTTGTTGCAGGTCACTGAGCGATATGCCCTCAATCGTTAGCGTCTGGCCACCAGATGGCGTGTTGTACGGGATAATTGGAAAGTCGAACAGGATATTTTGTGCAGCAGGGTCATATTGCCCGTTCGGATGAGTTGTCCACCGCTTCACAATCTGACTTTGCTGTTGCGTTTCCTGTACGGTAGTGCCGACACCATATACGCCAGTCGATGTTGTCGTCTGTGGCGCCTTGACGATGTTGTAACCTTGGGTTGGCAGGGTGGATACTATCAGGTCAAAATATCTCACGGATTGACCTCGAAATTTCCCGTATCCTCGCGGAATAGAAGCGTCGATGTTTGGAACACGCCAAGCGCAAGGTACAGGTTTGCGTTCAATGGCGAGCCTATTAACGCACCATACCATGCAGTGTTATTGTATTGGTCAATCAGTGACAGATACCATCGCTGTCCCGCAAAGTTCCACAAGGCAATCGCCGTGTATGATTGCCCGTCCAGCGTCATGTTGGTCTGGAACGGTGGCGATTGGTTGGGCTGTGGCGTGAATTGAATATAGGTCGTCATATCGCGCCCGACAAGAAGCTGTTAACCGCGCCAATGCCGGTTGTGGATGATTGGGTAAGAACCTGGCCGCCTGATATTGCCGATAGCTGATTATTGAATGCTGCGTTCGCATCAATAGATGATATAAGCGGCTTATAAAAATCAATCTGCCACTGAACCTGTTGCTGACGCGTATCTGACGTTGTAACGTCCGTCATGGCGGTCATGACGCAATCTTGATATATCAGTGCTGGCGTCATGATGGTGTATGTCCCGCCAGCGCGGTTGTGATTGACGAATGATGTTTGTAACGCCGTGAATAGCGCCATCTTGGTCAGATACCCGCCTGCATCCCGAACCGGCGCAATCATGAGCAATGACAGGTTGCGCGGCTGCTCGATAATCGCATTGCCTGCCACTTGCCGGTTAGCAAATGGATATGTACCGACAGAATTACTGATTGCCGTGTTACCCGGCAAAATCAGATAACGCGCATAAAAATCGTCAAGGGATAATGCCCCGTTGGTCAATACCCCCTGCGCAAGCGATGCAAGCTGCCCTATCAGTCCGATAACGGGCATTCCAGAGCCAAAGTTACCGCCAGTCAGAATAATCGGGCTGACCTGATATGCCAAGTCATACGCCGAGCGCATTGCCGAGTTTATACTCATTTCAATGCGCCAGTGCGTTTGTGGTGGTGTACATATCCGCGCCCGTCTTGTTCATAATTACCACGCTTGTCTTTGCTTGCGCCATGTTTTGAATAACGCGACCGATATAATCCCGCGTTTCTTTCGGCAGATGCTTTTCCCAATCCTTGCCATTCTTGGCAATATCGGCATCAAGTTTCGCATCTCCTAGATTATACGCTGCAATGGCTTTGCGCATATCGCCATGATACTTTGTCAGTTCGGCTTGCTCATACTCAGATGCTGCGAGCGATGAACCATAGATACTAAATGGATTGTCCAGCCCGTAATGCTTGGCAGTTTGCGGCATTAGCTGGAATGGCCCCAATGCGCCAGCAGAAGATTTTAACTCCCTTCCGCCGCCAGATTCGGTCTGATAAATGCCGCTTAACAATCCCTTGGGAAGTCCAAACTTTGATTCAAGAGTGGAAAATCCTGATGTATTGTATGTGCCATTCACAAACTCATGTTTTCTGGCATCAAGATATTGCGACTTTTCCGCCGGGGTCAATTTCTCGAAACTTCCGGGAATAACTACACTTCCGCCAGTTATCTTGTCAATCTTCCTCGCCAGATTTTCAATTGAGTTGCCGAAATGCGCCAAATACTGATTCAATCTAGGCATCAGTTGGGCCAAATAATTACCGCTTGCGCCCAAGCCCGAAGCTGCCAAACTGGCGGCCTCATTCATTTTCAGTTTTTCATACCGCAATCCACGATACAGAGGCGTGACATTCTTGTCAGAAATAGCAAGCGTATTCTTATCTTTCGCGTAATCGCGCTGCGCTTGCGATATTTCCTCGTCCGTAGAGTTGCCAGCGCGTCTAATATCTTCCCACGACATGCCGGATTTCAGGAAAAACTGTGCTTGTGGAGAGTTCTGCACTCGCATTGATGCAGGCGTGCGATTCCACCAGTCATGCGCGTTCTTTATTTCACGCATGGCGAGTTCATCAACACCCATGCTTGCCGCCTGGTTATACGATACGCCAGCGGCCTTTGAGAGCCACATGCGCCCTGTTAAATCACTTTGCGATTCGGAGATATTGCCAAGGATTGACGGGTCAACAAAGCGATTGAAGTTAATGTCAAAAGCCCGTTGCTGCCCTTGGTTCAGCCCAACTCCCCGCGCCTTACGCTGGCCACTTACGGCATAATCGGCTAGCTTGTCGGCGGCACTCAATACCATACCGATGCCAGCAACTACAATACCTGCCTTGGATGCTACGCTGCCAAGCATAGAAGCCAGCGAACCTGACTCTTTCGCCATGCTTTTGATGGTCTTGGCAGACTTTTCCGACTTGCGATTGAACGAATCCTGAGCGATGCCTGCTTTTTGCAATTCAATGGCAATCTTGCCGGTTTCGACAGAAATCTTGTGAGCTTGGGCGGATAGTAGCGCGAAGTCGGCTGCGTTTTCGTGCGCCTCAGCCCCAATCTTGCCAAAACCTGCCGGGATTTCCCCAACCTTGGCGTGAAATTCCTCGAATAGCTTGTAAAAATCTTTGAATTGTTCGCTGTTTACGTCAATATCGACAATTGATTTTACAGTCATCGCAAAGCCCCAATCATCGCCAATATGTTACGCTCGCGGAAATCTCGCACACTTTTCCAGCGAATATCGTCAAAAATATCTGCAAAACCTTCGTTTGATGCAAAGTTCAGACAGGAACCGACGATGCCACCTGCGCCACGGTAGCATCTTCCTGAGTCGATTTCAGCAAGGAATCGGCCAGCCCCGAACAGTCCAATGACGTGACGTATCCCATCAAGAGAGATGATGCGGCTTTCGCCACTTTCGCCTTCTCTTTGCGATTCGCCATCGACAAGTGAGCCGTAAAAAAAACAAGGGCGGATTCCACCTCCTGCCAGTCCTCGTCATCAATCTTGCCTGACTTGATGGCGGAATCAACCGGTAGCATAGACCAGCCCAAATCGGTCGGAATCAGCACCATCGAAAGCCGCTTGATTTCAACTAACAGCGCGCGACAATTGTCGTCCAGCCCCAACTTTGCCGCCTCGTCTTTCAACGTGAGTGATGCAATGCGTGGGCCGGACTCCATCTGATAATGAATCCCTTTTGATGCGAGTTCAGCCTTTACCGCTGCGATAATCTTGAAGTTTGCTTCAAATACCGCTTTGGAGATTGGCGAATGGTAAAGCTTGAAGCCGTTACCAACGTCCAGCACCAGGTTCAATTCATCATTGATTTGCATTACAGAGTCCACAAGCTATTGTTGACGTAGAATACACCGCCGAGCGTCAGCTTGACAACCGGGTCAGTGCCATCAAACGCGCCCGGATCGATATGCTTGATAATGCAGCCGGACAAATCGATTTCAGGGAATGACGAAGTAGAAGTATCAGGGAAGATTGATACAGGGCCAATATCCGACAGATTCTGCGCTTGCGCCAGCCATGCGCCACTCAATGCTTGGGTACGCAAGATGCCAATGGTGACGGTAGTCAGAACATACGGTTCAGGCGATGTTACTGCGCCGGTTGCCGTGGGAATCAGGTTGTCAAAGTCATGGTCAAACGTGACGGTAACAAACGATTTTCCCATGTAAGCAGATGTGATGTTGAGTGACGAGTTCTGCGGCAATACAACCGCTGCTTTCAGTCGGTTAAGCGTGCCTTGTGCGACATAAGTTGCCATGATGTTGTCCTCTTATTAAGCCACAAAAGTCACTGCGTCGAGCGCGAAAGTGATATTGAGAAATCCGTTCAAACCGACCGCATTACCTAAAAATCCTTGATATATTCCAGCTTTGTAATTATCTGGATTTGCCTGCGTGTAGGTATAGAATGGAGTGGCCGTGATGGTGATTGACAGGGCGCAATTGAATTTAATAGAGCTATTTGCCACATTCTGCGCAACCTTCAGCAAAGTGTTGATGCCATTTTGGTCATATTCCAGTGGTGGATTTTGGTTCGAGCCGTTGATGATTGCCGCTGCCAATGCCTGATTGACCTGAATCTGGAACCAGTCAATGCCATACCACCATGACGCTTGCGTACCGTCAGCGGTCGTGCCTTTGAACAGGCAGTTTTCAGAAATGCCGCCCTCTGCGCCGGTAATAATCAGATTGCCGTAATCAGTCAGAACGTTGGTAATGTTGGTTGATTGCCCGCTTGCAGGCCATGCCGTAACACCATATCCATATCGATAGCCCATCGGTGCCAAGCGATTGCTGGCAGACGGGTTGTTGACAAGGAACTGATAAAACGGAAATGCCGCACCGAATTCAGTGCTTGGCGCGGTTGGTGCAGGAACAAACGTAAATGATGCCTTGTTCGTGCCATAGTTCGCAACCGTTGCCGTGGTTGTGGTCGAGAAAAAATACGTCTTGCCGGTTGGTGACGAATAATCGCCTGCTACAATCGAAATTGCAGAAGCCAGATTTGCCGTTCCGGTGGCCGTTGTTCCAGAAGTCGGCGCCGAGAATGTAACAGTCGGTGCAGCGGTATAGCCATTGCCCGGATTGGTGATGGTTACAGAAACGACCGCACCATTCTGGATGATTGCCGTACCCGTTGCTGTAGTACCTGACGTTGGGGCCGAGAAGGTGACGGTTGGCGCAGCGGTATAGCCTGAGCCGCCGTTCGTGATGGTGACAGAGCCAACCTCATCTTTGGAATAGTCCCAATCAGCAGGCACAAGATAGGCATAGAACAGACCGGGATTGTTCGTAATCCACGTTTGCAAGGATGCGATTTGCGTATCCAGAACGGCGTTATAACCAAGTTCAAGCAGGTACACGCCAACGCCAGTACCTTGCGCGAAGAACGTGGTCGCCATGTTGGTTAACTCAGCGTAGTTGCCCGTTCCGCTAGATTGCAGCAGACTTTGTACGGTCGCCAGAGTACCGCAGTATTGATATGTGCCAACCGGCAAGGTCGTACCGCCGACAGACACAAGAGCGCCACTAGCTTGCAATTGCGAAGGTGTCGGCGCTGCGGTCAGGACAGCCGTTAAATTTACAATTTTTGGTGTAATGGTCGTTGCCATGATTTACCTCACAAGAATGACACGGAAACAACGCCGCCGGTGCCCGGATTGACTGTAATGCCTGACAAGCAGGGCCATGTGACGTTAATCACAGTTCCTGCGGTCATGGCGGTTGTAATCGGCACAATCTCGTTGGTCGCAGCAATGCCGCCAGTGGTTGCGCTATCGTATGCAGCGCCGTTAGCAGTCGGTGGCGTGATAACACAAATTCGATACAGCGTTCCCGGCGATGCTTTGATAACAGTCGTCGTCGATATATTGAAAGCGGAATTGCCCCCGCCTGGGCCTGGTGTAATCCCGGCCATGATAGATTAACCGTAATACGCGACTTGGAGAGCGCCAGCAGTCGTGCCAGCGGTCACGGCATACAGACCATTAGGGCAGCGCAATTGCAGCAGTTCGACAAGACCAGTGGCAACGGTTAGTGCAGGGCTGATTGCAACGCCACCTGAACCCGGATTCCCGTTGTAAAATGTGATCGTCCATGCGGAACCTGCGTTCGTGCAGGAATAACCGGCCAGCACAGTTGCGCTGCCGATGCTGATTGCGGTAGTTGCATTGGTGGTGATAGATGCGCCAAGGTTGGCACCGACTGGCAGATTCAAGGGATATTGAGGCATGTTTTCTTCCTTACGATATGGTAATGCTGTTGATAGATGCCGAGATAATCAGTTGTCTGGCGATTACATCGGCGGTTGATTGATAATATGATGCTTGGATGATGATTGTTTTCTTCATTGCGATTGCCGCGATTTCTGATTGAATCCGCTTTTCGTCCCGAATAGCCGGACTGTTACAAAACCCGAAATCATCGGTATTGAGCGAATATTGCATCAGCGATGACAGGTATTGAATCGCTTGCTGATTGTTGAATCCGTACAGGGTTAATTTCACCGTGTCGCGCATCAATTGCGATGACGGCAAATTATTAAATCCGGTTGTTGGTGATGCAGGCCATTCATATATCGGAAACGCGCCTAGCGGTATCGTATCAGTCGGTTCAACATGCGCCGATATGTACGGTGGTGTGATGTTGCTTGGCACCAGATAGGACGCATACACCGGAGCCATTGCGTTCTGCGATAACCATATCGGCAGGCTATTCGATACGATAGGGCTGGACGGTAAATCCGCGATGCTGTTTATGAGTTGTGATTCAAGCGCCGGGTAAACTGTATCGCCGCTGTAGTGATACAGTCCAGCTTGCTGGTATAACTTGGTGTGATTGTTAAACACAACCTTGATTGTCGTACCGCCTGCACTCCATTCGCCAACCCATAAACTATTCGAGTCAATGGCATTGAATGCCGGTATTTCTTCTGTTGCGGTGAAGATGATGCGATTGACTGCTATCGTCTGGTCTTCATCCTGCACTTGCGTTGTGATTTGATGCAGTGAGCCTGTATATTGAACCGGAGCGCTACTCACCACCCAAAACACATACCCGTCAACCGGAATGGTTGACTTGGAGTATTGGGTAAAAAATATCGCCTGATTGCGCGATAGCGTATTTAAGCCGGACGCGAGCGCGGATTGTAAATCCGTCGATATTGCTTCGTTAGCTATGCCCATCAGTCAATCCATGACCTGAAACTCGATTGATAAAGCCCTGTATCAATAAATGCAGGGCGCGCCGGGTTTGCTTGAACATACGGACGTTTCTTGCGATGATTAACGCCGTTCTTTGCCGCCATCGAAATAACACCTAACTTTTCCATTTCACCAGCATCTAAGAAATTACGGAACATGGCGTCAATCTTCGACATGGCAGACGCGCCGCTTGCCGATTGGTTGGTAAGTTCTGAAACCTTGCGCGCAATATCAACGCCGGATATTGATGTCGTGCTGGATGCGCCGAAGTTGTTTTGAGCAATCTTGCCCATCATCAAACTTTCAATATCGCCAGCGATGGCGTTTGCCAACTCGTCGGCTATCTCTTGTTTGTGCAACTCATAAAACGCCGCCATGACGCTGTAATTTTCTTCCAGAATAGTCGCCACATCGCCGGTTGTGGTGGCTTTGCCCTCTTGGTCAGAATAGGCGACATCCACCACACCCAAATGCAGCTTGATAACTGGATTAGTCACGATACACCCACGATATTCGGTCCGTATTGTTGCGCGTACTCAAGATATGCACGTCCCCACGGTGTTTTAAGCAGCCCGAGAGAAGATAGCGTCATGGTGTTCATCCATTCTGCGGTTTGGATGGTTTGTGACGTTCCCTCGTCCGAGCTTCCAGAGATTACGCCAGCCACGAAGCCGAGCAAATTGAATGATTGCCTAGCTTGCGTGAAATAGTTTTGCCCGTTCTGGTCTGGTGTAATTGTTAGTAATTGATGAAAGCCGAGATTGTACACTGCAATCGAATACACAATTCCCGGCATGTCCGAGCCAACCTCAAGCGCGATATTGAGTGCGTAATTAAACGCCCACGTCAGGTAATCCGATGTTGTCGGAAGCGCTGATGTGGTTACGCCTTGGTTATAAACAAAGGTCGTAAAGTCTGCCTGATTCGGCGTGTTCGGGTTCGTAAACATCAGTGAATCGGCAATTCATCGCCGCCATTAATCGACTTGTCAATGGTGATGCGCATGTTGCGCTTACGAGTCGCTTTGCGGTCTGGATGTTCCTCTGCAACCTCGACCTCGACAGACGTTGCGGTCATCTCATTGCCCTTGCTGCGGTCTTTCATCGCTTCGGCGGCTGCCAATGCGGAGCGGGTTGCTTCGGTCACGCTGCGGGATTCTGCTTTGTCGATGATGTCCTCATGTCCATAATGCAACTCATCCATATTAATCGGCTTTTTGGTGTCATACACCAATCCGCTAAATTCAGCAATCTTGCCATGCAGATTTGCGCGAGGAATCGCACCGAAACCTGCAATGTAATCAACCAGCGCGTCTTCTTGTGCGCCAGTCAGACCTTTAACATCAATCTGTTTTCCGCTGGAAATGCGGTAAATGAAGATGCGGGAAACCTCCGGCAAGCGTACATGAATCTCTTGTTCTTGACGGGTGGTGTTTCCGATATAAATGGTCATGATTTTTTACTCTCCATAAATTAAGGTTAAGTCAGGGCGGGATTACCCGCCCCGAGTTCTTAGTAAGGCATCGACAGAAGCGTCAAGCCTTGAGGACGCCAGCACCATCCAGATGTCGCACGCATTTCGAGAACTTGCGTAATACCGCCGTCAGGGATTGGCGTTTGAATCTTGATAGGCGCGGCAACGTCCGAGTACATGACATTCACTGCCTTGGTCGAAGGATTGACTTTGCCGAATTCGTTGGTATTGATACCGCCAATATCGGGAATTTCTACCTCGGGAATGGTCATGATAACCATGTCAGAACCGCCAGAACCTTTGCCGATAAGCGTGTCATCGTAATACCATTCGATAGAATCCCCTGCTTCCTCTGCCACCTTTTGCATGGCTTCAGCAACTGTCGATGTGCCGCCGCCCGGACGCTGGAAGGACGTCACCTGCACGACAGCACCATATTGGAATTGCAGGAATACGCGCTGCGGACTAACAATAACGATACGATTGGAAATGCTTGCGCCGGATTGATACATGCGGGTTTTCAGCGCAACTATTTGTGACAACAGGAACAGGTACATTTGCCCGTTATCGTAGGTCGAAACTTGAGTGTTGTCGTATGTGTCAGATGGCAACGTAACGGCGGTCGCGCCTTGCACGTTCAGCATGCCCTCGTTGTTTGTAGGGTTGTACCCGTACAAGAACATTGAGCGGAGTTGCTGATAAATGCCTTGGCGCTGGCCGAGTTCAGTTGCTTGCGGCAAGCTGACATTGTAACGGCCAGCGGCTTGCATCATGTGCCGGTCATAATTATTACGAGTGCGTAACAAATATGTTTGCGCTTGCTCATAATTGGCAGACAAAGAAGCCGAAGGCAAGTAGTTTGCACCAAATTGCGAGGCAACGGATTCGGTGCGAACGTCAAGACGATTGACGTACACATACAAATCATCGGAGCCGAGACGGACGCGGGGAGCGCCACCAGCCATCGCGCCAGCAAAACCGGACGCTTGGGCATAGGTGACAATCAGTTCAGGTTCCGAAAAGTTCGGATTAACCTTTGCTTGAGCAGGGAATAAATAAGCCATTTTGCAATCCTTTTAAAGTTGAATCAGGCAGGCGTTTTGCCCTTCCAGCCATGAAGCAACGCCGCCAGAATACTGAACAGTTTTGCTGTTGGCATTGACGGCCAGCAGTTGCACGCCAGCAGGCAACGCAATCATGTTTGCGCCGGTAACATTGGTAATCACGAAGTTGACGGTATCCCAATACAATTGGGTCGTAGTCGGCACGCCTTCCAGTGCGGTGATAACGCCGCTTGCCAATGGCAACGGGATACGAGCAGACGAACCGAAAGCGTAATAGGCAATGTTCTGACCAGCGTTTGCGGTCGGAACGGTGTTACCAGGCACCTGAATCATGCTGATGGCTTGGTCAAAAACAGTAAATCCGGTAATGTGCGTGGTGGACGCCAGCGTAATGTCCGAACCTTGGCGGTTGTTGGTCGCCAATTGCGCGGTGTTAGCTGTAATGCCCATTCCGCCCCATACCGGTTGCGTGATGCCAGCATCAAGGATGCCAGATGTCAGGTACATACGCGAGACAGGATCGTCTTGCGTCAAGCCTTGCATCCAGCCTTGCGTTTCCAGCAGGAACGAGTTTTGCGGTGAGGTCATCAGCGCAGGGTTGAAAGTAATATTTGCCATAATTCAGTCCTCTTGATTAATGAGCAGCAGGCTTGTTCAGCTTGACGGTGAAAGCGGCACCTGCGCTAAACGGCGCCCATGCAGCCTTTGCATCACCAATATATTCAGTGACGATATGCCCCATATCGTTACGGGTGACGGCACGCAATTGACCCGCAGGCATAACCTCTGGCGATTTCAGCGCGGCAGCTGCATCTGCATAAATCTGGCTTTCGATATGGTCGAAAACTTCACCAGTCAGGCTGTCAACGCGGGTGTCTTTAAAGGTTGCCGAGAATTTGCGCAGACCATCGACAAGACGCTTGCGATACGAAATGGGCGATTCGCCGGGCAGCGGCTGGCTTGCTGGCTGACCGGACAGACCTTGATACAAACTGTCGGCGCGGCTGCGTGCGGATGCAATTGCATTCCGGTCTTCATAGCTTGGCTCAGCATAAACGTTGTTCAACCGTGCGTTCATTTCGCGGATTTGCGCTTCCATCTCGCGGTTAGCCTTGACGATTGATGCGTCATGACGGGCGCGGTCGGCGCGTTCTTTTTCCTCGCGTTCTTCGCCATCTTTACGCGATTTATCTTCGCGTTCCTTGGCGGCCTTGGCTTCAATTTCCTTGGCTTCCTCTTTCTCACTGTCCTTGCGGTCAGCTACTTCGGCAGCTTCATCAGCACGCTTTTTGCCGTCCGTGTTTTCGATAGGGTCTTCACCTTCGTCGCGGCTGTCTTTGCGCTCTTTTTCAAGCGCATCCAGCCGGTCATGTAGGGATTTCAACCCTTTACCCAACGAATCAGCCCACGCTGGCATTGCGCCATCTTCGCGACCTTCTTCGCTATCTTTACGATCTTCAATCTTCTCAGACATATCAATTCCCTTTCAAAAATTACCGTTATTGACTCCACGAGGTGCGCCGCCCTTGTCCCATACGCCAACATCCACAACGGCGATATGATCCATGTATGGCGGTTCACCCTCGATTAGCAGACGCGAACCATCTTCAGTTTCGACGGTCTGTGTTTCCCCATCCGATCCTAATGTCACTGACGGGGATGTGGAAACCTGCGTTGTTGCCATCAACTCCGCCGCGTCTCCATCATGAATTCGCACAATTGCCCAAACTTCTGACGGGTCTTTTTGTGCTGTATGTTCGGTTGGTATGTAAGCCAGCATCACTGATCCGATACTGCGCTGTCTAAAATCATCGGTGTCCATTTGCCCGTTGTCAGGATGGTCGTATATCACCGGCAACCCGGCGCACCGTTCCAGAAACGTGTCATTCAAATAGAATTCTGGTGGTCGATAGACATATTCTTCGTAACGTGGCCGATAACTGATGCCGGTGCCGGTGATACGAATATCGAACAACCATAGGTCGCCAATGCGCTGCGGGCTTTCCATTTTCCCATCGCGAATTGCTTTGGCGATGTCAAGTTCAGTTACCACGCCGCCATCGTCATGCTTGACAAATTCCTGCCCCACTGACTTCGGGATGCCTAGCGTACTGTGGCCATGCGCCGCCGCTTCCATAGCTTTATGCTGTTTCTCGCTAACGCTTGGCATTGATTTCTTTCCTCACGCGTTCCAATTCCTGCCGCCCTTTTTCGGTCAGCATATCAGGCGGCAAATCGCGCAAATTGTTGATGTAAATATATGAGCATGAGCAGTACACAAACTCTGCCGGTTGCTCGATTTCGTCGGTGTAGCCTGAACCTTTGTTCATCAGCCCGGCTTCGATAGCCCAATTGTTACGAATGGCGAACACCTTGCCGCTTCGTGCAACATGCTCAGGGCGCGCTTCATAACCTGCTGTGCGCTGGACGTGGTGCCATTGCGCCGCTATTGCGCCAGTCTGTGTCGCCACTACGGAGCGAATGGCGGATGACAACTTCATCCCTTGGTCAGTGTTGCGCCGCCGGTTGATATAGCCCATCTTCTTGACATCGGATGCTATCTTTATCACTTCCTCGCGCGGCTTGATTGCCCGGCTTCCGCCCTCTGGCACCGACGATGCCCAACCAGCAAACCGGCGCAGCGTTGCGCTGATGGCTTCCTCGCGGTTAATCTTTATCAGGTCTGCATTGAGTAATATCCGCCGTGTAAGCTCGCTTCTGAGCGAAGGCTTGATATGGTCAATCGTATATTTCTTGATGCCGGGGAAAGCCATCTTCATTCGGCTGTCGCTGATTGCGCGCTTGAAAGCATTACCGAGCGCCAGTTCCATCTGATTGCGTTGCGTTTCGACACTTGGTAATGACGTGTGCAGCGCAATCTCTAATCGTCTCATCCATTCTTGCAGGCGTGTCTCGCTGTCATATCCACGCTCTGCGAAATCGGATATGGCCGCAGCCAGCACTGCATAAAAGTCCATGATAGTGAGGTAATTACTCTTTCAACGATTCCGGCGGTTCTTCGCCAAACGATTCTGGCTGTGGCGGGTCGTAAGCGGCCAGCGCTTCTTCATCAAGCGTTAATGGTGTTACTTCACCGACCGGGACATTTGAAGTCGTGTCCATCATCCACTTAATCATTGTGGCGCGGTTCTCAGGGTCAACCTGCGGCAACGCAACCTGCACAGACGCGATGATGTGCTTCATGACTTCTGAGTAAGTCTTGACCTTTTCTGAGTCTGGTTCTTCCAGTAGATTCGGCCATGACGCTTTGAATGAGTCTTGCCATTCATGCAGCGCTGCATCGTATGACAGTTTGCTGTAAACCTCTGGATATTTCCGCTTCATCGCATCGTAAAATTCAGGACTCCACGCGCGATGTTGGACAATCTTGTCCATAAATTCAAATATGGGCGCGGATTCGATACGCACGCCATCGATGTATCTCGCAACTTGCTTGGCGTCCTCGGATCCTTCACCAAAGCCTTGAGTCAGCGTTTCTTCATTGAGTAGAACGCTCGGCATACCTGCGCCGGTTGCGATGTTCTTGAGTATGTTGTTGCGGCTGTACTCGCCAGCGGTTGCCACATGCTCAAGATTCAGACTGGCCAAATCCTCATCAATGCCAATCTGGACAACATTGCCCGTTTGCGCCCCTTGGATTGCTTGGCGCTTCAATCCAAAAAACGAGAAGACGCGTTTGTCAAGAATCGAGCCGGGAGACTTGGCTTTGTGAACAATCAATCCGAGCTTTTCCTGCACGAGGTTATCGGTAATCATCGCGAGCATGAAAGACTTTAGCGGATAAAACGCACGCTGATAAACTGACCGACCGACGAAGCCGAAAGCCGAATCCGTCCATTCAATCCATATCGGCTGTTCGTGCATCATGACAATGCACTTGCTCTTAGCCCATGAGTTGCTACCTACCCGTACTTGTCGCGGGCGCATGAAGTCAACCGCTTCTGGATCCTGGTTGAGCACCAACGATCCGGCCGTATTCAGTGGGTCGTAAATGTTGAAGTACAGGTCAAGCTCATGCAGCTTGTCGTATGGCAACGGTTCGTTCGTGTCGCCCTTTTTGCCTGCTTTGTCGATGGTGTTACATGCGAGCGTCGATATGCCGTAAATACGCGATAACTGCATGGCGCGGGTAATGATGGCGTTTGCGCCGATTGCGCCGATTTTCGCCC
>JAEHJW020005395.1_pt1 | contig 17550 bp, 27 predicted proteins | sample 9271431 | NCBI WGS metagenome assembly JAEHJW02 | reverse complement strand
CAGCGCACCGAAGCGCCGCAGACTTGGGACTGGATCACTAACCTATCGGCTGCGAGCTGGGCGCTCAATATCCGCCTGAAGCGGGCATGCTACCTGCGAACGACGTACAAGTTCGCGTTGCCCTTCACATTCAGCTACCTGGAGCCGATGGACCTGGTGGTGCTTCCGACGGGTGAGTCGGTGCGACTCACTGCTGTCAACGAGAACGACACCGGGGAGCTGTCGATTGAGGCCGAGCAGTGGGCCTATGGAGTATCGGATGCCTCCATCTATCCCAAGCAGTCGCCCTCCAGCTATCAGCCGACGACCTCCACCGCTGCGCCGGGAAACACCTTCCCGGTCATCTTCGAGACCGCTCCGGTCGGCCAGACGAACGCGCCGAATGCGGTCCAGATCGCCGTCGCCGGGACTGGCGGGAACTGGGGCGGATGCGAGATTTACGCATCCACCGACGGGCAGACCTATGAGTATGTGGGCACCGTCAACACCAACAACTGCCTGGGAGTTCTGACTGGCACACTGCCCGTTGGAAGAGACCCGGACACGACTGACACGCTGAGCGTGGATCTTACGCTTTCGGGTGGGAGCCTCACCAGCGCGACGCAAGCGCAGGCGGATGCAAAGGTGACGCTCTGCGCCATTGTGGATGCAAGCGGAAATGTGGAGTTGGTCACCTATGAAACCGCAACCCTCACTGCGACGGGTCGATACAACCTGACCTATCTTCGGCGTGGAGTCTACGGGACGCCAATTTCGGAGCACGTCGCGGGTGCCCGGTTCAGTTTCATCGGCATTCAGGAGCTTTTCAGCTACCAGTACCCGGCGCAGTTCGTGGGGCAGCCGGTCTACTTCAAGTTCCCGAGCTTCAATCTTGCGGGGAAAAACCTCCAAAGCCTCAGCGTGTGCCCGGCTTATGAGTTCTCGCCTTCGGGTACTCTGTACGTGTCGCCGACCACTGTAGGGATTTCTCAGAGCGCAACTCCACCGACGGGCGCTGCGACTGCCGCAGCCGCGGGTGGCGTAGCACCAACAAGTTCAGGTGGTCTGACAGCAGCCGCGCCAATCTGGCTGACTGTTACCTGGGATTGGCCAGCGAACAATACGCAGCCGACAGGCTTTGAGGTGATCGCCTTCACCGGAACCGATCCGACGGCGACAGACAACTACCTTTTTCCCATCGCAACGGTTGGTCCAACTGCGCTCAGCTACAGCGCCCCGGTCCAGCTCACCACATCGCTAAGCAACGTAAATGCAGCAGTGAGGGCCATCTATGCCTAACTCCGCCTGGGCCGAAACGTCCACATCCATCACGCTCTCGCCTACCACCACGACGGTGAACGCGGGGAGCAGCACCGAGAACGTGAACTATCTGACCAACTCCGACAAGATACTGCTGATGCAGCAGTACAACGCGGAACTGGCGACGCAGGCGCAACTGGACAGTACCGCAAAGGGACTGGGCGTCCCTTCGACGAACTACGACAATGCCGTGGCGAACATCAACACCACGCTGGTGAACGCAGGTGCTCCGTCGAACTGGGCAAGCATCTGGCCCGATGGAACGACGAGCGGACCATGGCCCGGGATTCAGAACTCGCTGGCGAGTGACTGGACGGGGATTGCGACTGCCCGGACGACCCTCCAGAACGATATCTCCGCGACGCAGGCTTCGACGCAGGCTGCGGCGGCGCAGTCAGCGGCAGTAGCAGCGGCTGCGACGGATGCCACGAACAAGATGAACGACGCAATCACGACGGCGGAGAACGCAGCGCCGACAGTGGTGAATGGTTTGCCGACGATGCCGAACTCGGCGTATCCATCGGGCCGCATGGTCTGGGACACGACGACGAACCAGATGTATGTCTCAGCAGGAAGCTCGTGGACGAGCCTCGCGGTTCCCGCGCCAAATATCACCGGAACTCTCGCTGCCGCCCAGATCGCGAGCGTTGCGGCGTCGCAGGTGACGGGCCAGTTGACGGGAGAACAGATCGCAGCTCAGACAATTTCGGAAGCCAACCTCGTGGTTACCTCCATTGGTGCAGCACTGAATCCCGACCCGAATTGCTCGGACATAACCGGGTGGGTGCCTACGTCCGGCACTGTCTCCATCGTGAATGTTACGGACAATGCACCCGGGCAAGTGGGGCTGACAGCTCTTAACCTCGCGGGGCAATCGGAGGTGAGAAGTCTCTCAGCAATTCCCGTATCACAGGGGAAAAGTTATCGCGTCACCTTGTTGGCCCGGACAACCAGCGGCTCCAACACTGCATACTTCCGGTTTTTTCAGTACGGCGGCAACGTGGCGTGCCCGCGCACAGGTTCTTATCCCTCAAATTATTTAAGCTACAGCCTCGGCTTGGAGGGGGTCGCTCCTCCTTCCGAATGGACGCGCTACATCGCAACAGTCCCGCTCAATTCGGGTGCCACATGGGGAATGCTAGAGGTCGAAACTTATGGCGGAGGCACTCTCCAAATACAAGATTTCAGGATCGAAGAGCAGGTTCCTTCGTCTCTGATTGTGGACGGAACGATCACCGCAGCGCAGATCGCTGCCGGCACGATCACCACTTCACAGATCGCCGCTGGGACCATTGAAGCCTCGAACATCGCTGCGGCGACCATCACCGGCGGCAACATCGCGGCAAACACGATTGAGACGGGCAACATCGCGGCTGGTGCCATCACGGCGAACCAGATCGCCTCCGGCACGATCACCGCTGGGCAGATCGCTGCCGGGGCCATCGGCGCAGACCAGATTGCGGCAAATTCCATTACCGCATCAAGGCTGACGATTACTGATCTCTCAAACCTTTGTGCTAACGGGACTGGCGCTACCGGCACGGATGGATGGACTGGCGGCGTAAGTGCATCCGTTAACGGAGGACAGTATGGAATCGAGACAGGCGGCTTCGCCCTGCTCACGAGCAACCGAGATTCCTACTTCGGTCAGCCAATCGCTGTCAATCCGGGCGAGACGTTTGCCTTCAGTGTGCTGTGCTGCCCAGGAGCCTACTACTCCGGACTTGGGTCCGCTCCGCAAGGGCCGTTCACAGTCGGATTCTTTTTGGCGACGGATGCCTCCTATAGCTCGGTGACCTGGGCAGCCATCCCGGACGCTCCGGTGAATCAGGCCGGATGGCAGACGATAACCGGGCAGATCACAATTCCTGCCGGATACACGCGTGCCCAGATATGGGCGCAGATCTATGCTACGTCGAACGCGACCGGAGAATGGGCATTCCGCAACCTAATAGTGCGCAAAGCGGCGTCGGCAGAACTACTTGTTGACGGTTCGATCACCTCGGCGACAATCGCAACCGGCGCGATCACTGCCGACATGATCACCACGGGCACCCTGAACGCGGCGCAGGTGAATGTGACAAACCTCGACGCGAGTAACATCACCGCTGGGACTCTCAGCGCGACGATGGTCCTGTTTCCGGATGGGTCCGAGCTGAGCACGGCCAACCGAATCTCGACCGTGCAGGCCGTGCCGTCGGGGACTGCTTCCTCCAGTTCTGCTAACCCGCTCGTCGCGATCCCTGGATTGTCCTTCTCCGTGACGACCGCCTCCACGAGCGACGTGTACAACGTCTTCACCAATCTGGTCGCCGACAATTCGAACCCAGGAGCCGCCGCTGGGACGCTCTACCTCTATGTCGATGGCACGAGTGCGGCTTCGACCGGCGTGTGCTTCGCGCTGCCGACGGCAACAAGCGCGGACTTCGCGTTCCTCTGCGTCACCGGGCTTTCAGCAGGCACACACACCCTCTCGTTGTACTTTGAGTTGCCCGGTGCGACTGTCCAGACCACTACCCAGACCACCCTCCAGCGCATCTACTAACTCTCACCCCTGAAAGGATTCATCATGGCTGACGTTGAAAAAGCAGTTGAGTTTGTCGAGAAGCAGGAAGACAGTACGCTCTCCGGAGCAATCACCACCCTCCCCGGTGACAGCGGCGGGGCAACGCGGCTGGGGCTTGCCTCTGCGGACCATCCGGAGCTTGTGGCGAAAGGTTTCTACGCCGAGACCGATGGTGTCCCGACAATCCCCACCGCGCAGGCACTCCCCATCGCCGACGTGGCCTACGCGCAGGAGTACGCCGCGCCTGCATCCATCGGAATGATACAGAATCAGGCGCTTGCTGACCGCGTGCTCAGCTTCGCCGTGAACGAAGGGGATCACCAGGCAATCGTCATCCTCCAGCGGGCGCTCAACTTTCTCGGCGCATCGCTGGCGACGGACGGGATCATGGGTCCGCTCACTCTTGCAGCGCTGAACGCACAGAATCCCGACTCTGTGCTTGCAACCATGCGTAGCATGCAGGCTGACTTCTACCGGCATCTGGTAGCTGTGAAGCCTCAACTGCTGCCGTACTTGAATGGCTTTCTCAACCGCGTGAACGCCTAACCGCTTCACAATCCGCAACTCTTAACCCACGCAAGGCGCATGGCGCTTTGGAAGGAGATCCCATGTTTTCTCACATCACTACACATTGGAAAACGTCGCTCGCTGGCGTCCTCATTGCGCTCGTCACCGTCGCTGGCGTCCTGTCGCAGCAGGGAATCACGCTTGGACAGGCTGGCACCGGAACCGTGGTAGCGCTGATCGGTGCGCTCGCCACGGCGCTGCTCGGTTTGCTCGCCAAAGACCCAACCTCGACGGATCCCGGCTCTCCCACCCAGAAGATCGGTGCGCTGGTGCTCGTCGCGCTCCTGGTCGCGCTCCCTGCGCTTCAGGGATGCACCGTCACTCAGTCGCAGCTCGAAGCGGACGGCTCAGCACTCTCGACCGCGCTGTCGAGTCTGGCTGCCTCGATTCAGAATCAAGAGCCGCAGACGGCAGCGCAACTTCGGGAAGCGGCTGCGGCTATCAATGCAGCAGTTTCCTCCCAGCAGTCAGGCCCGGCATGGGAAGAGGCGCTGAACGCGGCGGCAGCAGCTTCGGAGACCATCCTGGGATCAATCCCGTCCACGAGCATGTATGCGCCGCTGGTGGCGATTGCCGTAGCAGCTGCAGAAACACTGATCGGTAACACGAAGGCACCGGCCCACTCCGCACGAATGATGGCCGTTGCACCGGGAAACGAAGGGAACCTGATCGCTTACCGAGCGCAGGGGGCTCTCCTGCTCCATCACCGATTGGGTCGTAGCATCAAGGGCGACTTCAAGGCCGCATGGAACGCTAAGGCCGCAGCCCTGGCACCAACCGCAGTGGTCAAGTAAGTTCATCTCCATTCAGCCTGACGCCGCCGGGGTTTCCCTCGGCGGCGTTTTCGTTTTGCACTCTTTCTGGTGAAATGGGGTACACTCGGCGGACGGAAATATCTGCCTTGGAGGCATCATGCATGTTGACCAGCACACCCTCAACCATCTCGATTGCCCGGCTTGTGAACGCGCACGGGCAAACTTCGTATCCAGTCTTTCGGCGACTCTTCCATTTTCCACCGCAGCAGTTCTCTGGCTGGACTCGCGCGCGTTGAACTCATCTTCGGGCCACGCCGGACACTTCATTCGCCCCACCACCGCAGCGACATATCGCCAGTATGTGTCCGCCCTCGCATTATTCTTCGGCGAGATTCCGCTCAACCGCATCCACGTAGGTCACCTGCGAGAGTATCAGCGGCTGCGCCTGGCGGGCGCACCACCGTTCGTGCGGTACCGCCGGCCCTAGGACGCGAAGGCCCGGCTGCTGCTGGACGGAACGTGGAGCGCACCCATCGGTAAAAAGCCGTGCCCGGCGACCGCAAAGAAGGTGAATCAGGAACTCTCTGCGCTGAAGATGATTCTGCGTCGGGCGGACTGCTGGACGCGGGAGATGGCCGACGGCTACGAAACGTTGGAAGAGGAGATGGGCGACCTGCCGCGCGCGCTGAGCACCGAGGAGGTAGAGCACTGGCTTCGAGTAGCGCATTCCAATGAGCGTTGGTGGGTGGTTGCGTGGTACTGTGAGCTGGCCTTCGCTACAAGCATGGGTACCAATGAGATGCGTTCGCTGCGGATCGGCGACGTGAACCTTCTCCATGAGGTCGTCTCCGTTCCGCGCGCGGGAGCCAAGAATCCCTATCGGGCGCGGACGATACCGATCCTCAGCGCAGAGGCCAAGTGGGCTGCAGAGCAGCTTCTCCTCCGCGCCGCAGACCTGGGCAGCACGCAGCCGACGCATTTCCTCTTTCCCTTCCGTCAACGGTCATCACCGCATGAAGCGTCGCGAGGCAAATCTGTCACGGAGTACGACCCCATGCGCCCCATGACAGTAGCGGGCTTGAAGCGCATCTGGAACGACGTGCGGAGCGCGTCCGGCATCAAGTGGTTCAGGCCCTACGACACGCGCCACACGGCGCTCACGCGGTGGGCGGAAAACGGCATGGAACCGGCGATGCTCATGAGCCTTGGAGGCCACGTCTCGAATCGGATGATGCGCCACTACATGCACGTATCGGACCAGGCGAAGCGCCGAGCGATGGCCCGCGTTGCGACCATCGAAAAGCGCGGACCAAGGACCGAAGGGTCGCCGTTCTACATTCCGCGCCGGGAGAAGCTGGGATAAAAATGTGGAAAACTCTTGCATTTTTCGCTTGACACTCAAATCTGGCGCGGATAGAGTTCGGCATGTAGTTCCTGCCGTCCGCGCCAGCGTTGACCGCAGGGATTGTGCATGGTTAGAGCGACGGATTCATAACCCGTAGGTCGGCGGTTCGATCCCGCCCTCCGCCACCAGACCACAATCCCTGTACCTCACTGGAAGCCACGGCCCAACCGCTTGGGCGCTCCGCTTGTGTCCGCCCTCGCTCCGGCTTCGGCCATAGCCTGCGCGCTCGGCGCGCCCGCGAGGTGCATCATGTCTTCCCTTTCCTACCCCTTTCCCTCGGCTGATCTCCAGGCCGCTCTCATCGAGCTGATCTATGCTGGCAGCGCTCTGGCTGCCCGGCTGACCTCTGACCTAGGCGGATTCACGCTTTGCGTCTGCGGCCTATTCGTCGGCCACGCGACAAACCCTGACCACCATCTGAACACAAGCTGTCCGGTAGCGCGCTTTTACCGCGCCGTCGAAGAGCTGGATACGGCGGTGCGCTCATGACCGCCGCGCTGTACCAGCGTCCCTACGCACGCACCTTCCCTCAGATCGCGGAAGCTACCGGCTACTCCCTCCGCACGGTAAAGAGCGACTTTGCGCGCGGTATGCGCAAGCTCGAAGCGCTCAGGAAAGGTGGTGCGCGATGACGCCTGACATTCTTCGCATCGCCGTGGCTCGGACATACGACGCAGTTGCCGCCTCCGACAATCTCAAATACGACATCGCCTCGACAGAGTATGACGTGCGCCAGTGGGAGGCAGAGATCGCGCAGATCGACGCCGAAATTCCCGCGCTAGTGCGTCGGAGGCTCTGCTGCGAGCGCGATATCTCTACAGCAAAACTTGAGCTGATGGACCTACGCGCTCGGCTCGCGGAACTCCAGCGCTCGATAAAGGAGGCGCGATGAGCTACGAGATACAGGTCGCTACCCCGGTCAGCATCACTCAGACCCGCGCGAGCATCGACCAACTCGTCGAGCAGCGCGCCGCAATCGTGACCTGCATGAGCCAGCTCATGCGCAAGGACCACGACTACGGTGTGATCCCAGGAACCGGCAAGCCGTCATTGCTGAAGCCCGGCAGCGAGAAGATTCTCGCCCTGTTCCGGCTGTCTGCTGAGCCTCGGGTCGAAGACCTGAGCACACCCGACACCATCCGGTATCGTGTGACCGTCGTGGTGTCCCATACTCCCTCCGGAACGGTGATCGGCTATGGCGTCGGCGAGGCGTCCAGCGCAGAAGCAAAATACCAGTGGCGCGAGGTGGTGTGCAACGAAGAATGGGAACAGACGCCTCCTGATCGGCGCCGGGTCAAATGGAAGAAGGGCTACCAGGGCCGTCCGGCTTACGGCGTCATGCAGGTCCGAACCGACATGGAGGACGTAGCTAATACGGTCCTCAAAATGGCAAAGAAGCGCGCCCAGATCGACGCGGTGCTCACATCCACGGCAGCAAGCGATGTCTTCGCGCAAGACCTCGACGATCTGGTCGCTGCTGGCCTCGATGTCGCTCCGGAGCCCGTCGGAGCCGAACCGCTTCCGGAGCGGCTGGAGAAGCGTACTTCCGATCCTGCGCCTGCGGTTGCTCATCCTGCGGCCTCACATGGTGATTCGGCAGAGCGACCTGCGGCCCCTGCTCAGCCCGTGCAGCAGACTTTCGGCGAGCGACCGCGCACCGTCTCTCCCCCGCAGGCGAGCCGCTTCTGGGCGATTGCCATGCAGAGTGGCAAGAAGCACACGGACGTGATGGCATACCTCCGGAACGTGATCGGCGTGCAAAAGAAGGAAGACATTCCGGAGTCGCGCTACGACGAGGCGATTGCCTGGGCGCAAGGGGGTGGTCAGTGAGCTACTCACCCACTCTCTTGCTCGGAGACGATGTTCACTTCGAGCAGGACGCGCACAGCTACCGGGACGCAGACGGGAGTGAGTGCCTGTCGGTCACGCAGGCTATCCAGATCGCCGGTCTGATCGATTACTCGATGGTGCGGCCTGAGTATCTGGAGGTGGCTCGTAGACGCGGGGAGCTGGTCCACCAGGCGTGTGCGCTGGCGGACAAGGGCGAAGACCTCAATCACTACGTGCTGCCTGATCTGCTCTGGCCGTACATCTCGGCATACCTGTCGTTCGTTGCTGAGATGCGGTTCTTGGTGAACCCGGAGCTTGTCGAGCGCCGCATGATCGTAGACCTCTTCGGACATCGCATCGGGATGACTCCGGACGCGGTAGGGACGATCGATGGCGTCCCCACGCTCATAGAGCGGAAGGCTACCAGCGCAGCTCACCCGGCGTGGGCAATCCAGACTGCCGGGTACCAGATGGGATTGCGAGCTGCGCGTGTCCAGGTGCGCCAGCGCATGGCTGTCCAACTCTTACCAACCGCCAAATATCGCGTTCACGTTTTCGACGACGAGAACGACACCGAAACCTTTGCCGCCGTCTACCGCGTTGCCGCGTGGAAGCGGAAGCACAACCTGGCCAATCTGTCCAAGCTGGCCGACTAGGAGCATATCCATGGAAATGATTTCTGTTCAGTCCTCGCAAATCGCGCAGATCGGGCACGACGGTGAATCTACGCTTCGCATCTTGTTTCGGCGCGGTGGTCTCTACGAATACTCGTCCGTTTCAACCGCGGAGTTTGAGGCGTTGCGCACCTCACCATCCATCGGGAGCCACTTCGCAGCCAAGGTGAAGGGCTGCAAGCCGTTTCGCAAGGTCGAGGGGTCGGACTTTCCCCTTCCGACCGAGCCGGAGCCAAACGGCTACTCGCCCACGGTTGAGGTCCATGCACCAAGCGCCGCCGCGCAGTCCGACGCGGAGGTGAACCAGGAGGTAGAGCGGGTGGCGCAGAAGAGCAGTCTGGTGGTGCAGAGCGCAACGAGTATTAAGGTATGCGATGTGACCACGCAGATGCAGGCCTCGGAGCTGCTGCTCGCGGTCGCCAAGATGCGCAAGGAAGTCGCGGACACCTTTGGACCGATGAAGGAAGCCGCATACCGGGCGCACCGAACCATCTGCGAACAGGAGAAGAAGCACGACGGGCCGTTGGAGCAGGCCGAGAAGGCGCTTAAGGCGCAAATCGGCGCGTTCGTCGCTGAACAGAAGCGGCTGGCGCAGGAGGCCGAAGAGGCTGCGCGGAAGAAGGCTCAGGAGGAAGCAGCTCGGATCGCCCGCGAAGAGGCGGAACGCCGCGCTATCGAGGACGCACTTGCGCTTGAGGCAGCGGGAGATGTCGAAGGTGCCGAGGTTGTCTTGGCAAACCCGGCACCGGTTCCGTCCAGGTACGTTGCACCCGCTCCGGTCGCCCCGCAGGTAGCCCACGTCTCAGGCGTCACGACGCGCGAAGAATGGGATTTTCGCATCGTCAACGAGGCGCTGATTCCACGCGAGTACATGCTGGTGAACGAGTCGGCGATCCGCTCGGTCGCCAAGAGCACCAAGGGCCGCGCGAAGATCGCAGGAGTCGAGTTCTACGCGCGGCAGGTGGTGTCGTCCAGCCGCCGCGGCTGATGCGCGGGAAACGGCACGGGAAGGTAAAGGTGACGGAATGTGGAATTGTGCGAAATAAGCGCGGCTCAATACGCACACCGGAGGGTGTCCGGCCTAAGTTCCACAGCCGTTATTTTCACAAGGGGAGAGAGATGACGATCAACGAAAAGCCGGTTTACGAGAAAGGTTTCATTCAGAAGGTTCTGCGCGAAAAGTTCAGCGGTTTCATTGTGCCGGCGGACCAGCGGGTGCTTCCCAACGGAGAACCCAACCAATTGTTTTTCCATGGGAGCAACTTCCGGCACTACACGGTCGGGATGGCTCTGCCCAATATCGGGACCGTCGTGCGTTTCGTGCGGCTGCCCAGCACGGACCCGGGCCGCAAAGACCGCGCAACGCTGATCGAGGTGATTGATGAAGATCTGGAATAGCTTCCTCATTGGCCTTGGCTACATATACCTCGTCAGTTTGACCGTGGTTCTCGCCATGTTTCTGGCAGGCATCTGGGAAAAGATCAAGTGGCAAAGGACAATCTCCCAGGCTCAACGTAAGGCGTTTCTCAAAGAGATGGAGCGGCACGAAGAGGTGGCCGCTCTTGACCACCTGTATCGCGTGAAGTAAATCCGGCAGTTCGAGGTTGGGAAAACATGGCTGCGAAACTGCCGTCGTTTCAAATGTACCCCGGTGACTGGATGAAAGACCCAGCTCTCCGCGCATGTTCGATTGCTGCAAGAGGACTTTGGATGGATATGCTCTGCCTGATGTTCGAGTGCGACCGCAGGGGCTACCTACAGACTGCCAGCGGCTCGCCTTACTCCCTGGAACAGCTCGCTCGTATGACCGGCTGCTCGACGGATGAGGTGACCCGGCTGGTGGGGGAGCTTGAGACCTCCGGCGTATTCTCCCGCACAGCGCACGGCACGATCTTCTCCAGACGCCTTTCTCGCGACGAAGAAGCACGCGCAGAAAACAGGTCGAGACAAAACAGGCACCGTAAACTCATGAAAACGAAAGAAAATAGTAACGCGCTTGTCACGCATGATGTAACGCACTTGTCACGCCATTCTTCATCTTCATCTTCATCTTCAATACAGGCTTCGGAGAAGGGGGGTGGTAAATCTCCACCAGAGGGGGGTGCGAAACAATCCCCGACGGCCCCCTTGGAAGCAATCCCGTTGCCCGAAGCTGCGCTAGATCGCGTCCCGCTGATCGCCGTGACGTGGCTCTGCGAGGAGCTTGGCGTCGCGCTCAGCCCGGCCCAGCGCGCAATGTGCGCGGACAACCTGGAATTCGCGCGGCGAGAGTTGAGCCTCGACGTGCGCGGAGTGTGCGAGCTTGCCCGTACCGTGACCATTGCAGCTCGCCAGCGCGGAGAACTCATCGACGCCTGGTATCTCGCGGATGGCAAGTGGAGAAATCGACCACAGTCGCGTTCTCGGGAGGGGTCCTTCGTTGGGCCAACACCGAGCGACGACGAGCGCATGGAGGCTGAGCGCGAGTTCTACGTGTCCGCGCTGGCGAAAGTCGAGAAACACCGGTCCGACGGGACGCCGGTTCCGGAGTGGCTTGCGCAGCGCGTACAAGAGTCGATTAGGCGTGGATACAGCCTCAACGAGGAGGGGAAATGCAAATAGCTGAGTTGCAACACATCCCGCTGGCGAGAGCGTTTTTGTGCCTCGATTGCGCCAGTATCGGCAACAACTCGGCGTGGTGCCCGGCATGCGCAAGCCAGAACATACACTCGCTCGCGCAGGTGCTGGATCGGCATTATCACGAGCGCGCAGAAGCAGAAGGGAGCCGACCCAGTGAACAGCCTCACCATTGAGATCGACGGTCTGCCTCCGAGCGTGGGTCACTACAACGCCTATCGCGTCATGCGCGCTCGCGGCAAAGATATCGTGAGCTGCTACCCGACTGCGGAGGCAAAGGCATGGAAGCAGACTGTATCCGCAATCTGCGCGGGCCGTCGTGTAGAGTCTACCGCCTACGTCGTCGGCTATATGGTGATCGTCCCTGACGCTCGCCGCCGCGACCTCGACAACTTCGGGAAGTGCATCCTGGACGCGCTGGTGGAGTGCGGCGCTATCTCTGACGACAGCCGGGTGATGGAGATCCACGCCTACAAGCGCATTGTGAAGGGATCACCGCTGAAGACGCGGATCACGATCACCGCAATGCAGCCGGCACTACCTCTAGGCGCAGCACCAAAGACAGGAAGGAAAGGATGAGGCGACCAAAGCACATCCTGCTTATTGATCCAAGAAACCCCGTCGTCTCAGACGTTTTGGCATACGCCGTCCGCCACTGGGGATTTCGCTTGACGCGGAGCCGGCAGATCAAGGGCTTCCGAATTGCGCGGCTGGAGGCTCCTTTGGACGGAATATTCGTGGTCACCTGCGGTCCGATGACCGCGAAAGAGACAGGTAAAACCGCCAGACTAGCTCGGCGGTGCGGGGGTGTCCCGTGGATGGCCTGGAACTGCTTGGATCCTAGCAGTCCGGCTGAAATCCACGAAGACCTGCGCAATCTGACCATGCGCAAGCGCGGCCCTAAGCCGTATGCGGCGCTCAAGGAGGCTACCCGATGAAGGCTATCACGCACTGTCCTACTTGCGGCCAGGTGATGCCGCGCACCGGGCCGAAGCGTGTCTGCTTTGGCTGCGGCGAGCGGATCGGAAAGCACGGAAAATGGATGATCGGTGCCGACGGACGCATCCGCCACAGGGATTGCATGCGCCCGAACGGCTATCCGGTCGTCACGTCCCCGGAACCACCGCTGCTCGCCCTGGAGGCTAACGATGCAATTCGCGCTTGACTTCACGGAGAGCCTGCCAGTCCCCGCGCAGGCTCGAATCGCAGACGGCATGCAGCGCGCCGACGACAACGCCGACGCACGCTGGAAGCACATTTTCGACGCTGCCGTGCTCCTGGCCGCGCAGAAGCATCGGGAGCTGACGAGCGATGAGGTACTCGCCGAGATCGAGCGCATGCCTAACCCTCCTCAGACGCACAATTTAGCCGCCATCGGACCAGCGATGAAGCGCGCCGCGCAGATGGGTATCCTGCGGCGCACGGATCGATTCTGCCGCAGCAAGCGGCCAGAGAAGAACGGGAACCTGCACGCCGTCTGGGAGAGCAAGTATTACATGGCTTGCCGCTCCTGATTTTTCACCACAAACCCAGAAAGGAAATCCCATGACCACACCGACTTTCTTTCCGAGCGCTGACCGCAAGGTCATTCTCGGGTCACCCACTCTCCAATCCACCAGCCGCCGCATCTGCCTCCCCGTGCGGATGCCACTTACCGGCCAATCCTTCGTTGGGATGCCCGAATGGATTTCGACAGCCTTTGAATCTGTGAGCCAGTATCTGACCGAAGCCACGCCGCAGGTTGAGCAGATCGCGGATGTGAACCTCAGTTTTTTCAACCATCCGCGCGGTGAGTTGTTCGAGACGCCTTCGGTCAAGGTTCCTCAGTGCGAGCTGAAGAAGTTCGTCGTCGTGCGCGTTTCGGACGGGGAGAACGACGACGCGGTGGAGTTGCACTTTAAGGCGTATCTACCCTTCACGCGTGACTTCTGGGCGTGGATCGGGGAGATGGCCGGCCATGAGGTCATCATGGCATTCCCATCTTCGCTGGCCGGGACCGTAGCTGTCGCGAAGCCGGAAACCGCGAAAATCCAGTATGACGCCCTGGGAGACGGTGACGATAAGCCGGGAGACACCGTCGTGGAGGGAATCGGGTCGCAATACGAGGAGCAGGTGCGCCAAGCGCTCGGAGCACCAGAGCCGCTCGAATCCTCCCCCCGAATGGTGGACGCTCGCCGGAAGCCGGGAAGCAGGAATAAAAAGGATTTACGTACTTAATTCCCTTGTCCACAAAATTTCCTCAACTTTCCTATTGACTTTAGTGCGGGAATCAACTACCTTATGCTCATGGAGGAATTTATGGAAATCACGTATCAAGTTAGCGTCGATGGGATGCCCGTAAGATTTGGATTTGGTTACGAGACGGCTTCTGCCGCAACCGCTTGGAAATCTTATGCAATCTGGGCAGACAACCCACACACGGAAGTAGCTATCGACGAGTTTCACGATGGACAATATTCGCATACCCTCCGCAACTCGGAGACAGAGCGCCGCGAGACTGTGCCAGATGTCACGCCTCACTTCGAAGGTGAGCGCATGGAACAGCGTCCCGGTCGCAATGCGGGCATTCTTCGCAACGGGAAGTACACGGTAGAGCTGATGGGGAGGGGTCATCATGCCCACTGAGGACACTCTCATTGCTCGCATTCGCGAGTTGGAATCGGAACGGAATGAGACCCTCGAAGCGGCCAATCGGTGGGAAGGAAACTGGATGCGTCTTTTCCAGTCCTTAGACAAAATCCGGGATGGCGTCTCGAATCTAGATCGGAGTGGCATCAGCGATAGTGTTTGTGGCCTCCTGGATTGGATAGTTCGGTCAGTAGATGACGCTATCGGCCCACCGCAACAACAAGGTTTTGAACCTCGATGCGCAGAGTGCGGGCGCAGACAAATTTCAGGCAGTGACCACTTTGGAAACTGCTCACATGCGAGGAATCTCCGATGAGCCGCTCCACGATCAGCACATTCAAACTGTTTGAGATGTTCCCCGATGAAGAGACCGCTCGTGTCTACCTTGAGAGCCGTCTCTGGCCCAAGGGTGTTACCTGTCCAACCTGTGCTGGCCGGAACCGCATCACGCCCCGCAAGGCTGGCTTCCATCGCTGCAATAAGTGCCAGCTTGACTTCACGATCCGCACCGGCACCATTTTTGAGCGCAGCCATATCCCCCTGCACAAGTGGCTGTACGCAATGTACTTGCTTGTTACCGCCCGCAAGGGAATCTCTTCCATGCAGATAGCCAAGGAAATCGGCGTACAGCAGAAATCGGCGTGGTTTATGCTCCACCGTTTGCGCGAGGCTTGCGGCGGAGAACTCGCCAAACTCCAAGGCGTTGTGGAAGTGGACGAAGCATTCTTTGGCGGCAAGGAAGCTAACAAGCACCAGCACAAGAAACTGAGTGCCGGACGCGGTTCTGTCGGCAAGGTTGCTGTTGTAGGGCTTCGTGAGCGCGGCGGTAGGGTAATTGCTCATCCGGTCGAGAACACCGACAAGGAGGCCCTTCAAGGCGCAATCCTTGAGCATGTGGAGATCGGCTCGCAACTCATGACAGATGAGGCAACCGGATACAGCGGGATTGGCGGCCTGTTCTTCGATCACGATACCGTGGCGCATTCGGCAGGCGAGTACCGGCGCGGCTCGGTTCATACGAACTCTATTGAGTCGGTCTGGGCGGTGATGAAGCGTGGGATCCATGGCGTTTACCACCACGCCAGTCCCAAACACCTTCACCGCTACGTGGATGAGTTCACCTTCCGCCTCAACGAAGGAGACGTTAAACGGCATACGCTTGACCGGCTCGACTCTTTCATCGAAGCCGTAGACGGCAAGCGTCTGACGTATGCGAGGTTGGTCCAATGAAGCCTCCGAGGATACTGAACAAGATCGTTGACGTTGTGCTCAACTACCGGCCTGAATCGAAGCAAAAACCACCTAAGCCACGAAAGAAATCCACAAAGAAAGCAAGCGATGCAGAATCAACGAAACGGGAGTCAAGTACGTAAATCCCAATAAAAAGACGGTGAACTGACGCATGAGCGCCTACTACAACGAACTCGATCCGTGGAAAGCTGCCGTTCTCCGGGAAGCCATCAAGGCCGGAGCCATTGCGCCCGGAGATGTGGACGAAAGGAGCATCAAAGATGTCCAAGCAGCCGAGCTTGTGGGATACACCCAGTGCCACTTCTTTGCCGGAGGTGGATTCTGGAGCCTTGCACTTCGCAACGCAGGATGGCCGGACAGTCGGCCAGTCTGGACAGGCTCCTGCCCATGCCCTAGCTTCAGTGCCGCAGGAAAAGGCAAAGGGTTTGCAGACCCTCGTCACCTCTGGCCGGATTGGTTCCGGCTCATGGGAGTGCCGCACGAGTGGGACGACTTCGCATGTACGGCGACGGCATCGTCGTCCCAGTTGCGGAAGCGTTCATTAGAGCGGCAAGAGAAGCGATAGACGAGCAGGCATGATCGACAAGGCAACCGGCAGCGGAGTAGCTGCGAAAAGGGAAATACGATGCGAAATGTCACAAAAGCAGAGCTAGACGAAGCGATCCGAGCGGCAAGCGCCGGGGATACGCTGCATCGCCCCATGCATTATAGCGGCAATCTCGACCTGCGATACCGCGCGGATATTACGCATCTGCCGGAGGGTCTGAGCGTCGGCAGCAACCTCGACCTCACCGGCTGCACGAGTCTGACGCATCTGCCCGATGGTCTCAGCGTCGATGGCGACCTCTACCTCTCCGGCTGCACGAGCCTGACGCATCTGCCCGATGGTCTCAGCGTCGGCAGCAGCCTCTACCTCTCCGGATGTACGGGTCTGATGGAGAAAAACATCCCAGCCCATCTCCGCAGCAAAGCAATCTGATAACTACGCTTTAGCCAACCGGCAGCGGAGATGCTGCAGCAAGTCCGGGCGATTCTGGAAAAAAATCCCTGGGTGTGGGCTGTCACGTTAAGGAGGTTAGAACAATGGGCGTAGGAATGCCGCAATCTTTGAATTTGCACCGTTTCGGCGCGTATCTGAACGCGATGTTCGGGAATCATACCTATCACGTCGGCTCATCCCTGGAAAAGAAAGACGGCTGGCGCGATGTGGACGTGCGCGTGATATTGGATGACGAAGTGTGGGACGCGATGGGACTCGGCGATCCGGCTAACCCGCACGACAACGCGAAGTGGGTTGCCTACTGTCTCGCGTTGTCGTCTTTCGGGCGAGACTTGACCGGGCTTCCCATCGACTGCCAGCTACAGCGGCGCTCGGAAGCCAACGCCGAATACTCGCAAAAGAAGGGCTGCCATCGCAGTTTTCTTGGACTGATACCGGAGCTGATGAAACCATCCGGCCAATGAAGACGGGCGACAGATGCGCCTTGCGATGTATGCGGCTACAACGGAGTGGGCTATTATCAGCCTTCAACACATCCCTGCGCAGCCCGCGCCGCCATCAAGCAGGCGGAGTAGCTGAGGTATGCGCTAGAGGGTGCGCCCGACAGGATCATGTCATCCCCTCCGGCATCGCGGCCTATGCGCCCGCAGCTCTCCACTGCCACCAGCGTCCCGAGCACAGACCCCAAAATTTCGCTTGCGCGCCCCCCGTGACTCTGCTACCGTTATCGCATCGCATCCTGCCGTCTGCCTCCGCGCACCCTGCGCGGGCCAAGTAGGGGCCTCCTACTCCGCAGCAGACCATGGCCTCAGTGTCTCTACTCATCCCCATCAAGCCGACTCGCCTATTCGGCGTCCTGCGCCCCGACCAGCGGGCAGGCGCAGTCCCCGCTACTTTTGTGCCGCGCGCGGATGTGGACTACTGGATCGCCTGCGGCTGGGCTGTGTGGGCGGGCAAGT
>JAEHJW020008726.1_pt1 | contig 17552 bp, 27 predicted proteins | sample 9271431 | NCBI WGS metagenome assembly JAEHJW02 | reverse complement strand
CTCCTAACCGTCCGGTCAGCGGCTCAGGAGGCGGAAAAGCGGCCAGCCCCTCGGGTAGATCACTCACTGGTCACCGTCCTGGCCAGGCGAAAGAGCGACAGCACGGGCGCAGGGCGCGGAGAGGCAGTGATTCCGTGTGGCCGCGACCTTGGATCCCGCCGGCAACGGCAGGTGACTTTGACGCCTGTACTGCCGCCGAATCACAGGCCTCCGAGACCGGGGGTCTGGAGGATTCCGTCGCCGACCGGGCCGACACCCCGCTGCCGCGGGATATCGGGTGCGAACGGATTACTCCTGGCGGTCACCACGCCGGTCTGGCCCCGCTGAAGCACCACAGGCTGGGTCCGCGCGGCTTCCTCGTCTTCCTCGCGCTGCCGGCGGCGGGTGTCGGCCTCGAGCGCGCCCGCGTAGCCGGTCACCCCCGCCATCCACTCCACGGGGACGCGGGCCATGGTCGTCTCGACCGGGTCCAGCGCGCCGCTCACCAGCAGGCGCAGCAGGTCCGCCGACATGGTCTCCAGCGAGACAGGAATGCGGGCTGGTTCGGCGACAGCCCGTGCCGCGGTGTCCCGCGCCTCCTCCATCTGGCTCACCCGCCCGGCTGCGGCGTCCAGGTCCCGCTGGGCGGCTTCGCGCGCCGATACAGCAGCCTGATGCTCTCGCTGATACCTGGCGAGTACGTCGGTGGCGAGCCGGAGCCGCAGCGCGGCCTCAGACTCCGCGGTCACCCCGGCCCGCATCCGGCGCGCGGTTTCCTCGGCCCGGGCTAGTTCGGCGTGCTCGGCCCCGGCCTGCTCCAGCGCGGCGAGCGCCTTGCTCTCCGCCTTCTGCGCGGACTTCAGCGGCGCGGTCTTCTCGCGTCGCTGAGCCACGGCGACTTCCAGCTCGGCCTGCGCACGGCTGCGGCGCTCCTCGAGCGCGGCCAGGTGCAGGACCCGGTCGGCCTCCAGGTGCTTAGCCAGCATCTGATCCTGCAAGACGCTGGCCTCCTGGCGAAGCGCCCGGGCCTGGACGGCGGCGAGAGCACGCGGCCCGTCGAGATGCTCGGCCAGCTCAGGCCCGGTCACCGCGGGCAGCACGCCGCACGCCGGGCACGGGTCACCAGGAGAAGCCAGCGCGGTCCCGCACTCCCGGCACGCCCGGTCCAGCAGGAACGCGGCAGCGTCGTCGGTGGTCCAGGTCGTCACCGGGCAGTCAGCTCCCTCGGCGCCTGGGCGGCCGACAGCGGCGCACCGCACGAGGCGCAGAACTTCGACCCCGGCACGTTGCCGGCGTGACCGGACGGGCACAGCATCACCGGGCCGAGCGCCGGACGCTGACCACTGAGCATGCCCCTGATCACCGGCGGGATCTCCGCGCCCTCGAAACCGGCGAGCCGGGCGACCGCGGCGGTCAGCAACGCGGCCTGCTGCTGAGCGCCGACGCGCTCGTACTGCTTGGCGGCGAGGTCTTGGTCCAGCGTGAGCGGGATCTCCGCGATGGTCTTGGCCCACATCGAGTCGCCTTCAAGAAAGCGCTCGCATCGTGGGCAGTCGACCGACCAGACCGCGGACGGGTAACCGTCCGGGCCGATCTCGCGGACGTGCGGCATCCCGCACCCGCCGTGCGCCTCACCGACAATAATGCTCTGAATGTCAGAGCGGGCGAACATGGTCATGGGTGATGTCTCCTAGCGTTCTGACGGGCTGCCGAGCGTGAGCGCCTCGGTCACCCGGTAGTCGATGTGCTGCCCGCGCGGCGCACCTGGCAGTGCCACGGACTCCAGCAGGCCGGGGATCCGGAGCGGGATCGGGTCGGCGCGCGGACTCTCGTGCTGCGGACTCTGTGCCGCATGCCCGGCATCCAGCGGCTCCCGGTCGTAGTTCGAGGGCATCGGGTGACCGGGGACGAGCGGCTCGCCAGGACCGTCATGAGCGCCTCGCTCGCGATAGCCCTTCCGGGCAGCCTCCTGCCGCGCCTGACCCTCCGCCGTGACCGCGATCACGCCGCACCGCCAGGCTGCGGAGCCCACGGCGCTCGCAGTTCGGGATGGGCGCTGTAATACGCCCTTTCGCGTTCGGCAGGATCGTGGATCGCGGTGAGCTTGGTCAGGAGCGCACCGGTACCAGCGCCCTTGGCGAGGCCGACGAGCATGCCGCCCCCGCACCGCGTGCAGTAGTTCTGCGCCGCGTACCTCGCAGCCTTCCGGCACGCCGGATTCGGGCAGCGCGGCCTGCCCGACTTGGTGATCAGCGCCGGACCGTAGCTATCCCGCGTGGCTGACTTCAGGGCCTTCTTCAGATGCTTGATCTTCTTCGACTTCTTCGACACACGATCCTTTCGGGGCATGGTCAGGCCACCTCGTTGCGGGCGGCGACATCAGGACCGGGCAGCAGCGCGGCGTGCCAGGCATCAGGCGAGAACTCCACGGTTCGGTTCAGGAGGACGGCGGGAACCGGGCCGTCCGGCCGACTCTCCAGCAGCGCACCGGCCTGGGCCAGCAGACAGCGCCGCTCACGGTCAGCCCGCGCATCACGCCGGGCCCGGCGCCGCAGCCGCACCAGCCGGACGGCAAGCGGCCAGCAGCACGTGAACACGTCCGCGGTATCCACCTCCGGACAGCCGCGCTCATCCAGCCGGCCCCGCAGGTCATCGGCGAGCAGGAGTGTCTGCAGCGCGACCTCGGCCGCCCGGCGCGGCTTCACGCCGCTCTCCGATCGCCGGGCACAACCGCGCGCTGCCGCTCGGCGATGTATTCATCGATCGTGGCCGGGTCGAAGCGCAGCGAGCGCCGGCTGATCCAGATATCCGAAATGGCACCGGACTGGCGGAGGCGGCGCAAAGTGGAGTCAGAGACGTGGAGCCTCTCGGCTGCTTCCTTGGGGGTTAGGAGGGGCTGGGGCCGCACACGCTCCTGACTACGCCACGAATCCGAATCACAAGATCAACGGTAGCGCGTGACGGCTCGTGACAGCCAGTGACAGCGCGCGGGCCACGGAAAGCTGACAGCGCATGTTACAGATGCCCGATTCGACGGCACGTGAGCGCGTCGTCGGCGCCCAGAACTGCAGGGTGCCAAAGTAGGTATTGTGAACCCTCTCCGTGAGCCGTTGAACGACGCGCAGACCGCGCTTCTCCGGGTCGTCTACCAACCCTTCGAGACAAACGGACTGTGGCCCTACTGGCAATATGCGGATATCAAGCTGGACGAAATGGGCTACGACGCCGCCGCGGCCCTTGCTTCCCTGCCGGTGGCCGGAAGTCGGGGAGCGGGCTCGCGCAGCTACGAGCTGACTTGGCGTCAGGACTCCCACCGCGAGCCCGGCCATGACACTCCCGTCTGCCTCACAGTTGCGGGACTCAGACGACTTCCCGAGGCCAGCGATCTGGTCGATGCCTACTTCGCGGTCTTGCGGCTCCTGATTGAGCAGCAGCGCAAGCTAATTCCAGAGCCGCGCAAGATCGTAGAGGCGACGGTGCCGAGCGCTGTCATTGGCGAGCACGTCTTCCCCGCCGCGGGAGTACCTGGGTCCCAGCGCGCTCTCCTGCTTGAGAAGGTCCGCGAAGTACTTGCCCATGAGCCGCCGCTCTACGGGGCCGTTCAGCGACATCCATCCTCCTGGTCCGTGAAGGTCCCGGCCAGGCTCCGTGGCTACCGCGACGTTTCCACGATCGACGAATACCTCGACCGAGTCGCAGAGACGATGACATCCGACCACGCGCTGCCCGCCACGCCTCCTCAGATACCGGACCTGCCGGGCGCCATCGGCTACCTCGATGCCGTGTGGATGAGCTGCACCCGGTGCCACCTGTTCGCCTATCCGGATCCGGCGAGCGTGGCCAGGCTCACCTACCCATGCGCGGGCGAAGACGACTTCGCGTCCCTGATGAGCGCCCTGGCCGACATCCTCGGCCAGATCGTCGCTCCAGGATCCTCCAAGCCGTCCAAGAGGGGCGCCCTCCAGTCACTGCGCGCCTACCTTCAGGCGCATCTTGAGGGGGACTCCGTCATCCGCGCATGCGACGCAGTGGACTCCCTCCTGCATCTCGCCTGGATAAGGAACGGTGCCCAGCACGGCGACGCCAGGCACAAAGCGGTGACAGCGTTCAGCCGGATCGGCCTGGCATTCCCGCCCCCGAGCTGGCCAGCCGCATGGAGCCATGTGTCATGGGCTGCGAAGAACGCACTCGACGCGCTACGTGAAGAAGCACACGCCGGCCTGTTCGAGCCCTAGCGGCAAGGACGGGCAAAACGGACGCCAGTTAAGAGCGAAAAATGGCTCGTACAGACAGGGACGGTAGTCGTAGGCAAAACCGCGCGATCACCGTCTGAGCGATCAGATGCGAGCGTCGGGGATGGCCGAGCCGGTCGACCGGGACAGCTCCGGCGCCGGACATCCTGCCGAGCGGGCCGGGACGGTCACCAGCGGCACCGGGAAGCTCCGGGCGCGGCCGAGCGGGAGGGCGAGCCGGTGCGCGGCGCGATCACGTCCAGGCGGTCTAGGCGCTCCGGGGACCTGGTACGCCACGCCGACCGGTCTGCGCTATCGAAGATAGTGACACATTGTCTTGAATAGCTTGACTGCCGACCTGCGACGGGAGTAGCGTCGGCGACGTTCGACTCATACGCGTTATCTCCGATAGCGCAAAGCCAGTGCCCCGGCGACCGTTGCAGCGGCCCCGGGGCGTGACCAAGACCTTGCAGGAGGTCCTGATGACACAAGAGCCTACGCCCGGAGCGCGGACCATGTCCGGCGCCGAGTGGCAGCACAACGAGCGACTCTGGCGGGCGGCCGGCGCGGATGAGATCGCGATGTTCGCGCTCGCGGTCGGATGCCCCCGGCACGGCAATGCGCCGATGGATTTCGACCCGGACGCATCCGAGCCGTTCTGCATGGCCTGCGATCACGAGCAGACCGTCGTCCGGCGCGTCGCCGCCCAGAGCGAGCCCGCCGCCGAGTTCGCCGCGTTCCTGGCCGGCGAGCCGAGCGAGCGGATCTCGGGGCTGATCTTCGCCGCGTACAAGCGGGGCAGCGACGACGCGCTGATGGGCCGCCCGGCGCTGGACCTGGCCGACGCCGGGTCTGCGGCGCTGATGGACGCGCTCGGCCTGACCGGGGCAACCACCGCGGCGAACGAGCCGCTCCGGGTCGCGCTGTGCGATGAGTACCTGGCCGGCCACGACGACGCATCGGCGGCGCTGCGATGACGGCGCTGCTGGCCGAGCCGGCCGCGCTCGCGGACGACCCGGACCTGGCCGCCGAGTTCCGCGCGCTGGACGATGCGGCGCTCGCCGGCCTGATCGGCAGCGGGCTCGGCGACGTCGCCCGGGCCGAGCTGCGACGCCGGGCATCTGACCGGGCGCGCGAGCGGCGGCGCCAGGACCCGGTCGCCCGGGAGTGGCGAGATGCCGCCCACGCGCAGTTCCTAGCCGCTGAAGCGGCTACCAACGGGTTCCTGGTGAACGCGGCCGGCCGGGCGCGCGGAATCGATCCGTGGTCGCTCTGGTCGGGACCTGCCGACCGAGCCGAGCGCTGGGCGAGCTGGGAACTTCTGGAGTTCTGGCAGGGCAATCCCCGAATCACGATCACGGAATTCCGGCGGCAGGATGCCGCCGCGAGGGAGGCATACGAGCATGAGCGCGAGCAGCAAGAGCACGACCGGGCAGCAGACCACCGCGACGCCGAGCGACCAGGCGAGCTGGTGGCTGGACATGGGGCCCGAGCAGTTCGACACGTCACTGAAGCCGACTCAGAGCGCGATGTTCCCGGCCCCGGATCCGCTCGGGACGCCGGAGCTATTCGACCTGTCGGAGCTGTTGTGAAGACCCAGTGCAAGCACCGCGACCGGCCGGCGAACGGCATCCCGGCATGCCATGACTGCCCGGATGCCGGCAAGCGCGCGGACAGCACCGACCGGCTCGCCGCGCTCCGGCAGCGGGCGGCCGACCGGCGGGCCGAGCGGGAAGCGAGCGAGGTCCCGGCGGACACGGCGGCGCTCGGCTGGACGGGCCCGGCCCAGCGACCCGCGGGCCCGGCTCGCAGCGGCACCGTGGCGGTCCCGGGACAGCGGACCGTGGTCCAGGCGCGGCCGGCCATCAGCGGTGACCAGTCGCTCAGGTACGCCTACAGCTTCCTGCGGCACTTCGCGCTCTGGCCGTCGGGGCATGCACTGGTCGCTGCGACACTCTGGACCGCGCAGGCGCACGCCCGCGATGGCTCCGGCCTGCCGGTTTGGCCGTACAGCCCGCGGCTCCTGATCGTCGGCGCGTATGGCTCCGGCAAGTCGTGGATCGCCCGCCTGGTCGGCAAGCTGGCGCCGAACGGCGAGATGCTGCTCGAGCCGACCAAGGCAGCGCTGATCGACCTGATCGCCGAGCGGCGCACGCCCGTCATCACCGAGACGGACGAACTGCTCGGCACGGCCGGACGCAACCGCGGCATCGTCGCGGTGGTGAATGGCGGCTACGAGTGCGATCACGCGGCCGCACGGAAGCAGGGCGGCAAGGCGGTCCGGATCCCGCTGTACGGCCCGGTCGTGCTGGACGGCCTGGACAGCCTGGTTCAGGCGACCCGGCCGGACCTGCGGACCCTGGTCTCGCGGTGCATCGTGATGCACGCGCGCAAGGCGCCGGACGGCTACCGGGCGCCGCGGTTCGACCGGCAGGCACGCGCGGTCGCTGAGCGGATCAGCACGCGCCTGGGTCAGTGGATGGCTCAGGAAGTGCAGGCCGGGATCGGCGACGTGGTCCCCGACCTGCCGGACTGGCTCGGCAACCGCCCCGCATCGCTCTGGGAGCCGCTCTTCACCGTGGCGCTCGCCGCCGACCAGGGCGACCCGGCCGGACCGTGGTCGACCGCCTGCCGCGAGGCCTGCATCGCGCTGGAGACGGTCGCCGACGTGACCGCCCAGGAAGACGACATCGAGAGCGAGCTGGACCGGGCGCTGGCCGCCTGGGCGTAAGAACCGCGCCCGGCGCCGAGCGATGGACTCGGTGCCGGGCCCTACTGCGGAAGGATTCACCCATGGGAACGCTTCACCCGCTGCCCGCGGCACCGGACGTCACGCTCTCGGCCGCGACCAGCGCGTACCTGGCGACGGTCGCCGGGGACGAGCAGGCAAATACGCGCCGGGCGTACAGCGGCACGCTGCGGCGCCTGGAGCGGCACTACGGGGCCAGTGTCCCCGTGGCCGGCCTGGACGCCGAGCAGGTCGCCGAGTGGTTCACCCAGACCTGGCAGGACCGGGCACCGTCCACCTGGAACGTGGCGCTGGATGCCCTCCGCTCGGCAGCCGCGTACTGGACGGATCAGGGCTGGATCGGCGCCGACCCGACCCGGCTGCTCCGCCGCCGCAAGCCGCGCCCGGACCGTGATCGGGCACTGTCCCGGGAGCAGGTCGAGGAACTGCTAACCCGCGAGTCCATCCCGCTGCGGGACCGGCTGCTGTGGCGGCTCCTGTACGAGACCGCGGCGCGCGCCAGCGAGGTGCTCAGCCTGGACGTCGCCGACCTGGACATGCCGAACCGGTCGGCCCGCGTACGACGCAAGGGCGGGGCAATGGATCTTGTGGTCTGGCAGACCGCCACGGCCCGGCTGCTGCCTAGGTACCTCAAGGGCCGGACCACCGGGCCGCTGTTCCTCACCGAGCGCAAGGCGCGCGTCCCGCTGGCACCCGCCGACGTCGACCCGGACAGCGGCCGGGCACGGCTCAGCTACAGCCAGGCCGCCGGGGTATTCAAGGCGGCATCCGGCGGCGCGACCCTGCACCAGCTCCGGCACTCCGCGCTGACCCATGCGGCCGAGGACGGCACGTCCACGCCGATGCTGATGGCCCGGAGCGGGCACACGTCGGTCCGGTCCCTGGCGAAGTACGCCCGGGTGTCTGCCGAGGCGCTGAAGCGTCACCAGGCTGCCACCGACCCGGCCCGGCGCCGCCGGTAGCCGCAGAACAGGCCCGCCGCGGCGAAATGCCCCGGCCGGGACGGTCTCTGCGCGGCTTTCACGCGTCACGTTCGCGTCACGCGCTCGGCTCGGCACGGTTTGCCCTCTCCCCGTTGTTACCGCTGGCAGTGGTGGCCGGGAGACCTCGGGGAGGCGTGTGGCCGATTTGCGTGACGTGACGCGTGATGGTGCCCGTGACGGGCGTGACGCGTCACAGCCGGCGGCGATGTCCAGCGCGGAGAGGGCCCGCCGGTACCGGCAGCGGCGCAGGGAGGAACGGGAGACCGCCGGATCCGGGATTGATCCTGACACCGGGGAGTGGTCCCCGGTGTTCCCGGGGCAGCGTCCGCCGTTTCAGCCGGGCCACCAGCTGAGCCTGGTGCACGGCGCCTACTCGCCGCAGAGGGTGGAGACGATGGCGGCCGGGATCGTGAAGGAACTGCTGGATTCCCCGTCGTGCCCGGCGCATCTGCGGGACGACCCGGAGGCTTTCGCGCCGCTGCTCGAGCTGTGGGGGTCGGCGATGGCGGTGTGCAGGCTGCTGCGGGCCGCGCTCACCACCGGGGATGTGCTGGCGGGCCTGTCGGAGTTCACCGAGGGCCTGGAGACGGAGCGGCGCCCCGCTATGGGGCAGGTGAACCGGAAGACCCGGGTACGGCGCACCGGGCCGATCCTGGACGCGCTGCACCGGCATGAGACCCGGGCGATGAACCTGTCGGTACGGCTCGGCCTGGACGCCGCCTCCCGGGCCCGGGCAGGCACCGCGGCACCCACTATCGACGTCGCCCGGTACTGGGCTGACCGGTACACCCAGCAGCAGGCTGACGAGAGGAGCGTGTGAGGCCGACTCTTGACGTGAGCCCGGAGGACCTCGACCGGGCGCAGGAAGACCTCGAGGCGTTCGCGAACCTGATCGGCCGCCCGCTCACCACGTGGCAGCTTGAGGCGCTCCGGCTGGATACCCGGCAGACATGCCTGGTCGCTCCCCGGCAGACCGGCAAGTCGTGGTCGCTCGCCACCCTCGCGACATGGTGGGCGTTCCGGCACCCGGCCCAGATGGTGCTGATCGTGTCGGCCGGGGAAATGGCCGCGGGCCGGCTGCTCCGGGAGATCCAGCGGATCACCACCCACCCGCTGCTGAAGGGCTCGGTAACCGACGAGACCCAGTCCCGGGTGATCGTGTCCTCGGGCAGCGAGATCCGGTCGCTGCCCGCATCCGAGCGGCAGGTGCGAGGCTGGTCCGCGGACCTGCTCATCGCCGACGAATGCGCGTTCATCAGCGAGGATCTGCTGACCGGTGCCGCGATACCGACGACCATGGCCAGGCCCGACGCCAGGATCGTGCTCGCGTCGACCCCGTGGGGAACGGACGGGGCGTTCTACCGGATCGCAACCGCCGGACTGCAGCCCGGCAACCCGGTGACCCGCACGTTCCGGTGGTCGCTGTCCCAGGCGCCGTGGGTGTCGCCGGAAGCCATCCAGCAGCTCCGCGAGTCCCTGTCGCCGCTCCGGTTCCGCGCCGAGGTCCTGGGTGAATGGGTGCCGGGCGGGGACTCGTACTTCTCTCACGAGGACCTGCTCGCCTGCACCGCCGCCTATCCGCTCGTCCGGGACGGCAGCGGCGCGCCGGGCGTGATGGGCCTGGACTGGGGCCGGCAGCGGGACGCGCACGCCATCGTGGTCGCCGGCCTGCTCGAGGACTACGGGGTGAACCAGCGCCCGGTCGTGATCGTGCCGTGGTGCGAGACTTCCCGCCGCGGCTACGACGACCAGTTCGCCGAGATCGCCGACGTCGCATCCCGCTGGTCCCTGCTCGCCGTCCGATCCGAGACCAACGGGCCCGGCGGGCCGGCAACCGACCTGATCTCCCGGCAGCTCACCCGGGACCGCGTCGAGCCGGTGTTCTCTACCCAGCGGGAGAAGGAGGCCGCCTACGCGAAGCTGGCGATGCTGCTCGAGCAGCACGCGATCGTGCTCCCTGACGACCCCGAGCTACTGCGCCAGCTCGGCGGGATCCAGGCCGAGCCGACCATCTCCGGCGGCCTGAGGATCGCGGCCAGGACCGAGAAGATCCACGACGACCTGCCCGACGCGCTCACCCTGGCCGTCGCCGGGCTGCCCGCGCAGCTCGCCGACGTCCCCGCCCGGGACATACCGGAGGGAACCGAGTGGGTAACAACGCCGGGGGGCGTGCGCGTCCCTGTCCCGGTCACCACCCTGCGACCCGAGGCATCCTTCGCCGGGATCAACGGCGGATTCGTCACCTGCCCGGCCTGCAGCCTGCCCTACCCGGCCTACCGGGCGGACTGCCGCTGGTGCTCCGCGCCCAACCCGGACGCCCCGGGGAAGACCGGCACCAGGGCCGCGGCGGTACCGGCCAGCAAAGCAGCGGCCGGGGCCGAGCACGTACCGAACGCGTGGGCACCGGATCTGATGAAGTGCGCCGCCGGCCACCTGTACCGGGCGAGATACGCGGACACCTGCCCGCAGTGCCGCCCCGGTGCCGGCAGGACAGGCCCGGGGACCGTCGGGCTGCCGGCAGGACTCGCCGGCAACGTCGGCACGCTGCTCGGCTCGCGCCGGTAGCGTAACCGCTCATGCAATACGACGAAATCTGTGAAGTCATCACTACAAGCCTGCCCGAGGACTGGGCCTCGCTCTGGGGCAAGCCATTTTTTCTCGATGGGCATAAGGACGAGGCACATCTCCATCTCGCCGTGCATAGGGCCCACGTCGACCTACGGCTCGCCTGGGGATTGCCTCTCCCGGACAAGATCTCGGCCTGGGGACCACCGTGGTCGAAGAGGGAAACGCTCCGGGTGCTCGCGGAGGCCTTCTGGCGCGGGAGCCTAGTTGCGCGGTGGCACCTGCTGCTTGTCGACGACTCGAAGTGCTACCTGCCGGATCCGCAAGACTGGATAGTCGATCCGAGCGTTGAGGCAATCGGGATGACCGTGTCTTCGAGCGAGGTTGCCGTTGCCCGGCTAGTGGAAGGCATCACCCGCGACAAGGAGTACTACGAGCAGTATCTGAAGGAATCCGGCTTCATTATCGTTAGCGGCTGAATAGGCGACTTGCCGCCGCAGCGGTCCCCCTCCGGGGGTGTGTCTCGGTCTAGCCCCATCCCTTCGGGGCGTGGCAGACGATCTGCCAGTCGGGCAGGCCATCGGGATGCATGAGGTAGAGAACGAACTCGTGCTGCGGGTCGTAGGTGGCCATCAGACCGGTGACCGCATCAACGACTTCAGGTGACGCATCAACCTGCGCAGCGAGCTGCTCGAACCGTTCTGCTGTCGCCCAGTCGTATGAGACGTCGGAGGGGTCACCCGTGAGCACGGCCATCCACAGGCCACGCCCGGACTGCTGGTAGTTGATTGCCGCCCGGTCGGCCAGGGTGTCGATCCTGGTGAGAAGGAACTCCTGCACATCCCGGGCTTTGGTGTCGTCTGTGGCCATTCCCTCATGGTGGCAGAATCGGGCCATCATCAACGTGGATACGAGCGATCAGGCAAAGGGGTCGCGCCCGATGTAGCGGACCCGGATCACCTCGCTGTCGTCTGGGTCTTGCTCCCAGATGAGCAGCCAGTCGTCGGAACGGTCCCGCACGGGGATGCCCCACAGTGCGCCGCTGAAGCTCCGGACGCGGCACCGCTTATCACCTGGATCTTCCTCGAGCAGATCCAGGGCGTCATCCACCGCGTCGAGGAGGCGGACCATCCCCGGGCTGTCGAGTTCGGCGTAGGCACGCTCGGCGTCCGGTGCAAACTGCAGGGTCGCCACGGGTGATCAGGAGGTTCGCGGGGTGCGGCGCCGGGGACGAGGCACGTCCCGCTCGGGGTGGCGGCGGCCCTCCTCGATCCCGGCCATGATCTCCGGCGGGAGCGTGTACTCCGCCGCCTCATCGCGAGCGTGCTTGAGCCGCTGGTACTCCTCGAAGCTGATGACGACGGCGGCCGGAGCGCCATAGTGGGTGAGGATGGTTTCCTCACCCGCGTAGCGCGCGCGGCCGACGACTTCGCCGAGGTGCTCCCGGGCGTCGCTGATCGGCATCTCGCTCATACCCCGGATTGTACAACTTGGCTAGTGAGCTGTCTCCGCCGCAGGTGCGTTTAGGTGCGGTGACGTGCGCGGTTCGCAGTTGCCCTGTATCGCGGGCCGCAGGCTTGCATCTGGGCGGGCTCTGATGTGAACGTGAGAGGCACAGCGCCCAGCCGATCGGAGTGCCGAGATGCCGGAGATCGACCACTACCAGGAAATGCACCGGTACGTGACCGAACTGAAGCAGCTTCTTGCCGGACCCGACCTGACAGCCGATACCAGGGCGCGCTGCCTGGCGTCGCTGATCGACGCCGGCACGTTCGGAAACGCGGCGCGAACTATGCGTGTGGCCTCGCAGGAGCTGACCGGGGATGCGGTGCCGCCGTTCGCCAGTGCGGTGCGGATGTTCGCCGCCAGGGTCGACGCGCTCGGCGAGGCGCTCAACGGCTTCCGCGAGCCCGCAGAGAATCTGGCTGCGCAGCTCAGGCGCATGGACGGCGACCGGTGACCCCGCGCCGGAGCGACTAGGCTGCCGACAGTCAGGCTATCCAGCACCTCGAGCGCGGCCTCCCGGATCGGCTCGGGCAGGTCCGCCGCGGCTAGGGAAACCCCGGAGCTGGGGCCGTGGTCCTAGTAGCGGGCATCAAAGTGCTGAGCGCGGGCGCGCTTTGCGTCGTTCTGCCGTGGCTCGGTGCGGTCAGCACGCTTCCGTGGAATCTTCCGCCAAGGTCACACAGACGCGAGCGCAGCTTCTGCTGCCGAGCGGTCGTCGTAGGGTTCTATTTCGACGATCTGCCCGTTCCGGACCCGGTAGAGGTGGAGAACTTCGTCTCGCGTCTGCCGGCCGGCTGGATGCGGCCAGTGGATGCGGAGGCGGCAGAGGATGCCCGCCGGGCCGGACTTCGCTTCGCTGACCTCACCGCGGACGCCCTCCGCGAGCAGGCGCTGAAAGGTTGCGATCACGTCACCGCGGGTGCGGCACTTGTTTGGTGCTTCGTCGTCGCCCCACCGGACGTCGTCGGCGAGGAGCGCGCCGAACGCCGTGATGTCCCCCGCCTCGAAGGCGGCGGTGATCTTCGCTGTCATCTCATGCAGGGACTGGCTCGTGGGAAGCGCGATGCAGCAGCAATCCCCGGCCCCGCACGTCGAGACGCGGACGCCGCGCTCCACCAGGCATCCGCAGTCAGCGCAGGCCATCGTCATAGCCCGACTTTACGGCTCCCGCCGCCGACCAGGCGAGTCGGAATCCGGGGACCTATCGCGAGCCCAGCACTGTCAGCCCGGCCAGAACCAGCGGCGCCCGGAGCGGCACCTGCCGTACTGCCAGACCACCATCTCATCCACGCTCCAGGCGCCCGCTGGGCAGTCGTGCGCGCCGTTCCTGTATCCCAGCTCGGCGTCGTGCCAGCAGATCGTCTCGCTGGCCGTCATGGCGCAGTCGCCGGGTCAGTGACGGCGCGGGACGCGTCCAGGACTTCGATCGCGGCGGCGAGCGCCTCGATGAACTCGGGAGGGTAACCGAGCGCTTCCCGGCAGAACCGGTCCAGCGTGCGCGGCTCATCTTCGAACCAGACTTCCCATGCCTTCCCTTCGCACAGCGCCCGGTAGCGCTCCACGAGCGGCGGGATGTCCTGTTCCGCTCCGAGCGCATAACTCCGGGCGTTGGAGACGACGGTCTCGGCCCAATCCTTCGTGCCCGGGGTGAGGAAGGCCGGTCTCACTACCGATCTGTCAACGCGCCCGCTCACAGTGCACTCGCCTTGGCGGTCGCGAGACGCTCGAGCAGTTCGGCCCCGCTGCGCAATGCGCCCGCGGCCTGGGAGTAGGCCCAGCCTGCTGCGTCGGCGGCCAGCGGCCCCGGCACCCCGTAGGCGCCGGATCCGTCGGCGGCGCTGGCCTCGTCCAGGAGTCGCTCGGCGGCGCTCTGGCACTCGAATACCTGCTCGAGCAGGGCAGCGCCGTTGGTCACCGGCTCAGTAGCGGTGGGTGTCTCGGTCATCTGAGTGCCTCTCTGCGGTGGTTGGGTGGCCCTGCATGTCGGGCGCGGATTCCAGGCCAAGCTCAAGCTGGCGCCCGGTCCAGGGGAGCCGGCTCGTCTCGATCAGGTCGCCGGACGGCAGCCGGGTGAGCCGGCCATCGGCGATGGCCTGCCGGATGATCCGGTCTGCGCGGGCGTGCGCGAGGCTGATGACATACATCGGTCATGGAGCTGTCCTTCCGGAGATGAAGGCCGAGCGGCCCGACGGGGACCGTCGCCGGGCCAGCACGGTCAGCGGCACCGGCTCGGCCGGCGGACGCTGGCGGCCGGGCTCGCGGACCAGGCGGTCGATGTCCCGTAGCTCGAGCAGGCGCCGGCGGGTCTCCGGGTCGAGGCGGAGCGCCAGGGCGGTCACTGTCTTGCCTCCGCCCGGGCGCGGATCTGCTCGCGGAGCCGCTCCAGGCAGCGCCAGTGGGCGTGCCACCGCAGAGGCAGCACCGGCCCGGGGTGGGCGCCGGCCAGTAGCCCTTCCTGTCGCATCCGCTCGTCTCGTACGGCGCTCATGCGGCGGAGTCCTTCACTCGCGCCTGCCGGTCACCCCGGTCACCCCGGTCACCCCGGGCCTGACCTGCGGTTTTACCTGTCACCCCGGCGCCCGGATTTCGGTCACCCCGGGCCTGACCTGCGGTTTTACCTGTCACCCCGGACTGACCTGCGACTTCGACGTCCGGGTAGGGCCCGGGCGCGTTTTCCCGGGGTGCCGGGGTGACCGGGGTGACGGACCGGGGTGACCGCTGTTTTGGCTGGTCAAGGCCGGGGTGACCGGGGTGACTGGGGTGACCGGCAACGCGATACCGGGAGCCATCGCCTCCGTGGCCACCAGCCGTCTTTCCGGCACCGTCCCGCTCGATGTCGCCGGCGCGGAGCAGGTCGGCGATCGCGTCCTCTAGCAGCGGGCGCCGACGGCCGGAGATCCGCCGCCGGAGATCTGACCATGACACCCAGCCCCCGGACTCGACCAGCACCTCCCGGGCCCGCTTCGCGACCTTGGCGATCTCGGCGCGCTCCATCGACTCGGAGACCAGCATCGCCCGGCTGGCCTCGGCGTGCCCGCGGGCATCGTTACGCGCTTCCTCGGCTCGGCGCAGCTCTCCGGCGACGGTCGATCTGGTCGCCTCGGACACGCGCATCAGGTGGCCAGCCAGATCCCAGGTAGCCTCATTCACGCCCCACCGGCCCAGATAGGCCGCCAGCACGGCAGCGAGCTTCTCCCGCAGCAGGAGCGCGTGCCCGTCGAGCGCGTTCGCCTCCCCGCGGTGCCGAGCGACGGCTGCCTGGTCGATCGCCACCCGAGCCGCATCGCAGACGGGCATGACGAGCAGATCGAGGTTGCCAAGCTCGCTCATGCCGCGCTTCTCCAGATCGCCGATGGCAAGCAGCACTTCGTCCGGGGGCTGCCACTGGATCAGCGGCGGAGGCAGCGGTGCGACGTCGGGGATGTCAGGGTCGGCGGCCGGGAGCCAGAGGATCCGCTGGGGCGTGCCGGCCGCCGTCTCCTCTGGGCTGAGAAGCGCGCCTGCCCGAGCCGGCTGGACGTGGACCATCATTCCGGCGCGGTAGCCGTGGCGCGGCACGTACCGGCGCCGGTCGACGGCGGCGTTGGCCTCACCGAGCGGCTCCCCGCTCCACGCGGCCCGCAGCACGCTTCCCAGGGTCGCGCCCGAGCGGCCGAGGAGGGCTGTCATCCGGTCGATCTCGGTAGCGACGTAGATCCCAGACCACGCCAGGCGGCGCATGACCACCTGACCGTCCTCGCCTTTTTCGCCGACCACGAAGGTCGCGGCGATGCCCTCACCGGAGCCCAGCGGCGCATAGACCGGCCCCGGAACCTCCAGCGGCCACGCGACAATCTCGCCCGCAAGCTGGTGGCACGCGCCTTTGGAGATGCCGGATGGACCGACGCTGGCGACTAGCTGGTTGAGGGACGCGGCCCCCTTGGTGCTGCCGTCGCCCTCGGCGCCGAGAGGTGGCAGCACCACCTGCGGCGGGATGCGCGCGCCGACCTGGAGGAGGATCTCGCCGAGCAGCGCGTATGGACCCGATCGGCGTGCGCGGGCCCAGTCCCGGATGTCGCGGAGCCCCTCCGCCGACTCCCAGAACTCTTTGTCTGGTGCCGGGACAGCGTCGCTAGCGGCTTCGCGGACGGCACGGCGGGCCTCGTCCGGGCTCGGGGTGCGGCTCATGCGGTAGCTCCGATCACGTGGAAGACCTGATAGCGGGCGTACTGTTCGCCGCCGCGTATGCCTGCGTGGACGGCTGCTTCGACCAGGAGCCGGGAGTCGTCCGGGGAGGCGGTGCCGTCGGCGATCATCTCTGCGAGCCGGTGCGCGGCCCAGACAAGCCGACCGGTCCGGTCGCCTGGCGTCCCGCCGCGGACGTGGTCAGCGAGACCAGCGAGTCGCGCCGGGGCGTTGGCACTGCGGGTCGTCGCTGGCCGCGGCGCGGCGGGCATTGGAGCCAGGAGACGCAAGAGCCACCCCGGGACGGGCTCGGGATCGCGGCCATCGATCGTCTCGTACTCTGCGCCGTCCACCTCGGATCCGGCGCCAAGCACGTAGCCTCCGCTCGCGCGGGTGTCGATCTGCGGTCCGATCGCCCCTGCGGTGTTACGCAGGGCCACGCTGTCCGGCGCTTGGTAGTACAGGTGCCAGCCGCCCGACGGCGTGGCGACCGTGTGCGTCCCGGGCCATGACTGCCCGGACCACTCGCAGAGTTGGGCGAGCACGTCGCGGCCATCTTTCACCCCGGGCAGCGCTGCCCAGTCCGGCGGCAGCGAGGCGTGGCAGTCCAGGTCGATCACGAGCAGGCGGGAAGGCCCGCATGCGATGCCGACGTTGGCTTCAGCAGGCCACCAGCGCCCGACAGTCTCCGGGTCTGCGCAGGCCCGCTCTTCCCAGCGGTTCACTGCGGGTCGCTTGTCGCCGGGCCTGACGGGGAAGATGGCCCAGCCTCGGCTCGCGGCAGCAACAGCCGCACTCCGCGCGGTCATGAGTCACCGCCAGGAAGCCTGTAGACGCTGCGGATCTTGACGTTGACCATCCGCCCGCAGCCGGTGCGTCGCGGGCCCGCAGCATCAGCCTCGGTGCGAACCCGGCCAAGATGAACAGCGCCGCACCGCGGGCATCGCAGGCTGATCCACCACCAGGTACGGCCAGCAGCCGGCTCATACAACGACGCGCTAGCCGTTGGAATCCGGCGCCGAGCACGTACAATGCGCGTAGACCTTGTGCTGATTGGCGTCGGCGGGGTTGTTGGCGGGCGGTTCACCGGCTGGGCGGCCGGGGGGCCGCCTTTGCCATTAGGCAGCATCGGCATCGGCCGCACCTCCCGCAAGCAGGAGGGCGGCCAGCTCGCCGCGGAACTCCGGCGCGAGACGCGGGGACAACTCAAGGATCCTGTCCCTGGCCGCGCAGGCGTGGTACTCGGAGCGGAGCCGGTCGACCACCTCGGCTGGCTGGCCGGTCTGGATGGCGCGCGCCAGGCGGGCGTGGGCGACGGAACGCCGGATATCGGGGATTGGCACGAGATACACCTCACGTAGGTATGCGGAAGGA
>JAEHJW020002319.1_pt1 | contig 17553 bp, 28 predicted proteins | sample 9271431 | NCBI WGS metagenome assembly JAEHJW02 | reverse complement strand
AGGGACGTGGCCGGCCGGTTCCGTGAGCAGGCCGGTCATCTCACCGTGTGCGACCACATCCCCCGCGAAGGCGCGATCAACGACCACGGCCCCGTCTACTGGCTCGCCTGGGAGCCAGCCCGGATCATGTGCCTGGCCTGCTGGGTCGCGGCCGAGCAGCGGGCCAAGGGCACCCGGCAGGACGCCACCTGTGACTACTGCGGCAGGTATGTCCCCGATCCGGGTGACGACTCGCCGCGGATGTACGCGATGCAAGCCGAACCGGGCCCGAACGCGTTCATCCAGTTCGGCCTGTGCCCGGACTGCTACGACGCCGACCAGGAGGACACCAGCGGCCGGAGCCGACGGTGACCACGACGACCCGGCGCCCAGCGCTGACATGGCACCTGTACGGCCCGCTGGTAGCCGCCGCGATCGACGCCGCCGCGGCTGGCTGCATCCTGGGCCGCGAGGTCCCCGATGCGGTGACGGTGACCGCCGAGGTCAGCCGGCAGCTGCTGAGCCTGCTGCCGTGTGCGTCTGACGGGCTGCCGTTGCGGGCAGCGCTGGCAGTCGCCGCGGCGGCCGAGGACGAGCCGTGACCACCCCGGAAGAGATCCCCGTTCACAACCCGGTCGAGGTCGAGGCGAAGATCGAGGAACTCGCGAACAGGATCGCCCGCGGCGTCAGCGTCGTCACCGCCGCCGAACGGGAAGCGAGGGCGCGACGCCGCGACGCCGACCTGACATATGCGCGCGCCTACCTGAGCGCTGACGGGCCAGCCCATGAGCGCCGCTACGCCGCCGATGTCGCGTCGATGCCGGCGCGGGAAGCCGCCGAGCTCGCCGAGTCCGTCACGCCGAGCGCACCGCTAAGGCGCTTGAGAAAGCGCTGCTGGCGTGGCAGTCGATCGGCTCTAGCATCCGCACCATGTTCGGCTCGGTGCGCGCATGACCCCACCCCGGACCAAGGAGGCACCCCTGATGGCAGCAGGCGACACGAACATCACGATCACCGGCAACCTGGTGAACGATCCGGAACTCCGCTACACCCCGTCAGGTCAGGCCGTGGCGACGTTCCGCGTCGCATCCACGCCCCGGTATTTCGACAAGGCCACCAGTGAGTGGAAGGACGGCGAGGGCTTGTTCCTGTCCTGCAACGTGTGGCGGCAGGCCGCGGAGAACGTGGCCGAGTCGCTCACCAAGGGCATGCGCGTCATCGTGTGCGGCCGGCTCAAGCAACGGTCCTACGAGACCAGGGAAGGCGACAAGCGCACCGTTTACGAGGTCGAGGCCGACGAGGTCGGGCCCTCGCTGCGGAACGCCTCGGCGAAGGTCAGCCGGACGATCCGATCGAGCGGCAGCGCTGCACAGGCAGCGCCTGCCGATGACCCGTGGGCGGCCGAGCAGGCCGAGGGCGGGTTCAGCGACGAGCCACCGTTCTAGACCGAGACGTTGTGCATCCGGCACCCGCTTGCTATTGTGAGTGATGCGGGACGGTTTCCGGACCTCCTGCCCAGCCTCAGGGCCCGCCTAGAGCGGGCCCTTTGTGCGTCTACCGGACATCGCGCGCCCACAGCCGCTCACGTGCGCACGGTGATTGCGGGTACCAGCACCAGTGATGCTCTACGCGGGGCTGAAGCCGGTTCCACATGGCGATCTTAGCTTTCCGCGCACGCTCGTCAGGTTCTTGGTAGGTGAACGTTCGCCGGTACAAGAACGCGATGACGTCGGCGGCCTGGACGAGCCGGCTGGCTTTGCTTGGCGCGAAGTGCAGAGTGTCCACTATGCGGGTCAGCTTCCGCTGCCTGTAGCCCTTTGTCCCGACTTCCCGGTAGCGCGACAGGTCTGCCCGGTGCTGGGCCTGCCCGTCGACCTCGTCGGCGATCACAAGCGCGTGCTCGCCCAATCCGGTCACGCAGTCGTCGATCCGCTCCAGCAGGTGCTGCAGGACAACCGAATGTGGCGCATCGAGATAGGCGTAACGGGCGCGCTGGCCGACAATGTCCATAGCACGGGCGATGACGTGGACGTCCTGCGCGGCGACCGCCTCGGTCACATCATCGAACACGCCGATCCGTGCGCGCGGCGGCACGCCTTTCCACGCCGCCACGCCGTGGAACATCTCATACCCGTGAAGCTCGACGTCAGCGGCCAGTCCGTAAGAGGCTGCCGCTGACCTGGCCACGCGGTCCAGCTCGCCCGATAGCGCAACCGCCGCCGGACCGTCCAGCAGCAGCGCGGCCATGGTGTACCAGTCATCGTCGTAGGACTCGTCGACGTATGCCAACAACACAGGCTGGAGCCTACGCCCCAGATCGGCCGCTCTCGCATGGTCTTGACCGGTCACAGCGGCTATGCGCGCGCGAGGCGAGTGCACTGCGACCGGACGAAGCAGCAAGAACGCGTGCACGTCAGCCGTTACGCTACCGACCATGATCACGTTAGCTGCCGGGGCGCCGGACGGACCGGCCGAGTGGCTCACCGCAGCCGGCACGCTCCTTCTGGCTGCTGCGACCTTCGCCACGATCATCGTCACTGTCCGCATGGCCCACACCGACCGGGCGAGCGATGACCGCAAGCGGAAGGAAGACCGCGACCACGATGCCGATCTGCGCCGTCAAGACCGGGAACGCGAAGACCAGCTCCGCCGCGAAGCTGACGAGAAATGGGAGCGGCGCCGGCGGGAAGAGCAGCGCCAGCGCGAAGACGACGACGCCCGGCAGAACGTCATCGTCGAGTTCCTGCCTGGCGGCCCGCTGAGCACGCCCGGCAAACAGGTCTACGACCCGGCCGACGGCGTCACGCACCGGATCATCGTCACCACTATGGCGGCCTATCCGGTCAAGCAGGTCGAGGCGCGGATCGCGCACCGCACCGGCACCATCGGTATAGGCCGGCCGTTTGAGCGGCTCGTCACGGAAAACGGCCTGGTCCGCTACAGATGCCTGGCAGCGGTTTCAAACCAGCTCACCGACCCGGCACCGGTCGTCAGGTTCACCGACCGCAACGGCAACCTGTATTACAGCTACCGCGGGTTCACGCGCCGGTTCAGCCGGAACACCGGCTTCCACGAGGCCGCTGCAGAGATCGACAAGTGGGTCCGCACGGGCCCGAAGCCCGACGAGCCCGGCAACTGACAACTGCCCGAGAGGAGGCGGGATGTCCGTGACCGAGCAAGACCCTCGCTACCAGGAACTAATGAAGGCGACAACCACGCTGATCATGCTGGTCTCCAACCCCGGCACCGAGGTGGACGCCCGCACGAGAGCACGGCTGGAGGGCCCGCTGAAGGTGGTCGACGACGTCCGCGCGGGCGGCGGGACGCCAGACGAGAACATCGCCGCCATCGGCGAGTTCCTGCGGGTCGCGACGCCATTGCTCGCGCCACCTGACGCGATGCTGCTGGAGCCGCTTCGTGCCGGGCACGAGGCGAGCACTAGCTGGACGGGTAGCTGCCGGTGAACGGGTCAGCGGGCGGAGCCGAAGCCAGGACGACACCAGGCCGTCGCTGCGGCTAACCTTCCGCGGTCGGCGAGCCGCCAGCCGGGGAATCCGGCTGCCCGAGGGCGCGCTTCAGCTGCTGCTGGAGGGGTGTCAGTCCGGCATGGTCCTGCTTGTTGGCGTCGAGCCACTCTCGTACCTGGCCGATGCGGGGGATGACCCAGCTTGTGTCCTGGTCGGCCCGGTACATGAGGAATCCGTCCATCTCCGGGGTGATGACGAGCCGCGCGGCGCCGTCGACGCCGAAGCACCAGTGGTCGCCGTCATCGTCGGTCTCCACCCGCCAGCCGTCGCGGCCGTTCAGCAGCGCGGCCAGCCTCTGAGCGTTCTCTTCCACGCCCCTGAGGCTAGTCAGGAAGAATGGAACGCATGGATATGACTCTCAGGTACACCCTGCTCGGCATCGAGTTCGTCGCCATGCTTGACCGCGGCGGCGTGCTCGACATCGACGAAACGCGCGAGCACCTTGAGGACGGCTCCCTCTTCGCCTGGCTGAAGAGCCAATACGGCGACGACATTAACCTCAGCGAGTACCGGCCAGCCGATCAGGCTGAGGTCCTGGACCGGTTCGCGTCGCTGGCTAACGCGGTGGACGCCAGGCGCAAGTTCGGGGTCGAGCGCAACGGCCTGGCGCTGCTCGCCGCCTACTGCTTCGAGATGCTGCAGGAGATGCACGCCGCCCGCTGACCACGCGCGTGCTGGCACCGAAGCTCAGCGCTTCGGCAGCCTGGCATGCCGGTCGTACTCACGGTCTCCGGGCTGCCAGATCGCCGCCACGTCCGCCGCTGCGACAGGGCCGTAGAAGAACACGTCGCCCCACGTATCCGGCAGGCCAAGAAGCCGGCCGGTGAACAGGCAGGCTAGCGGCGGCCAGAACCGCGGCGCGCGGCTATGCGCCCTCAGGCGGAGGTTCACGGCGACGATCGCCGGCGTGCCCATCGACCGCAGCCGCGCGCCAAGCGCAGTGCGCTCATGCGCCCGGTAGATCACCTCGCCGCCCCAGGTGCTCAGCAGCATCTCGACGGCCCCCGGATCCTCGTCGAGCAGCGACCGCCCAGCCACCGCGCACACCTGCCCGAACCGTTGGCCTCGGTCGCAATCCACAGCGTTCCCGGACAACAGCGCTTCACCTTCGTCCAGTGTCAGCCAGCCACCTGCGCATGCGGCCCGGATCCGGGCTTCCACGAGATCCACGGTCAGAGGCCGCAGCCCGCCGCTGCGAATATCGGCAGCCTCCTCATCCAGCAGCCGCGTGCAGTGATACGCCCGGACGGGCGAACTGCGGATCAGCGCCGTGAACTCAGCCAGCGCCCGCTCAGGGAACCGCAGGTCGCCCGCGCACTCAGACGAGCCTCCCAGCTCACCTGCCCAGTGCTCAGCGAACTCCCGCACCGCAGCCGGCCATGTCCGCTGGCCATCAAGGTGCACTACGGGTGGCTCGCCAGGCACTCCGCGCATTAGCGCTTCCGTCGTTCAGCGGCCCGCCGGAACTCCGAGAGCGCCCGCTCCGCACGCGCACGCGCCTGGTGGTACGCCCGCTGCTTCCCGCCCATCACCTCAAGCAGCTGGCCCACGGCCTCGGCGAGCCTGCTGGCGGACTCCGACAACCCGCGGTCACTCCCGCCGGCCGTCACCGTCACGAGTGCCGCATAAAAACGTCCCGTCCGGGTCACCACGACACCTCCGATGTCCAGCGCCGTGACCCGCTGCGCCTCATCCAGGCGCCGGTCCTCACCGAGCAACCTGTCTATCAGCCTCCCCGCATGCCGCCAGTCCAGCAACGCGCGCAGTGACACCTCACCCGCGCCTGCGAACGCAGAGCACAAAGCCGCGAACACCGTCGCAGCAGTCCGCATACGCCACCGCCACCCCGACCGGCCCTCATAAGCCGCCTGGATCACCTGAACGCCGCTCAGCAGATCCACCGCCGCAGCCAGCAGCTCTGCGACCGCCGCATCACTCCGCCGCTTCGCCTCCCGCCGCTCCCTCTGCCGCTCAAGCCGCTCGTTCCCGGCAATACCGAGGAAGGCGCCAGCCACCAGCCCGCCCGCACCGATCAGCGCGCTCTCAAGACCACCCAGCCCGGACATGCCGCCAACTATGGCGCGCCCGAGCTACCAGCGCATCAATGACACGCACCTGCGCAACCCGCCCGGAACTCACCGACAGGAAGCCCCCCGATCCCGCCTTCGTGCCTGCGCTGGCCGTTGTCTGCTCAAACCCCGCGCGCGCGAGACCTGGGCATCATCCACGGCGGCAGCAAGCCCTCGCAGCAGAGCCGGAAGCAGAACCGGAAGGGCAATTCCTGTCTGCGTGATCTTGCCTGCCGTGGTTTGCGGGATTGCCGCGCGCGCGAGGCTGTGGCCGCGCTCAGCGCCGGATTCCGGTAAACCTCATCGATTCAGGTAAACCTTTATTCGTGGCCAGGACGCGCACTGAGGACGGCCGCCGGGTGACGCTGGCGGTGAAGGTGTCGGAGCCGACGGCGGCTGCGATCGACTTGGCGCGGGGCGGGCTGTCGCGGTCTGCGTGGCTGGCTTCGGTGATCAGTGCCGCGCTTGGCATCCCTGCGGCGGCGATGCCGGCTGCCGTGGCCACGCGAGGCAAGCCGCCGGCCGAGAGCGAGGCGAAGCCGGTCGCTGCTGTCAAGCCGCGCCGGTTCGCCTGCTGCGGGCATTGCCGTCACGGAGCAAACATCACCTGGCACGCTGACCGGTGCAGTCAGTGCCGCGCGGCCTGAATCCCGGTTCGCTATCGCAGATAAGGACACATTATCTGTGATAGACTGCCTGCATGGCGGGCACCGAGCAGCAGCGCAACACCGGCTGCCAGTGCCCGACTGCTACGCATTATCCGCGATAAAGGCAGGATGCGATGACAGCTACCGTTCACCGGCTGCCTGTCAGCCCGGACGTCACTCTCGATGCTGCGGCGCGCGCCTACCTGGGCACGCTGGCTCACCCTGAGACTGAGGCCACGCGCCGGGCCTACGGCACCGCCTACCGGCTCATGGCGGCCGCGCTTGGCGCCGGCACGGCACTGAGCGACCTGACGCCATCGGCGCTGGCGGGCTGGTTCGCCGGCCAGTGGGGAAACGCCAGCCCGGCGACCTGGACAGCACGGCGCGGCGCCCTGCGGTCGCTGCTCGGCTACTGCGAGGACCACGGCTGGATCCCCTCGGCCGCGGTGCTCATGTCCGGCATCGGCACCCGCAAGGCAAGGCCGGACCGCGACCGGGCGCTGTCCAGGGATCAGGTCGAGGCGCTGCTGGCCGACGACAGGCACTCGCTGCGGGACCGGCTGCTGTGGCGGATGCTGTACGAGACCGCGGCGAGAGCAAGCGAGGTGCTCGGCCTGGACGTGACCGACCTGGACATGGCGAACCGGCGGGCCCGGATCCGCCGCAAGGGCGGAGCGATGGACGTCATCGTCTGGCAAACCGCCACGGCCCGGCTGCTGCCCCGCTACCTGAAAGGCCGCACGGACGGCCCGCTGTTCCTCACCGAGCGGCGTGCCCGCGTCGAGCTGCCGCCATCCGACCTGGACAGCCGCGGCCGCGCCCGCCTGGGCTACCGGCAGGCCGAGGACATCTTCAAGGCCGCCAGCGGCGGTCACACGCTGCACCAGCTGCGGCACTCCGCTCTCACCCACGCCGCCGAGGACGGCACGTCCACGCCCATGCTGATGGCCCGCTCCGGGCATACCTCGGTCCGGTCACTGGCCAGGTACGCCAGGGTCAGCGCTGAGGCGCTGCAGCGTCACCAGGAGCAGACCGACCCGGCGCGCAGGAGGCGAGCCTGATGCCGCGCCGCAGGCACCGTCGTTACCGCGGACCGCATCCGTACGCCCGCGTGGGCTGCCTGGGGCCGTCCGCGGGCTGCTCTGGCTGCCTCATCGTCCTGGCCGGGCTCGCTGTGCTCATCGTGGCGGCCGTGCTCGCTGCCTGACCAGCCGCATCTACCAGCGACCCGCGCACAGGCGGCGAGCCAGAACGGGTGTCAGGATAACCAGGCCGAACCGCCAGGCGTCACATGCGCAGGACGCCAATCAGGAGTGCCGATGCGCAAGCTTCTCGCCGCACTGACCCTCGCCGGGCTGCTGACGCTCCCGACCGCATGCGGAAGCGGGCACCCGGCCTGGTGCGGCCAGGGCATCACCGCGCAGGTCGGCTTCAGTGGCGCGAGGACACGGACTATGACGGTGGACGGCCAGGACGCGCCGAGCCTCGCCCGGGACGTCATGGGCGAGGTGACGGCTGGCGAACTGGCTGGCGGCGGCTACCTGTCCGAGGTGCTGACCGTCCCGGCGGGCTTCCCCGCGGGGATCCGCCGCTACGCCGCCAGTTTCAATCGCAGCCGCAATGACGTGATCGAGCTAATGGGACTCGGGGCGGTATGGAATGCCGACTACCAGGCGCAATGCCGGTAGGTCGCCTCAGGGTCACTCAAGGGCTCCCGCTTCGCGATGCAGCGCCGAGTCAGCGGGCCTGACAGCTCAGCCGGACAACGTCGCCCAGGGCGGCCGGGCTGCGCGTCCTGGCGGTCCTGTTCTAGCGGACCCCGCGGTTCATCATCTGCCGCTCGGCGATGCCCAGCGACGACTGGCGGAACATCTCATCCCGGGCCTGCTTGGGCGTCGCCGGCACGGGATCAGGCCTGGTTGCCGGCGTGCCGTCCGGCGACTGTCCTGGCTGCGGCTTCGCTGCGGTGACGGGTTCTGGCTGCGGCGGGTTCAGCGCGGCTTCGGCTTTCCGCGTGGCCCATTCGATCCACGCTTCGGCGCCGCCGTCCTGGCCGGTGAGGGTGACGACGCCGAGGGCGAGGGCGATGGCCTGGTCGTCGTGGCCGCCGGAGTCGTGGTCGAGCCGGTACACGCCGAGGGCGTTCTTGCGCAGCCGCACGGCGGTGAGCTCGTCGATGAGGTCCTGGTCGGCGGGCAGGCTGAGCCGGTGGTTGCGGATGCCCTGGTGCAGGGCGAGCGCGAGCCTGCCGACGCTGGTGGCGTTGAAGTTGAACGCGGTGACGCGGATGCCGCGGGCGCGCAGTTCCTCGGCGATCAGGTGCGCCTGCCACGGGTCGATGACGACCTCAGCGTGGCCGTAGTCGCGGGCGAGGGCGGCGATGGTGTCACGGACGTCGCTGAGCGGCACCGGGCTGGTCTTGGAGCCCTGCCAGCGGACGGTGCGGTCGAGGACGACGTGGCGGCCGCCTGGCGTGGTCTCGGCGTGCAGGACGTCGACGACGGCGCGGTCGTTGGTGGAGCCCAGGTCGGCGGAGACGACGTAGCGGACGCCGGGCTGCGGTGGCAGCGGGCCGGGCAGCACGCAGCAGGCAGCCAGGTCCTCGGGCGTGGCGAGCCTGTCTTCTGCGGTGACCCAGCGGTTCAGGTGCAGCCGCTCGTACTCGGAGTAGGTCTCGGCGTTCTCCCGCAGGATTTCCAGGTCGGTCGCGGTGAGCCAGGGCAGCGGCCCGGGCAGGGAAGTGAACCGCCAGTGGCTGGACTGGCGGGCGACTTCGCGGCGCTTCCACGCCCAGTGCGCGGGGTCGCCGCTGTTGGTGATGACGACGGTGCGGCAGTCGGCGAGTTTCCGGTTGCCGGAGGTGAGGACGCCCCAGAACCGGCGTGCCTTGCGGGTTTCCGGCCAGTTCGCCACCTCGTCGAGGACGATCATCCATGCCCGTTTGCCCATCGCGGACGCATCCGCCGCGAGGGCGGTAACGGTCGCGCCGGTGCGGGTGCTGGTGATCTCCAGTTCGCCGGGCCTGAACTGGCCCTGCAGCTCGGGTGTGCGCTCGATCAGCCCGTGCGCGGCGTCGATCAGCTCGGCGGCCTGTTCCTCGTCGGACGCGCCGACGTACAGCCTGGCCATCGCCGGGGCCTGCGCGTACAGGATCGCCAGGAGCAGGCCGGCGAGGTCGGTGGTCTTGCGGGCGCCGCGGGGAAGCTCGATCCAGTGCTGTCGCACCGGGCCGTCCATGCTCAGGATCGCCCGCGCGTTCGCCCACTGGTAGGCGGCGGCGGTTTCGTGCCAGCGGTGGCCGTCCTCGAGCACCATGAGGCTGAGCGCGTCCAGCGCCTTCTGCGCGCTGTCAGCTGCCGTCGTCATCGTCCTCTCCGTCCGTGGTGCTGCCGGCCTCGATGGCGCGCTGCCGGGCGATGGCTGCCACGGCGGTGTCGAGCGGGGTAGCGCCGGCGTCCATGTAGCGGCGCGCGGCCAAATCCCGGCCTATGCGGGCAGCCGACGCGGGATCGAGGCCGAGCCTGGCGCGCAGGTTCGCGGCATGGGTTTCGTAGCGGCGCAGCTGGTCGAGCGCTGAGGTCACCCGTTTCGCCGCGGACCGGCGGGTGACCTTGCCTTTGCGCTCGGCTTCCTCGGTCTCTATGCCGGTGGTGACTTCGGTGATCGCCGCTTTCACATCCTGGCCGGACACGTAGTCCCACAGCAGCGAGACCATCGCCTCGGCTCTGCTCCACGCCGCGACCGAGGACCGGAACAGCGGCTCGTGCAGGTGCGCGGGGCAGTCCGGGCTCGCGAGCAGGTCAGCCGCGATCTGCCCGGCGAGGCCGGCGACGCTGCGCTCGCTGTAGGCACCATGGACGAGTGACTGAGTGTGCCCCGGCTGGAACGGGGGCCGCTGCCCGTCGAACTCCGGCGTCCACTCGCTATTGGTCACGGATCCATCATCTCAAAAACATGGCCGGCACTGGCCGGGAACACGCGCGGAACTAGCACTGGCCTGCGAAAATAGGCTGAGAGCGGTGGTTGCGGAACCGCCAGGGAGGGATGAGTCATGGGCTGACACGAAGCCGGGGCAGGTCCGCCCGGGCGAGCGCGCCGGCTGTCGCGGCAGCCGGGGTGAGTGTCCCGGCCGGTGACGCGGCCGGGCAGGATCAGGTGAGCCCGGCTGAGCCGGCGCCGCTGACCGACAAGGCGAGCGCTGAGGAGATCACCGCCGCGGCTGACGCCTTCCAGGCGATCGCGGACTCGGTCACCGCAGCGGCCGAGCGTGACAAGGCTGAGGCTGACCAGGTCATGGCGGACGCGCGCGCCACGGCGGACAGGATCATGGCTGAGGCGACCCGCAAGGCCGGGGAACTGGCAGGCTGGCCGGCGCTGGAGCGGCGCCGGCAGGAAGCCGGGCACGCGGCCGGGCAGGCCCGGTCGCTGCGCCTCGCGGCGCGGGACCAGGCCGCGTTCCTGGCGGTGGCCGGCCGGGTCGCGGACCTGGCCGGCGAACGGCAGGAACTGCTCGAGCGGGCGGCGGGCCTGGCCGCGGAACTGGCGGGGCTGGCGGACCGGCGGGCCGAGGCGCAGGCACGCAGGGCGGACGCGATCACCGGCCGGGATCACGGGGCGGTCAAGGCCGCGGACGCGGACCTGGCCGCGGGTGAGGCGATCGCCGCTGACTGCGAGCGGGAACGCGCCGCGGCGCTGGCCCGGGCGGCGGAGATCTACGACGAGCGGGCTGATTCGGGTGAGCTGGCCGGCGCGGTCAGCGAGGCGCAGCGGCTCGACCGCAGCGTGCACGGGATCCTCAGCGCGGTCTGGCCGGAGCGGGCGGAGGCGCTGGCGGACGCGGAACGCGAGCGCGACAGGGACGCGTACGCGATCGTTGAGGAGCACGTGGCGGCGATGGCCGGGCAGGGCCCGGGGATGCAGCGGCGGCCGGCCCTGGCGCGGCAGCGGGCGGTCGCGGGGCGCTGATGGAGACCTTCCCGGGACCGGTGGTCGTCCTGGGCGGCGACGACTGCGCCGTGCTCGGCCGGCAGCTCGTCGAGGCGATCCGCCTTGGCTACGTCAGCCGTGGCCGGACGCCGCCGCGGCGCCTGCTGGAGTTCGCCGACGCGGTGAACCGGGCAGGCCGGGGTTCCGTGACGGCACCAGCAGGCAGCAGGCCAGGCGCCCCGGCGTGCGCGCGGAACACGCCGCCGGCGGCTGGCGCGGCATGGTGGCAGCAGCCGGAATCAACGCTGAGCGTGGCCCAGGCCGCGCAGGCTGCGGGGTGCTCAGAGAGCTACGCGCGGCGGCTCTGCCGGAAAGGCGCGGTCTATGCCGTGCAGGCAGTGCCCAAAGGTGCGTGGCTGGTAGACGCCGCGGACTTCGCCGGGTGGCTCAGCAAGCGCCGGAACGGAAACGACCGGGAGGCCGCGTGACAATGGCCGACGACATCACCAGGGCGCAGATGCGCGAGGCGCAGCTGCTCGCCGCGACGGTGCCCGCGGACATCCGGGCCAGACTCAGTGACGCCGAGCTAGCCGCCCGGTGCTCGGAGGCGGCGAGGCTGTCCGTAGCCGCCCAGACAGCGCAAGACCCGGTGCTCAAGCAGGCCTATGACCGGCTGGCTAAGGCGACCGTCGCCGCGCTGCCAGCCGCGGAAGTGCAGGCACGGCACCGCGAGCTACAGCAGGAAGCCGACCAGCTCGGACCGGGGAAGCAGCGCGACGCCATCATGCGCCAGATAGACAATTTGCTCGCCGCTAATCCAGTCGACTACCCCGTCCGCCGGCCGGAGGTCCAGGCCCACGACATTCACGGGCCAGTCGACGGCGGCGGAACGACCGGGCTGGGCAAGCCCCGGACTGGCAGCCCGCAGCGCTCACTGCCCGGCGACTATCCGGGCCGCGTCGTCGTGAAGGCAGCGAAGGCGGGCGGTGACAGCGAGGACAGCGGACCTCAGTGGCCGGATGAGCCGCTGATCATCGTGCACGACGCGGCGGGGAACGTGGCCGGCGCCGTCCCGCAGTCGAAGCTGCTTCAGGTAGTTGACGTGGCGGACGTGCTGGCCGGCATGCAAGGTTCCGGCGGCGACGGGGCCGCAGCCGGCCCAAAAGCTCGGCGGTCCACCGCTCCGGGCCGCTGAGAGCGGCGGTTGCCGTGCTGACCGCCCGCGGCGGCGGGATCCCGGTCAGCACGGCGGCCCTGCTCGACGGCGCCGACCCGGCCGAGGTCATCGACCTGCTCGCCACGATCACCAGCGGCCTTCTCGACCACCAGCCCGACCGCGGCGAGCGGCTCTTGCAGGCCATCGGCCTGCTCGCCGCCCGCTACGACACGACCTAGGAGTTGCCCGTGTTCGGCCTGCCCGCATCGATCGTCGCCCGTGACGACAAGATCCTTCTGTACACCGCGGCGCCGGTCCCGCTGCCGGTCAAGGTGGTGCAGTCCGCCTGGTCAACCGGCCTGGCCGGCGCCACGACCGCGGCGGTGCCGCTGGAGGTGACCCGGCAGGGTAACTGCCTGGTTGTCGTCGCCGTGACCGCGAACGAGACCACCAACGCGACCATCAGCGCGGTGACCGCGAACGGGCAGCCGGGGAACTTCGGCTCCCTGTACTCCGAGGGCACCGGGAGCAGCCCGGCGGTCGTGTCGGTGTGGGCTGACCCGGCGTGCGCGGGCGGGCTCACCGAGGTTGAGGTCACCACGACGGGCGGGGCCGGCGCTTCCCTGATGTCGCTGCTCGTGCTGGAGGTGCAGGGCCTGGCGGCGACGCTGGCCGGGCTGCTCGACCAGGCCGCCGGCGCGACCGGGACCGGCACCGCCTGGTCATCGGCCGCGACCGCGGCCACGACGCAGGCATCGGAGTTGTGGATCGGCGCGGCCGGCGCGCTGTCACCCGCCCAGCCCAGCAACTTGTTCACCGGGCCAGGCAGTCCGTGGACCGAGCTGAACGTGTCCGCTAACCCGTTCGCCGCCGGCTACCAGGTGACCACGGCCGAGGGCGCGGCGGAATGGGCGGGCACCGCGCAGGCCGCTACGGACTGGACCGCCGCCGTGGTCACGCTCAAGCCGGCGGCGAACGGCACCCTGCTCGGCGCCATGTCCGCCGCGGAGCTGACCGACGCGACCGGCGCCACGGTCCCGCAGGGATCGCTGATCACGACCGGCCGGTTCTACGAGTACGCGGGCGTGCCCTCGGCAGGGAACCCGCCGATCAGCTGGGCAGTCCCCGCCGGGGTGACCACGGACCCGTACGGCAACACCCTGCCCGCCAGCGGCGGCCTGGCCACCTACGCCGCCAGCTCCGGGCTGATCGCCCAGCTCCTCGCCGGCCAGCTCGTCCTGACGACCGCCGGCGGCCAGGACGGCGCCGTCACCCTGGACATGTCCACCGCGACCGTCGAGGGCATTACGGGCGCGGTAGCCACGCTCGCCGCATCGGGCGGCGGCACCCTGTCCACCACGTTCCAGCTCGCGTCCGGGGCGGCGGGCGAGGCGAGCATCGCGGTCTACGGGTACGAGGGCGGCTTCGGCTACATCGGCGGCATCAGCGCCGGGATCACCGGCACATGGAACGCCATGACCATCACGGACGGCGGGACGCCAGTCACCGAAACATGGCACGGCCCGTCGTACGACGCCGGCTGGGCCGCAGGCCCGGACAGCGGCACCGTGCAGGACTTCGCCTACCGGATCGCCGTGGACGGCACGCTCCAGCTCGCCGGCGCGTTCCACGCGACCGCGGACCAGTCCGCCGGCGCGGCCGTGTTCACCCTGCCCGCAGGCTGGATACCAGCGACCACGCAGCGCTGCCCGGCCGTGATCAATACGGGCGGCACCATCACCGCGAGCTACCTGGAACTCAACTCTGACGGCAGTGTCACCGCCGGTACTGCGGTCGCGTCCGGCGCCGACGTGTACGTCTCAGCGGCCGTCAGGCTCAGCTAGGGCCGGCGCGGCGCTTGCGCGGTCACGTACTGGCGGATCGTGCACACCATCTGCCCGGCTTTCTGCCATCCGGAGTGCTGCGCATCGGGCCGGTAGCCCTTGAAGTAGCAGTAGATGTGCAAGGGCTCGAAGCCCAGGCCGCCGAGCCTGTTACGGATCCACGCGCGGGCACCGGTCACCAGTACGTGCGCGACGTGCGGCTGAGCGAGCCAGTTGCCGCCATCCATGTTCGCAATCATGCCGGGCATTATCGGGCGAGGTTACGTCAGGCCGGCAACGTGCTGCGGCCCCGCCCGGCCAGCGCCGGGACGGGGCCGCCTGATGTGCCGTCAGAGCTTGTGGCCGACCCGGAATCCGCCGCCGGGCAGCCTGACCGTGCCGTACCAGCCGCGCCCGTAGGTGTAGTACAGGTTCGGGTGCGAGCCGTGCTGGCGGTAGTGGCGCCGATGGTGGCGTGCGTCTCCGGCCAGGTGCGCGAGCACGCGCGGCGGCAAGTCGTGGCCGATGCGGAACCCGCCGACCTTCGCCGATACCCAGCACTTACGGCCAAGGCTCCAGTACAGCCTTGGCCGCAAGGCCCGTCAACTAGTCGGAGCGGGAGGGCGCTGTCCCTGGTGGCCTACCGATTACAGGCCCTTGAGGCGGAGTCTGTACCCAGAACCCGATCTCTTCCGAAGCGCCCTCGACAGAGATCCGCCAGATGTAGCGGCGTCTGGGCGAAGGGATCCAGAGCGACCCCGCGGGCAGGTTGATGAACAGGGTCGCAAGGCCAGGAGTCCCGTTTGGCGCTCCAGGTACAGGCGTGACGATGAACTGATGCTGAATTCGGACCGGAAGGCCACCGGCATCGGGGCCTGGTTGGAAGTGGACGGGTTCCTCGCCGTCGTCTACCAGCTCAAGAACCAGTGTGTGTAGACGGTTGAGCTGATCCCACGGAGCTTCGATGAAGACTGTGAGCGCTTGATCGGGTACCGACCAGCCGCCTGTCGGCAGCGGTACGGCGGTAGTGGCTGTCCACCCCGCGTTGAGGAGGTTTACAGCCGATGAGCCAGGTATGACCCGGCCTGTGTCAGAGAGAACCGGCCACAGCTTCACGCCTGCTGAGCGTAGCGGGTGTTAGACCCGGACGCTGACACCTCTGGCAGCAACTCCCGACGCAAGCGTCCATAGAGGCCAGTGTCTACGACGCGCGCCACCATTGCGACATCCGCCGGCTGCTGTACAGCCGCGGACACGGCCGTCACGCCATCCGGGCCAGCATCAAACCAGGCAAACAGCTCGGAGGGATCCTCGTCGTCCTCGTAGAAACTACCTGCGTCTTCTGGCGTCATACCTGTCATCATGCACTCCGTCGCTGCCGCATATCCAGACCCAAATATCTCCTGAACTGGTAAACGTGTTGCAGTTCCCTCCTCATCCCACAGCATTCAGTCCGCGCGGCTCACGGTAGGCACTCCCTAAAGCATATACATCGCCCATAGGATGATCAACCGGATACAATGCTGCAAGGACTCGATCCGGCCCGATGAAGGTTTCTACATAGAATCGGCGCCCTCGTGGCGGATCTGACCGCTCCTTGTACCGCAGTCCCGGCACGGCGACGACCGACCGGCGGAGTTCATCGGGGTCTAGCCGGTGCTGGTCGTCCTGGAGCTTAACGCGGACAGGTGGACTGATGGTCAGCTCCGCAACCCAGAGGCAGGAAGGCACATAGAGACTCTAGGCCGTTCCGGTGGCGCTAGCTGTAGGTCATCGTGTGCTGCGGATAGGACGCAGGAGGCCAAGTGCTGCCCCTGCGGCACAGGAGTGGTCAGAGCCGGTGCCCTACCCGGAACCCGCCGGGCAGGCGCACGGTGCCGTAGGGGCCGCGGCCGAGTGACCAGTACAGGCGCGGCTGGAGTCCGTGCGCGCGGCGGTACCTGTGGTGGGTGTGTCCGGCACCGATGTGGAACGCGACGTAGAGCGCGGCGATGATGACAATGGCTGTGATCACGGGTAGTACTTACAGGTGGCGGGCGAACGTTGACAGTGAGCTGGCGGCCGAGCGGAGCCCGTGCAGGATGCCGAGTACCACGCCGGCGGCGCCGGCCGGGTCCGTGAGCATGTACCAGGCAGCGAACGCGATCAGCGCCCAGCCGGCCAGTTTGGTGATCATGGCTGGTTCTCCTCGATGGCAGGTTGCGCGGCGTGCAGGTGCAGGTGGTAGTGGACTGCGGGCGCATCGATCCGGGGATGGCGGCTTGCCGGGATGGCCGGAGCCGGGCGGGCGGGGAGTGCCCGGTGTGACGGGATGCGCGGGGCGCCGAGCCGCTCGGTGACCCATTGCGGGGCGTCCAGGTGCGTCCGGCCGCGCTGGCGCCTGAGCACGACGACCAGGCCGGCCAGGGCGCCGATCGTGACCACTCCGGCGGCAGCCTCGACTGCCACGATGACCGATGCGAGCCAGTCGGCCACCTGCCAGGCGGCGTAGCCGGTCACGGCCACGACGATGACGGCGGCGGCGGGGAGACCGCCGCGTGGTTCGACGTGCACGAGTTTCGGGTTGGTCCAGGTCGGCATGGTTCAGTCCTCCGCTCGGGAAGGTGCGGCTTGCCGCTGTTTGCGCTGGCGGGCCAGTTCGCGGCTGACGCGGCGGGCGAGCTGGTGCAGGGTGCGGGAGCCGGGCCGCTGCCGGCGGGCGGCGCCTTTGCACCGCGGGCAGCTCGTCACCTTGGGCGGCTTCGGCTTACGGCCGGCCTTCGGCTTGCCTCGGGTGATGTGGCCGTGGCCGCGGCAGCGCGGGCAGGCGCCGAACGGATGCGCGTACAGCGACCCGAGCCACACCGCGACCGCGGCAGCGGCGAGCAGGAACAGCGGGAAGCTCACGGCCGCTCACCCGCCCCCGGCTGCTGCCAGCCCGGCCGCGAAACCCGCGGCCCAGCCGTTGGCGTACCCGGCGCTGTAGCCGTCGCGGTAGCCATCGGAGTAGCCGCGGTCGTAGCCCTTGCGCTGCCCGGCGTGGAACATGCGGCAGGGCAGCCGCGGGCACAGCTCGTCCTCGCACTGCTCGGCCAGGTGGTCGTTGCCGCCGCGGGTAGCGCCAGTGCGCGTCGTGCTGGTCCAGGCCATGTGCTGGGACTCTCCGTTCCGGGGCAGGAGACGGCCGCAGGCGCGACCGTGCAGGTCAGCGGCAGCCCGGCCGGTCGCGCGGTCGCGGCGTCGCGGTACTCGCGCTGGTCAGCGCCGGTCGCGGCGCCGCGACCATCGCGGGTCATGGCGCGGTCCTGGCGGCGGCCACGTCAGCGGCCCGGCAGCCCTTGAGCGCCTTGCCGCCCGCTTTCACGTCCACGGACGGGACGCCGAGCGCGCGGGCCTGCGCGGAGACCTCATCCGGGCTCGCGCCGTCCCACCGTCCGGGGAACCGGG
>JAEHJW020004854.1_pt1 | contig 17554 bp, 37 predicted proteins | sample 9271431 | NCBI WGS metagenome assembly JAEHJW02 | reverse complement strand
CTACGAAGGGATATACAAATGGCTTGGAAAACATCACCAAAGACCACGCAACACACTTGTGGCGGCCCGGTATTCGGTCGCAAGACGGCAGGCTGCCCAAGGTGTGACGAACTACTCGCCGGCGCTGAGGCTATCGTATGGGGCGGATCGGCTCACAAGTGCCTTACCTGCGGTACTCGGATCGGCTACTTCGGATCTTGCGATTCATGCAACACCCGGGCGCACTTCGCTAGCGCCGACCACAATAGCGAGGGTCATTACTGCACTTGGGGAGACTAGGTAGGTCGGCCCTACAAAACTATTTCTGCCAAATACGAAGGGAAAATACAATGACGAACACAGACACCAACACACTCACCACCCAACACAACTACGAACTCGTGGCGGCTATCTCAGCTGGCATTGAGTCCTCACTCTGGAACCCAATGGGCGACCGTCGTCGGCCGCTCCGAGAGTGCTACGAGTACCTTCACGGCTCCGGCAATCTCGCAGAGTCACTGCCCACACTCGCTAACCTCATCAACGAAGCCCTAATAGCTGAGGCTGTCGTGGAGCATGCCGGGTGCGATAACCTAATGCGACTCGCCTACGCCGAGACTCGCCGCCTTATCGCTGGCTATGTCCTCTACCTATCCAACAGGCAATCCACGGACGCTGCACAAGCGTAGCCGCTACCACCTACGAAGGGAAAATACAATGACCAGGATTTACGGCATTATCGGCGGCTACCTAACCACTAACGACGCTCCACTCTGTGCCGCTTGCCTATCTGAGCGGCTAGGTGGCCTGAATAGCAGCACCGAATCGGCCTACTCTCCGATATTCGGTTATGAGTCGGTCAACTCTACAGAAGTCTGCGTATCTTGTGGCGATACGATTATCGAATCGCTCGATTACTAAACTATTTCTGCCAAAATAGCACGGGTCGGTTAGGCTCGTGCTATAATGGTACATATCACCTACGAAGGGAACACAAAATGACTTTAGATACCCAAGCCACCGAAGCCCTAGCGGCAGTCGATGCCCCCGCTATTCACCCACACATAGCGGCTGAGATTGAGCCCGGCGCAATCCTTTACTCATCTTGGGGATACGATCAAACTAACGTCGACTACTACGTAGTCACTCGCACCACTGCCGTTAGCTGTTGGATCTTGCCTATGACCCATATAGAGGCAACCCGGCCCGGCTATGCATACGATTCGGGCCTTACTACTCCGCTAGAGATCATCACACACTCCGCGACTTGTGCGGATTGCCGCCATCGCGGTTTATATCACGACGCCGAATATGGCGATTGCCGCGGTAATAACTATGGGCCGATGGCCGACACGCCAAAATGCGACTGTCGGAAATTCAACCCAACGCCGCTCAAGCCCGAGCGCCATAAGATCAGTCGCTATCGGCCCGAAGGCGTGATAAGCCTAAATAGCTTCACCAATGCCTACCTATGGGACGGTAAGCCTAAGTACGCTTCCCACTACGCCTAACCCCATAATCAAAAGCCCTACCGGAATAAGGCCTGTTCGACTCAGGCCTAGGGCACGATTCAATTTGAATCACTACGAAAGGAGCACACAATGACTTACAGAGATCGACGCGAAGCCCGAGCCGAGAGACTCGACGAATGGGCCGCCAAGCGTGAGGCTAAGAGCCTACAAGCCGCCCAAGCCGCCGACCGCATAGCCGACGGTATCCCACTCGGCCAACCGATTTTAGTTGGCCACCACTCCGAAGCCGCTCACCGCAGGGATATCGAACGGATACACTCGGGCATGAACAAGGCGCTTGAGCATGAGCGCAAGGCCGAATCTATGAGCTCCCGGGCCGACGGCATACGCTCCCAACTCGCCAACGCTATCTACTCCGACGACACCGACGCTATCCCAGCGCTTGAAGAGCGCATAGCCAAGCTGGAGGCCGAGCGCGAGTCTTACAAAGCCGCTAACTCGGCCTATCGTAAGGCTCATAAGGCCGAGCTAGCCGCTATGACCGCCTACGAGCGTGGGCAGGCCCTGCCGTACCCTAGCTACGCTCTGACGAACTTAGGCGCTAATATCAGGAGAAATCAGGAGCGGCTAGACCAGCTCAAGGTTGACGCCGAAAGAGTAGCTCGGGCGGCGGCTAATGGCGGCCTAGAGGTTAGGCCGCTCAAAAGCGGGATGACCGTCGTCACCTTCGTAGAGAAGCCCGCTCAGGAGGTCCTAGACGCGCTTAGGGGGGCTGGCTATCGTTGGGTTAGGGTCTCTTGGGTCGGTCGCTCGGATAACCTGCCCGAGATTATCCACACGCTTAGCCAGCGATAGCTAAACAGCCTCACCCGCGTAGGCGGCACCGATTCACGATCGGAGTGGGGCACGATTCAAAGCGAATCACTACGAAGGAGCACACAATGACATTACGGCTAGCCGAAGGCACATATATCGATGTCGACACGGCATGCACTCGGATACGCGGCGGCGGCTACGGGGCTGACGCTTGGGTAGCGAAGATAGTCGGCCCAGACCCTAAGTGGGGTGTAGCCCGACAATTCATGCCCAAGGATAAAAGCGGCATGAGCGGATCCGGTCGGAGCGGCTATATCACCTGGGAGCTTGAGGGCGACGGCATCTACGAGTATCGCAAGTTCTGCGTTAGCTCGCGAGGTGACGAGACCGGCGGGTTTGTCGAAATAAAAGGTACAGAAGTGAGGAAGATCACCCGCGCCGATGCAATCGCCGCGGTTTCATAGACGTACTCGAAGCAGACAAGAAAGGATCAATCGTGGCATTGACGTATACGCATATCCATTCAAAGGCAGAGGATTCCATCGGCGTGGGTTCCGTCGTACTCGACGGAGGCACAATTGTTCTCACCTTCTACCTCGGTAATAATGAGGTAGAGTTATACGTCCCCCGGGCGAGCTTCCCCCAGCTTTCGCAGAGTTTGCGGTCTGCGCTGGACGATATCGAGTTGCACTTACGGGAACTCGACAAGCCGATCGTCTCGCCGATGCCCCGGCCCTACGTTGCTGAGGACTTCTTTTAATGATCCGGTTCGGGCGGAATCGAGTCGGCGATTGGGTGCTGGTCGGCCCAGTCGCCGAGGTTCGCCTAGGGGACGTCGACGTCCTCCTCAAAAGCGGCGTGACGATTTCCGAGACCGTGGTTCACCTCGGTAAGCCATTTCTCTCACCTGAGGGCGAGAGACTGCGCTACGGCTATCTAATTGCCACTGAGCGGCGACCTAAGGGCCGTTCCTGTGCCGAATGCGGCTATCGGCCTACCGTTACCCGCAAGGCCGACCGCCACGGCATAATCGGGCCTGTGTGTTCGATCTGCAAGCGAGCAGATCCAAAAGATCTTGATTTCAGCGCAAGCCGCCTTTAGGCGTGCTAATATAGTAAGTACCTACGAAAGGATACAAATGCAAATACCCGAAATATCAGAAGCCCTAGGGTTACCGACTCCGGTCGTTACCGAGTGGGTCGCGATCCTCAGTGAAACTCACGGAGCGTCCGCGACAGTCACCGATGCTGGGCATCTCACTACGCTATCGCTAATCGCCGTCGCCCTTGAAGCTGGACACTACAGGGAGCAGGTGACCGCATGAGCATCGTATGCAAGCATGCGTCAGCGCAGGCGAAGAGCGGCTATACCCGCTCAATCTGCAAAGGGTGCCCGAATCGGGCGGCAATCCTCGCTAAGCGCGCCGAACTCAAGGGGTCGGGCACCAAGATCGCCGCTGCTCCGGTCGTTATTAGCAGGCACGGATGGTAGGGCTCCTCCGCTCTTTTGGGCCCTGGCTGTGGGTCGGCGCTGGTGCGCTGGTCGTCCTCGGCGCCGTGGGAGTCATCGTCTCGCCGCGGCTAAAGCGGCTGATGCGACTAGCCAAGGCCGCGGCTACTGATCCCAGACTACCGCGGTCAGTGCGTGCTCTGTTTTGGGTCGGCTTGGCTGCTAAGGCAATGCCGATCGACTTTGGTGTAGACGAGGTTTGCCTCGGCCTCGGGATAGTCCTATTGACCACTCGCTATCGGGTGGTCTGGGCTGAGATCCGAAAGGATATATAACATGGAACCAATCACCCTAGCCGAGGTCGGGGCCGGGTATCGTGAGGCCCTGGCGCGGCGCGACGAAGCTATTTTGAAAGCCCGACAAGGCGGGATGCCGCTAGCACAAATTGCGCTGCTCAGCGGCGTAAGCATCGGCGCAATTCGCAACATTATAAAAAGAGATAGTGAAAGGAACAAGTCATGAGCTGGCAATTACAAGTGTTACTACGACTGGGCGAGTTAGCCCTCGGCGTAGGGATCGGCACCTGGATATTCGTCGAAATCGTCGTCGCTTTTGAGCATGTCAATAGCCAGCGTGCAGTGCGAGAGCAGGTGCGCCAATCGCACCTACGTCTCGTGCAGCGGCCCTACGACTGGGAGGTAGACGAATGATTTTCTACAAAGCGACAAGACCAGACGGCACTAGCTTTCATGACCAAAAGACCACGTGGACGGTTGGAGAGACCGTCTCCGTAGCGGAATCAGACCGCCAGGTAAAGTTATGTGGTGGAGGGGTGCTGCACGCTTCAGATGCTCCTGGCGAGACCCTCCTCGGCGGATCGTGGCCCTGTCGGCTATTTGAGGTCGAAGGTGAACCGAGCGCCCACCAAGACCACGAGTACGGATTCCACGAGCTAACCGTAATCCGTGAGTTGCCAGCGTGGCAGGCACTAGGGCCGAATGGCGAAGTCGTAGAGGCTCACATCGAAAAGTGCAAGACCGTTACTCCCGAGCAAGTTGACAGACTAAACGCAGCTGTGGACGCAGCTTGGGGCGCAGCTCGGACCGCAGCTTGGGGCGCAGCTGTGGACGCAGCTCGGGACGCAGCTTGGAACGCAGTTTGGGGCGCAGTTTGGAACGCAGTTTGGAACGCAGTTTGGAACGCAGTTTGGAACGCAGCGGGGAACGCAGTTTGGAACGCAGCTCGGGACGCAGCGGAGAACTCTGCTCTGGCGCTGCTAGTGCGTGATCTAATCACGCCTGAACAGTTCGACGTGCTTTACGGGCCGTGGGCGAGCGTGATGGAGGTAGACGAATGACCGACAATCTGCCACATGCCGTAATCTGCGACGTGGACGGCACCGTGGCACTGAGAGGCGACCGCGGCCCTTACGACTACTCGACTGTGCATCTAGATCTCCCAAATAAGCCGATCATCGAGGTGGTGCACCGGCTTGTCGGGGACCACAGGGAGATAATTTTCGTGTCAGGTCGTGAGGATAGTTGGTACGACCAGACCTGTGCGTGGCTACAGAAGCATTTGGGTATCTGTTTCTCTGAGGCCGTCACTCTCTACATGCGTAAAACAGGCGACAACCGCAAGGACGCGATTGTCAAGCGTGAGATCTACGAGACCCACATCAAGGATAAATACCAGGTCGATTACGTCCTAGACGACCGAAACCAAGTCGTAGAAATGTGGCGCTCGCTGGGCCTTACTTGCCTGCAAGTGGCAGACGGCGACTTCTAACGAGTAAGCTAAAGGTCACTACCTCTGAAGCCCTAGGGATTGTCCACCTTAGGGCTTCTCTCCTTTTAGCCAAATAACTCTTTTTCTAACTGCGCTATCGCCTCTGGCTGTGATGTATGTGCAGGCCAACTGATAGCCCACGCGCAGATCCCGACGATTAGCCCGATAGGGCCAAGCAGTCCGCCAGCGACGGCAGCTCCGGCGACGGCGTTGGCATCACCGTACTGGCGCGCCCACCTTCCGCAGACAACCGCTGCTATCGGCATACTCCCGAAGATGAGCACCAACAGCACGCTACTAGCCCTTTCGAGCAGTAACCAGGTTGATGAAATAGACAGCGCCCCCGACTATAGCCGAGGCTGCACTTTCGATCCCTGAAGCTAGTCCGCTCTGATTCCAACCAGGATGGATCGCGAACACTACCGCTAAGATGCCGCCGATAGCCGCGACTACCTTAGCCTCCGCGCTGCTCGCTACTATCTGCACCGTCTTGGTTTGCATCGTTGGAGTCGTCATTAGGTCCCTCGTTTTCTGCTAGTACCTCGTCTATCTCGGCGAGGATTTGGTCAATGAGCGGGTGCCGCGACATCGCAGTCAAAATAGGTCGCTAGGTCGCTCGGCATCACATGACTAGTGTCGAGTTTAGGCGAAATCCAGCCCGCGTGCTCAAGAGTCCGAGCTACAAGCTCCGAGCATATGAGTGTTTTACCGCTCTTGAAGTGGATAAAGGCCGGACTCAGCAAGTCCAGCCCGATAGATAGATCTGTTAGGTAGCCGTACTTGTCACCAAGGCACGACTCCACAAACTTGTAGGCAGCCGCGCTTTGTGCTGGGCTAGCTGGCAAACTCAAGATAGCGTGGTCTGGGTATGCCTCAAGGCTCCCTCGCACCACCCCATGAGATAGTGCTTCGATGAGCGTGCCGTCTGGCATGACTACCGCGGCGTGTGACCAGCGGGCATCTATCGGGGCAGATCTAATCCGCTCCCCAAACCGGATGAGCCGGTCGAGCCATGTCGAGCCGTGGCAGAGGGCAAACCGAACCATCAGAGGCGATCCAGATCCGCCCGCAACTGCACCATATCCAGCCCGAATCCGTTACCGTCTGCCTCTATCTGCTCAGGGGTGACAACCGCCCACGCCTCTTCGAGATAGGTTGATAACCACTCGTTCGTAAATGGCTGCTCTTGCCCCCAGGTGACCACCGTCCCACCTGTCTCGGTACGGGCGGTAATGACAACGCAGTGGCCGCCGACGATGTCGTAATCTCGCGACGTGTGCGTCAAGTCCCACGGCAGACCTTGGGCAAACTGCTGCTGAGCGACTGCTGGCACAGCAATGCCAATATAGAGCGCACCAAAAATGTTGCACGCCGCCCAAAGCTCTGAAAGGTCATGAACTGGCACGGGAGCGTAAGCGGAGATCTTGCGCCCAAAGAGACCCGACGACCGCCAGCACGCCAAAAGATTAGCAAGAGCAACGCCTCGATCTGCTCCGTTGTTGTAGGCCAGGTAGGCACTCACTACATCGTCCGAGTCCGGCCAGGTCACTGAGTCATTAGTCTCTGCGGCGGTCGCCATTTCGAGATGGACGGCACCGGCGAAACCACAATCGCCGACAGGTTGGCCGCCATGCACGGTTAGCGTGGGATCGGGGCCGTTGCCCAACATCTGCCAATTGTCAAAGCTCCTCACGTGGTTGAAGGTCGGTGGCGCCGGAGGTAGTGGCGCATACGCCGAAAGCATTCGTAGACCGACCGGACGAATCGCCGGTTGGCGCCCTAGTAGTCCATACTCCCTTTTCATACCTGCCCCAAGTCTGCTTGGAGTGCTGCCAAATCCAGGGTAGGGCCTTTGCCTGCCTCGACAAATTCGGGGGCAATGGCTACCCACATCTCGTCCGAATAAGTCGTAATGAAGTCCCAGGTCACCGCCCACAGGTAGCCCCAGGACGCGCAATAGAACGCGTTCGCATCGTACCCCACGGCGACAATATAGTGGCCGCCAACGATGGGTGAGCCCGGAACGACACTCCAAATCTGTGGATCAAATGCGGCTTCCTGCGCGGATGCAGGGCACTGAATGCCGATACCCACATTGCCGTAGTTCACAATCGCTTGTTGGAGTGCGGTCTTATCGCCGAGTGGCACGGGCGCGTAGGCTGCTATCTTGGATCCCCAGAGTCCTTGAGTCTGCCAGATGTTGAGCACGCTAGAGACCACCAGCCCAGAGTCCGGACCGCCGGTCAGTTCAAAGTAAAGCGACTGTATCTCGGGGTCGGTCGGCCTCGGTGTCTGAACGGTGCTGAGTTCGTTCCACGAGGCTAGCTGATGATCCGCCCCAGCGAGTACGCAATTATGGGATATAATGTCGTTAGCACTATACCAACGTGTATCAGTTGAAAGGTCGAAAATATATCCCACATGCTGGTGAATATCGATGTCGAGGACGCGATCCGTCGATACAACACCGGGAAATCGGTCACTCAAGTTGCTAAAGAGATGGGGGTCAGTCATAGCACCCTCACCAGACGGTTGCAGGCTGCTGGCATAGAAATCCGGAGCGCAGCCGCTAGTAATCGGCTTTTCTACGACCGGGCTACCGCCCCCCACCTGGATGGAATCATTTCTCGCTACCAAGCAGGAGAGGGGATAGTGGCTCTGGCGAGAGAGTCTGGGATCCATGTGCAGCGGCTCCAAAGGCTTCTTGCCTCCCGAGGCGTGACCTTGAGAACTCAGGGTGCCCAACTGGGCCTCCGCTACACTGCCATGACTGTTGAAGAGCGCCAGCGAATCGCCGCGCCCGCTAATGCTGCTCGCCGCGGCAGTCGCCAATCGCCGAGAGCCGCGGCCAGACGTGCCCGCACTATGGAAGCTAGCCTGCAACTGTGCGCTGTTAGCGATCTGGTGTTGGCTGTGTGGCTGGCACAGCGTGGAGTCCAGTTCACCCTGCAAAAGGCCCTCGGCCCCTTCAATATCGACATCGCCATACATGAACAACTCATCGCCGTGGAAGTCAACGGCGCCTCGCATGAGCCTTCTAGGCGCAAGCTGGCTCGCAGTCGGACGACCCCGTTGGAACGTCGCGAATATATCCTCAATAGCGGTTGGCGTTTGATCGATGTCCAACTCGGTGTTCTGCGTCCAGCATGTGCTGACAACATCGTCGCCCTGCTTGAGGAAGCGCGCTCTGGTGAACCCTCTTGGGGTGAGTATTGCATGGTTGGGGGTGACGGTGAGGTGCTTCCCCGAAGCGAATTTGAGCGTTATTACTGGGCCTGAGTAGCGACTCCGAACCACCTTCCTAGGCTTGGGACCGCTCACTAGCGTGCCTTCGGTGATGCAGTCTCCGATTACGTCGTTGCAATCCATCCCCCAGGACTCCCACGGAGTGCGCGCTAGACCGAGGGAGGTGGGTGGAGGAGGAGGCAGCGTGGCATACGCACTGAGATCCTTTAGCCCGGGCGGCCTAACGGGAGGTAGCTTGCCGAGCTTGACGGTTGGGATGTTAGGCATAGGTCACTCGCCCGAAATAACTCGCATCTCCAAAACTGAAGACCCCACCGTCGAGGGCGATCAGCCAGTAGCCGTCTCCGCTGGGAGTCGGCGTCATACGAGTGATCGGCTTCACCAGCGCAAGGTTGCCTGTCGATCCGCAGAACTTAGCATCACCGTAGGTGAATATCCCACCATCAGCAGCGCACAACCAGTAGCCTTTGCCACTCGGCGTGAGTGCAGCATCCACGATAGGCTTGTTGAGTTTGATCGCTCCCGCAGAGCCATAAAAGACAAAGTCGCCGAATGTGAACACACCTCCGTCCGAGGCGAAAATTCCGTAGCCTTGTCCTGTCGGTGACGAGATGATCGCCACCACCTCGGCGTTGGACGGGTCGTTAGGTGGATTTGTCACAGCTGCTCCTAAATATCTAACGAGGTCGGATGGGGAACCGAGCCATTGGTCGAGGTCCACGTTGCCCACTACGCCAGCGACCGAGCCGGTATCTGAGTTTTGCCACATCGCTGGTCCGGTCGGTGCTGCCGGTCCGTAGGATGCTAGCCATTCTGGGGCAACGCCCAGCCACTGGGCACGGGCTTCGTCACAATAGAGGGCAACAGGGCGGTTGAGCCTTGAACTCACGATATCTTTGAATTGTGCGATCTGAGCGTTTGCGGTCGCTGCGCTGACTTGCTCCTGGGCTGTCGGCTCAACGTCAATCGCTCGAATGCCGACACCGGTTCCGACAGTAGCACCAAAGAGATCCGCTTGGGCGGCGATATCAGAGAGTGGATCGAGCACATGGTAGGCACCAGGCGTGAGGCCAGCGGCTAGTGCTGCGGGTGCGTCGTAAGGGTAAAAGTAATCGACCGAATTGACCAGAAAACCACGTACTTGCAATCCAAGGCCATCGGTGGCACGCTGGATGGCGATATCAACGCCGGATGCTTTCACCTCTGCGAAGTTGATCCCTGCTCCGTTTGGATGGTTCCAGGCGGATGTGTCGATGCCTGTTAGCAAAACGGCTCCTTTCCTCACCTAAGCTTAGCATTTCTAATCTTACTCTTCTTCTGCGTCTTTCGGAGGGCGACTTAGGACGTCCCCTAGGGATATCGGCTCATCTTTTGCGCTTCGAATCGCCCTCATTGCCCCTGCGACGACTTGGGAACCCGTGTATGCCACCAGGGCCGGGGTGGGCTGGCGAGTGTCCCGCTGGAATCGGGCGCAGATCGTAGCGTAGAAGTCACGGAATTGCGCTCGCCAGGTCCCAACGTCCGCTATTGCCGATGCACAGAACGCCTTGTAGCCGATCGCCTCTACCGCTTGTTCGATGCAGGGATGAGACCAGACTGGGTCTCCGTAGGCTCCGATCCTCTGGACGGCGGTCAAAAGCTCGGTCCAGGCCTGATCGACTGTTGGGAGTCCGCTCCCAGTCGTGCGCTCTGACAGCGACATGACGGCTTCTCGGATCTCGCCGACGTTTGGTGGGTACTGGCCCCGCCATTCCATGAGTGCAGCCTTTACCGCTTTCGGGTCGAGGTCGCCGATCGTCCCTTGCCAGACCTCGAGCATGACGGCCCGATCTGTTGGGTCTCGCTCGATCGGCACCGGCAGCTCGAAAAGCCGGGGCCACTTTTTCGCGCACATCAGCCATAACTGGAATATATCTCGGTCTTGCATCTATGCCTCCTCTTCGTAGCTGGCTTGAATATCCCCGACAAGCGAGCGGTAACGGTCGTCGGCTGGCGGCCGGGGCGTGGGGTAGCCCTTGAAGCCGCCGATCCAATACCGCCATGCGGCGTTCCAGTCTTGGTGAATCGTCCCCTTTGCGGTGTGAAAGTCTCGGAATCGCTCAAACTGTGCTTCGAGGTCTGCCCCTTTTCGTAAAGCTTCCTGAGCTACGGGATACGAGCGCAAATGCTCGGTAAGTGCAAAGTCCTCGGGGATGCGTGAGCCCCTCCTACTACTCCGTCTTTCGACTTTTAGCGTGGGAGGCTCAAGGCTGGTCCGAATTTGCGTTTGGGCTGTTGGCGGTGGGTCTATCGCTAGCGATATCGCTAGCGAATCGGTAGCGATATCGCTAGCGATGAGGGGGGCACAGAAGGGGCATTTTGGGCTGACCACCCCTCTGTTTGCGTGCCAACGCTGGTGGTTCCCGAGTTCGCCACCCTGCTTGTAAACATGCAGGCCAAGCGAGAAATGGTAGTCAGTCCAGTGTTTGGCTCGGTAGCCGCGCTTTTCCTTTATCCATAGCCCGACCTGGACTAATTCGGAGGCCAAGTCCGAGGGCAGAACATCGTCCCACTGCGGCGAAATGCGCTCTACCTGCGTAGTCGTTAGGTAACCGTCAGTGCCAAGTTGCGCAGATCGGCATATTCCGCGCACAAAAAGAAGCTCGGCAGCGTCCGATATCTCAGTAAACGCGCTGGCGTCAAAATATGAGACATCTAATCGAACAAATATGCTCTTTTTCACGGCAACCTCGTTGCACGATTTTTTTGCAAAGTGCGAAGCACCGCCCCCCCTTGAATGCTAGTACTAATCGTTCTGCTCTGCAATTCATTCTCCTTTCGTAGGTGCCTCATCGTCATCCCTAACCTCTTTAGGTTGCGGGAGGTTGAAGTGTTCTAAGTCGCCCCCCCTGTGAGAGCAACAGACAGACTTTTAGCTGTGGTCGTTCTCACAGAGGGGTCACTTTAGGTCGCCGAGGTCTCGTCGTCCAAGTGGGCGCTGGGTATTATTCAGTCGCTGGGCCGGGCATAGGTGTTAGCAGCCCTAGATCCAACGGAGATGATCTAGTAATAAGCACGCTCGGGCCACCCTTGACCGCGCGACTGCTAACTCGATGAGTCCTTTGTTCTCTCTACACCCGGGGACCAGCCGGTGGGCGTGTTAGCTGCTAAATTTTCATTTAGCGAGCGGACTCTTCCGGAGCCTGCTATACTAGATCTCGTTATCTTGGTATTGGTTGGTGGGCGGTTCTCCGGGCCGCCCATTAGCTTTTAAGAACTTCTCTTAGTTTACATATCTCCTCACCGCCGCAAGTCAACATCTGCAAGAATCTTCTTAGTGTCTCAGCGAGTCTCGGATGCGGGCCGACATAGCGAGCATCGTATGCCGCTGCATCTCAGCGACGGTAATCGTCGGATCTGGCTCCGTGCTTGGCGTTGCCTTGGGAGGCGCTACAGGCCGACAGGTGAGGCAGCAAGGACCGATAAGCGTTTCGTACTGTTGGTGGGATAGCGGGCCGTTAGCGGCCTCTGAGACCGCCACAAGCTCGTCCGCAAGGGCGACGTCTACCTCCTTGCATCGTTCACAGGTCGCCCTAGTCATCGTGAGGCTCCCTGAGGTGATACATGATCGTCTTATGGTCTCTGTTTAGCATTGCGCCGATCTTTGGGTAACTCATGCCTTGATTCCGTAGCGCAAGGCACACTCGCCTCATCCGTTGCGGGTCCGAGCGCAGTTGTCTGCGGATCAGGTCTATCTCTTTTTCTAAGTCCATCATTCGATCCCTTCGATCTCTATGGTTGTCATCTCTTCTCCTTTAGCGACTTGATACCGCTTGATATGCAGATCCCAGATATGCCTATCGTCGATCCATGCAACTTTGTTTCCAGCGTCCAACACCAGCTTTGCTAGGTTGTCGATGTCGGCCCGCAGATCGGACGTGTGAAATGATAGCTTGACTGCTAGCTTGCCAGCCAGCGGAACCTTGACTACTCTTCGAAGCGCCCAGGCGATGCGCTCTTCTGCGTCTCGTGTCGAGGTCGGCGTGAACGCCCGTGTGCCTACCACTCTCGGCCTCCCTTTGGGCTGAGGCTTGCCTGGGACAGAGACGATTATCACTTAGCCTTCCTTTTGGACGCTGGCCTCGGTCTGTTTTTCTGACGCTGCCGAGCTATGCGCTCGTATCCTCGTCGCCACCGTCCTTGCTCTTGTTTGAACCCTTCCCAATCGGACTCGACCATCCCTGCCGTGAGATACATCCCTATCTCGCTCCATTTATCGCAGGCTCGTACGCCGAGGCGCCTCACCTGCTCTCTGAACTCGTCTAGCGCCATTCCTCGCCAATCCCCAACTCTTGCTCCAACTCTCTTATTCGGGATGGAGCGGCCAACGGCTTGGGTCGGTAGACGAGGTTCGCTATAGCGTTGGCGGCACGGGCGAGTAAGCGCCCTATCGGACGAATTACTCCGAGCCACAATAATGCGATGGGCCAGAACGCCGATCCGATGCCTCGCATCACCAATTGATCGTCGTAGGCGTCACAGTAAAACGAGCCGTAAGCGGTGCCCTCCCATCGTTGGCATTCGAGGCAATTTCCCATGTGCCGGGCTAGCCAGCGATCAGACATACGCAAGCCAACCAAGATACCTGTGGTGTAGATGATTATCGTCGGTATGGCTAATGCTATGATTTCGAGTGTCATCGGTTCCTCATCAGCTCTTCTAGATCGTCTGGACGTTGAAAGCCTATCTGCCAGGCGGTATTCAGTTTAAAACGGTTCACCACTGCTATTAGTAAGTTCCGGCCTCACCAGAGCCTGCCCTGTTCCGTCCCTAAGCAGCCAGGGCTGCACCACAACACCTCATTCCTCCTGTTCGCCTGGTTCCCGTCTGAAGCATCGCTAGCCGAGTTGGTAGTCTGGTACGCTGCCGAGGCCGTCCATCTGACGCGTTCCCAGTTCCCCGGTATTTCGTCGTCGTGCTCGTCTGAATAACCAGCCAGGACGATCCGCAACCGCTTGTCGTCCCCATTAGCTATCGCCCACTTACGCACCTGCTCTGCCACGTCTAGACCGTCCTCCGCGTAGAGTCCTTCCGTTCTCACCTCGCCGGAATACGGCGGGTCAAGGAACACGCCGACAGTCCCTCCGAAGCTCAGCGCGCCCTTGGTGACGATGCGAGACCAATCGCCAGTGCATACCCGCACATCTCGGAGACGGTTCGCTAGCTGCATGAAATACGCAGTCAAGCCATCTTGCCGATGCTCCATGCGCCAGAAGCCCGTTCGTCCAGCGTCGCCTAGGTGCGGTCGCTGACGGTTCACGCCTCGTCCAGCGTCGCCTAGGTGCGGTAGCTGACGGTTCACGCCTCGTCCAGCGTCGCCTAGGTGCGGTAGCTTACGGTTCACGCCTTGTCCAGCGTCGCCTAGGTGCGGTAGCTGACGGTTCACGCCTTGTCCAGCGCTGCCACCTTTGCGGACAATCCCGTCATCGTCTTTCTTCCACGGCCCATTGCCTGCACACCATCCGCTGCCGATCCACGAATTGACCCCCCACACCCACCAACCAGCGATCATCGGATCATAAAAGAACGGGTCCGCCTCGATCCCCTCTGCCAAGATCTGACGGCCCTCATTCACAAGCCATAAGTGCCGGGCGAAGAGGTCGTCCTCGTTCACCGGCCAGTCTGCCCAATGAGCCACCTCTTCGGGATCGCTTGCTATCGACCGCCAAAAGTTGCTCAGGTAGTGGTCCGCATCGTTCACCGTCTCAGTGCGCCGCTCGGATAGATCGTCGCTCATCGGTCGCCCCAACAGGACGGCCAACGATCCTGCGAAGGGCTCGACGTAGTTGTCAACGTCCCCGAGCCTTTCCCACACCACCGGTGCAACCTTGCGCTTGCCGCCGAACCAGACGAAGGGGGCTTTTAGCGCCTCTTGGTCACTCACTCCACAACCTCCATCGCCCATCGCCCTATTTCTTCTGCCACTTGTACCACCACACCATTACCGAGCCCCCTGAGTGCTTGAGTGCGGCTAACGCAATCGGTAAACCCTTCAGGCGCGCCCATCATCCATTCCACAAATCGAGGTTCAAGCCTTCCTCTGTCGTCGGTTGGCCTTGGAGCTGGTCTTGTAATTCGTTCCCATCGTCGGATGGCTGACTCGTAGATTCCCCATTGAACACATGCACTAAGTTGTCGTGCCTGCCGTTCACGCCCTTGTAGTCCCGGGCTGTCGGTGTCGGCAACAACTTGACTGCCATTTCTAACGCGCCCGGAGTAGTGCGTCCCGTCTCGTTCCGTTTCTGCATATAGACTTCCGCGTCCTTGTCGATCACGGTTGCTGTTGGCGTAGGCAACAACGAACACGCGCTCTCGTCTATGTGGCGCTCCAACGTCCGATGCTCGTAGCACTCTCCATCTCGCATCGTACCCTGCTTCGGCCAGGTCCCCAAGTATGGTTCCCCATTCGGGTGCTCGAATGAGAGCTGCGACGTTCTCCACAATGACGAGTCTGGGTCGTAAACAGCGAATGGCTCGGTGGAACTCTGGCCATAAATATCGTTCATCACTTGCACCTTTCATAAGTCCTGCGCTGGAAAAGGGTTGACACGGGAAACCACCTGCGATCACGTCAACCGACTCGACCTTTGACCAATCGACCTTGGTTATGTCACCGAAGTTTGGAACTGTCGGCCAGTGCTCTGCTAGCACCTTTGACGCTTGCTTGTCGTGCTCACACTGCCATACCGTTTCGTAACCAACGTTCTCAAGTCCGAGGTCAAGCAGTCCTATCCCGCTGAACAGAGATCCGACCCTCACTCCAAAACCTCAGCTCCCTCAATCGCGCGAATAATCCGCTCGGCATGATTCTTGTCGCTTACCTGAATGCTAAAGGTGTGACCAGGAGCGACCTGTCCCTCGAAGACTGTACTATCGGATGGATCCTCCATTTCTAACCATAGACCGCCAGCGGGGCCGCGACCGAAGTAGTAGTCGTGCCCCTGGTTGGACGCTCCTAGAATGCACTCCCATCCCTCCGCACACTCGGGGTCTTTGACCGGCTCCCATCCCATCCCATTCGGTAAACTCATATTGCCTCCACTAAGATCTGCTGTCTGCCGTACTGCCATGCCTGTTTACATGACCAGGTGAAGAGATCTAACTGAGATCCCCACCCGATTCTGTCAAGCACTTGCACGATCTCGCCTTTGTGTGAACCCGACAGGATAAACAGGTGAGTCCCCAAGGGCCACATGTTGCCCGCTACGGCACCGACGAACGTTTGCTGCCCGTCTGCCATGACCCCGGACTGGCAGTAGCTAGTGGAACTGACGCTCTGCACCGGCGGCTCGACATGTCTCAGCGGGAAGCCCACCGGAACGATCGTCGGCGTGAGCAGCGTCACTAATCCAAGGAGAAACGTCACTCCACCACCTCCGCGAGAGGCAGATCGTATGTCGGCCACCATAACTCGCCTGGGGTGCAAGCAGCTAATGCCGCTATCACTGCGCTAACTCCCTCTTCCGCGCTGCTCTCAAAGTCTCGTGATAGACCGGCCTCGGCGCATGGCCGAGTGCTTGGCACACGAAATTGTCGCACGGTTCGAAGTCCGCATTTGCTACCTGCTCACAAGCGTCCTCGACCCAAACTCTTCGCGAAGTCTTGAGGTGCTCGATCCTCTCAAGCAGGAAGCGGACATCCTCGACTAGGAACGTCGCTAGCTCCGCTCCGGTTGCCTCGATCGCCAGAAACGACTCCGCCAACTCCTTCAGCCTGTCGTCGGCGGTCATGCGGAGCCGTAGCCGGAGCCGTAGCCGGAGCCGGAGCCGTAGCCGTCGCCGTAGCCGTAGCCGTCGCCTACGCCGTAGCCGGAGCCGTAGCCGGAGCCGGAGCCGTAGCCGGAGCCGGAGCCGTAGCCGGAGCCGTAGCCGGAGCCGGAGCCGTAGCCGGAGCCGTAGCCGTCGCCGTCGCCGGAGCCGTAGCCGGAGCCGGAGCCGGAGCCGTAGCCGGAGCCGTAGCCGTCGCCTACGCCGTCCATATCGGCACCTCCTCTAAAGCGGCGAGTGCTTTTTTTGTCACGGGGATGACCTCGCATACTCCTAAAATGACGTGTTCGCCCTCGGTCGGTGCTGGGAACTTGCAGCTTTCCGGCTTGCGTGGGCCCCTTGTTGCAAGTTCGGAGAGGGTTGCTGCGCCCGACCAGTAGTAAACTCTGCGGGCATTTTTGAGCGTCACTACATCGCCGTCCCGTGAGACGAGCTTGCCAAAAAAAACTCCCGCTTGTGCTGACCTAATCATTACCGTTTTCATTTTCTCTCCTTTTTTTATTGGATCGCTGGATGCCGAGCTATCGCTAACTCTCGCTCTAGCTCTGCTATCCGGTTTTTGTCGGCTCTCACCATTTTCACGAGATCAAGATAACTCGCACACGTATGTGGCGGGTAGCCTTCCTCGCACATCGGGCAGCCCGTAAGCTCGGCGTAGTCACGCTCGTCTCGTCTGCTGTCCTTCACCCATTCCAGTACCAACTCATATCCCGCAAACGGTTGGGTTGGGTCGTCTGGGTATTCCTCGTACTCAGCACAGACGGCATTGGCGAATCGCTCAAGCTCAGCTATCCGCAATTCGTAGAGCGGCTCACGGCAACACATACAGACAAACTCGAGGTCGCCATCTGTATGCGGGGAGTAGCACCCCTCGCCACACTCGAAGCATCTAACCCGTTCTTTGTCGATCCCGTAGTTTTTCTGGTGCTCGCCGCTTCCCCATGGCCAGTTAGCAAATGTCATTCCCGCGTCTCTTTCATCATTCAGTCACCTTGCGCT
>JAEHJW020000315.1_pt1 | contig 17560 bp, 22 predicted proteins | sample 9271431 | NCBI WGS metagenome assembly JAEHJW02 | reverse complement strand
TGCCGGATCTCTGTGGGGCCCGTACAATCCGCCCCCTTCCTGGTGCGGGGTGGAGCAGTCTGGCAGCTCGTCGGGCTCATAACCCGAAGGTCGCAGGTTCAAATCCTGCCCCCGCTACCATAGTTCCCTACTCCGGCAGGATCTGCTCCCTGCACCGGAAACACGAGCGCCGGCCGATCGAAAAGAGCGGCGCCGACACCATCCGAGAAAACCGCCCACAGATGGCGCCCCACGCCGTCGGGCTGCAGCCATATGCGATCTGGGAAGATCTCCAAGAGCACGCTGCGCGCCAAGTCGCCGCCCTGCGCGAGCCGGTGCCGCATTAGCTTGACGCGGCGCTCGATCGTCGCAGCGCTGACCCTGCGCGGTTCGCTGACGGGCGACTCGCGCATCGCCAGGAGCCGGGCCCGCTCAGCCTCGGCAGACTTCAGCCGCGCCACGAGCGCCTCCGAAAGCAGCCCCTTGGCTATGGCGTCGGTCATGTTCCGGATCTCCTGCTCCAGCGCGAGCAGCCGGGGCCCCACGTCGACGACGATCCCCGCGCCGCGCTGAGCGTCCGCGTAGCGCTGTTCCAGCTCTGTCAGCCGCTCGACGGAGAGCAGATCCGTCTCGACGCAGTCGAGAACGACGTGCTCCACGCGTTCGCGCGGGACGCTGAGGCTCACCGAGCAGGCGCTATCGCCGCCATCGTGATGCGAGGCACACTGATAGCGCGTCGCATTGGTGAGAACAAAGGTCCCCGAGCATGCCGAGCACTTCAGCAGCCCCGAGAGCAAGTATTTCGGCGTGGGTCCACCGGAGCGGCGGCGTTGCAGAGCGGCCTTTACCTTCGCGCCGCTCGCGCGGCTCTGCAGCGCCTGCCGAGCCTTCACACGGTCCCAAAGCTCTTGCGGCACGATGCGCAGGCGCTCATCGGCCCTCTCATGAGCGCTCCCGGCCGCGAGCAGCCGGTGCCGGCGCTTTTTCGAGTCCGCGGCTGAGCGCTTCCACTCGGAGCGCCCCCAGGTAATCGAGCCGAGATAGCGCCGATTATTCAAGATACCGGTCCCGCGGTTGATGTCGCCGTGGATCGCCGAGGCTAGCCATTTCGCATCGCTACGCCGCTCGACTCGCGCCCAGCGCGCACCGGGCGACGGAATACCCTGCTCGTTCAGCCGAGCCGCAATGCTGCGCGGGCTCCAGCCATCGGCGTACAGCTCGAAGATTCGGAGTACGACGGCAGCCTCCGCTGCGTCGATCTCAATCTGCCCGCTCGCGCTGTCGCGTGCCGGGGCGTACCCATACGCACGGCCACCGGTCGGTTTACCGGCAATTGCGTTGCCTTCGAGGCCGCGGCGCGTGCGGTATGACGCCTCGCGCCGCGCGTGCTCGGCCATTGCCTGCTTGATCTGCAGCACGAGCCCCCAGCTGTCGCGGCGCGTGTCGTCGCCCACAGCTGTCAGGCAGTGAATACCTAAATCCTCAAGCTCGGCGCTGCGAGGCCCGAACTCCGTGCGATTCCTCCACAAACGGCTGATGTCTTCCGTCACGATTACGTCGAACTCGTGCCGGCGCGCAGCTGCGAGGAGCGCCTGATAGCCGGGCCGCTGCGCTGTACCGCCAGAGATTCCCTTATCCTCGAAGCGCGCCACGATGTCGAACCCCGACGCTTGGGCGACGCGTTCGCATTCGCGGTATTGATCATCGATACTCGCGTCGCGCTGCTTCTCGGTGCTGAAGCGTGCATATAGAGCGGCCCGGTTCATGTCAGATCCTCCAAAAGAGCCGTCAGCTTGCCGTAGAGATGCCGGTGAGCCCGGGCGCCCGTATCGGATACCGTCGTTTGGAACAGATACCGCTTGCCGTCGCGCCACGTCAGCATGAACTGCCCGTCACCTCTGCGGCGCCGGGAAACGGTAGTCGTGAAGGTCACCGTCTTTCCGGTCGCGCGGATCGTGGCGCCTACGTCATCGGCCCGCTTCTTCTGCCCGATGACGTACAGGAGCGCGAACTCAATCGCCCGCGGCGTGGGCATATCGCCAGCGATGTACCGGCGCAGTGTCCGGTCCGTGATTCCTATAACTCGGGCCGCCTCTGATTGGCTGAGCCCGGCTGATTCGAGAAGCTGCCGAAGCTGTTTCGGGTTCATAGTGAGGAGAGTATAGGACACAGTGCCCTAGGTTTCAATTTTGCAGTCTGGCGTTTAAACGTTGCCAACGGCGGCGTAAGTCCCGGGCGTCGATTTGAGCCGACGCCCGGGAAGCCACCACTACAGCAGCGCCGCGATACGCGCCGACAGCGGGTGCGGTACAGACTCCTTCGCCGGTTGCGCCTCTCGCGCGCGATATTCCCAGTTCTTTGTGTCTGAGTTCCTCCGCGCCTCCAGGCGCAACCCTCCGATGCGCTCATTTGCGTGACGCTTGAGCCAGAACCCAAACCGAGATGCGGTGAGTCCGTGCGAGTCAACTGCTTCGAGCGCCGATCTACCCTCTTCTTCGAACAACAGCGCGTTTAGCGCATCGCCCGGCCGTTTCCATTCCCCACTGAAGAGCGCGTGCCACGCCCGGAGTACGTCGGAAACCACGTCCTTAACGGGATCTTGGTCAAGATTCGCAATCGCCGACGCGTAAGGGTCGCCAAGCTCGACACTTGCGAGGCCCTCGCGCCCCAGCCACAAGACGCACTGCCGTACCATGCGGTCCCAATCCTCGAATGAGCCTGCGCGGTCCTTCGTCTGCCGCGGCACTCCTCGGGACTGAAATCCCCTGAGAATCGTCAAGGCGGCCGCCCACAACTCCGACCGATGATCCAGCACGAAAGACTCCGGTTCCAGATCAAATGCGCGCAAGCTCGGATACTCTAGCTCCGCATCGATTCTGACCCGGATCACGCGCCGACACGCGTCGCCCTCTACGCGCGGATTGTTTCCCGTCATCAGAAACAGCGCCCGGTTCGGATACTCCTCCTTTTGACTGATACCAAGCACGCGATCACCGTAGCGGGACGACGTAACGAAAGCACAGAGCGCCGATGTCCCGTAGACCGGCGCGACGATGTTATCCCAGAAGATGACTCGCGCTCCGCCGCGCAGCGCCGCGAAGAGCCCTTTCTTTTGCTCTTCGTCTTTCGACGGCGGAGACTCCGGAACCGCTCGACGCCCTGTCGCGAGTCCCGCGACACACTTTGCGAGTAGCGACTTACCACTCCCCGCAGACGGCGCCTCGAACATGAATGCCGGAGCCGTCGGAATGGTGCTGCGCACCGTTGCCGTTAGTAGAGCCGCGACCATTCCCGCGCGCATGTCTCCATCCGTGAACGGGAACAAATCGAACGGGCGCCACAGCGTTGCGAACGCGCGGCGGACCTGCTCATCTGTCGGATGCTCCGCGATCGGCACTTGCAGGATGTCGTCGTACTCAGAGAAGAGGCAATCGCTCTCAGAGTATCCCGCAGTCGCGAGGATGGTCCCATCCGTCCGCATCACCGGATCGCCGACGACACCCTCCAGCACCGGGAGCTTGCGTGCCGTTGATTCTCCCATGACTCCGCGCACAAGCGCGAGCGGCGTATCGGTCGGCACGCACGCCTTGGCGCGCCCGTCGTATCGTTCGAACCGGAACAGACGGCCGAGATAGGTCTGAAGCGACACCTCCGTAAACGGCACGATGTGGCCGCCGGCAACGTACACCATGCGATATTCAGCGCCCCCGATCGGCTGATCAAAGACGTTGCCCTGTAGCCGTAGCACCTCCAGCACGTCATCCTGACGTCGCGGCAACTCGCCCGGCTGAATCTGCAGCGTTCGCGTCTGCGGATAAAGCTCGAACCGTCGGCCTCCATGCGCGTGGCTGTAGATGAAAGGTCGCCCACCGCTGAACAGATTGGCGAATGCGATGCGATGGTCGCCCCGATATTCCGGCTCCAGAGGATCCCTGAACCGCGCCGCGTGGTACTTGCTCGGATTCGCCAGCACCTCCGCGACACTCACCTCTTTGCCGTCTGGACGCTGCAGCCGGAAGTCCGCGAGCAGCATCTGCTGATCTGCCGCGAACTCCGCGGTACGCTGTGCCGTGTCACTGTCGACGCCCTGCGCGACAAGCGCCTGCGTGCGCTCTGTAACGTAGACGTCTCGTACCTGCTTGCGCTCCGGTGCGACTGATTCCCGCGCGTCAGCGCGCTTCTGGCGGATCATCTCCTGCTCTTCGGCCGTCGGCTCCGCGATCAGCCGGGAGTCGAATAGCGGCGCGTCTGCGTTCCACAGCTGCGGCGCCGGTCGACGCTGCGCGAGCGGCGGCGTGCAGACCGCCCCGGCATCGAAGCTCAGCCGCTCCGGCTGCGTCACCGAGCGGTCGAGCAGGCAGCGATCGAGTAGCTGCCCGGCCTTCCCGACAATGAAGCGCCCGGTACCGGTCCGCCACAGATGCTCATAGAGGCCAGTAGCAGCGCGGGGGATGTCTGCGCCGTTCTGTACGAAGACGTAGAGATGTACGCCCCCGGGTCCTAGCAGCTGCTCCTCGTTTCGGTAGATGTAGCTCGATGCGCTCGGGACTGCGACCATGGGCGCCTCGGCGAGCGACGGACACGCCTCGATCAACTTGTCGCGGACTTCGCTCGGCGAGAGCGGCGGATCGCTCGCGATCGAGCGATCATAGTCGTAATCCAGAAACCAGACCGACGGCGCTTGCGTGAAGCGGAAATGCTGCCGGTCGCGTGCAATGGCGCCCGGCGCTTTCGCAAGCTCTTCCTGCGTCACGATCGGCGCCTCTGTCCGCTCCGTGATTCCGAACGCCAGCGCCTGATGAGCTTCAAGGGTGTCTAGGAACAGCGCAAACTCCGCCGGCGAGTCGACAGTATGGCGCTGAGCCGTGCCGTGTATCAACTTGGCCGCCGTCTTCTTCGCAAGATTCCCCTGTTCGTCGACGGTGAAGCGCTTGGTCAACGCGCCATTAGACGATGACAGAATGGTGAAGCTGATCATGCCCGCACCTCCAGCACGTCCGCGAGACGCAGCAGGAACTGACCGCGCTGCACGTTCAGGCTCGGACGATATGGGGATGCACCGTCCTTACACCAATCGGGCGCGCCGAGCGGCACGGCGCCGTCGATCGGGATCCCCCCGAAAGGGTCAGTCTCGTACGGAGAAGACACCAAGAGCTTGTGAAGGTCCGCGTAATCAGCGGCGATCAATTCCGACTGTGTTACCGCGACACGATGCCCGCGCCACGGCTTCCAGTAGCGCGCAACCGGATAAAGCCGGTCCAGACGGCCGTACGTGAAAGAACGGAACTCTGTCAGCGCGATATCGTGGGGCCACTCCCAGCGATCATTTGCGAGTTCCCCGCCGGTGATGTGCAGGCTTTCGACAAACTGTTCTACGGAGTTATCGAACTGCGCCCGCCGAGCCTCCAGCGCGTCTATCGCCGCATCCTCGAACGGATCGATAGATGCCGGGCGATCGGGACAACCGCCCTCGGCTTCGTCGGGAAGCAAACCAAGCTTGAGAAGCGCGCGCGCCTGCCGGAGTGGAATCTTGTAGTAATAGCTGAGCGCGTGAGGCCAGGATCGAAAAGATGAGATCGTCATGGGAATCTCCGGGTAGGAGATCGTCGGCCCGAGAAATTTTGGCCGGCGTGATTGGCTCGATTTGAGCCGTACCAGTTTGCCGCTGTTTACGTCTGTGGCGGGACGAACTCGGGCTGACGCGCCGAGAGACGAAGATCGATATTTGAACATAGCGCCGGATCGAGGTCAACGCCTCGAAATTGCGAGAGCGTTTAAACGCTCCGTCTCTCTTGCGCGTAGTTCGATAGCGCCGCCTCAACGTCGGCAACGGCGCCGCGCCAATCTCCGGAGACGTGTTGATAGAAGCCCCGCGCGCTGGGGTACCACTCGCGCAGCGTCTCGACACTTCGGTACCGCCAGTCTGGGACGCGATCGAGTATCAGCCACGTGGGGCGCCCAAGCGCACCGGCAAGGTGAGCGGTGCTAGTGTCTATCGAGATGAGTAGATCCAGCTGAGCAAGCACCGCGGCAGTGTCTGCCATGTCTTTGACGTCGCCCCCAAGATGCGTGAGCGGCAGCGCGCTCGAACGCGCTTCGTCCTCGCCTGCACCCTTCTGCAGAGAGACGAAGCTAACATCAGGCACGCCCCAGAGTGGCGCTAGGACAGAGAGCGACGGAAGCGAGCGCCATGGATCGTAAACATTGCTCGGACTGCCCCGCCACACCAACCCTACTCGAAGGCCCGTCTGCGGCAGCAGAGGCCTCCAGCGCGCGATGTCTGCCGGATCAGCGCGCAGATACGGCGGCTGCGGAATTGTTCCAGATTTGAGGATATGCGGCAGACTGCACAGCTCGATGTAATAGTCGGGACGGAGTGCCACTTCGACTTTTACGTCGCCGGTCGGAATTTTCCCGAGGTCGTACGCCTCGGCGACTCCGGCGAGGCTTCGATAGACTCGCGCAAGCTCGCTCGGGCACATCATGACAATGCGGCCGCCCCGAGGCCGCAGAAGCGGCACGAACCGCGCGAACTGAATCTGATCTCCGAGGCCCGCCTCCAAGATCACTGCGAGCGTCTTTCCCCGAAGGTTCTCACCGGCCCAGCGTGGCGGCCCTGCGCCCTGATGTTTCGGCGTCTCGCGGAACTCCGTCAGCGGCCATGCCCGGGTATACTCACCCTGCGCGAGATGCAGGAAGCCCAGGTACATCTTGGCGACCGCGCAGTCTGGATCAATCTTCAGCGCGCGGCGATACAGCGCACGGGCTTCCTCGAAATGCCCGTCATGCTCGCATGCCTGCCCGCGCTGTGCGGCCGCGAGCGCCTCCGGGTCTGCTGCACGGGGCGTCACAACGGGAGCCATCACGGTGATTTTTGGTCGCAGCGGCGGCGGCGACAACTGCATTGACAGAAGGTGCTGCATCGTCCGCTCCTACAGATCAACTACGACGATCGCGCCCGTGATAGCAGCGCTCCATGCGTCGCCCGTCCAGACATACACCTTACCGGTGTCAGTCTCGACAAACGGATCACCGGCTGCAGGCATCACGGCGTTGCCGGTTCCTGCGTTCGGCTTGGTGTCGATCGACAAGCCGAACCAGCGCGTTTTACCTAACTTACTGACTCTCGCAATGGCCACGGCTACCTACTCCTCGAAATGCAGCTGTAGAAACGCCCGCATCGGAACCCGATGCGCTCAAGCACCGGAATCCGCACTATGGCATTCTTTGGTGCGATCACTTTTCCTGCGCTGGATACGACAGTGCCGACGACCATCAGCACCAGCCACATCAGGATCCCGGTCAACAGACTGCTAAACATGCTAGCGCCTTCCGCGTGACTGCTGCGACGCGACCGTGTATCGAGACGCGAGCGAATGGGCAACATCGAGTCCGTCCTGACTCTTGTGCGCGATGCTCACACGCTGCAACGCGTTGATCACCCCCGGCACCGCACCGAACGGAACCTTTGTCGATGTGGCGAGCCATCGTGCGAACCACGGCCGAGTGAGCAGGCGCGCGAGCCCCCAGTTTCCGACAGTCGCGCCGCCTGCTATGATTCCCGAGTGTGCGAGGCCTGCGGGGCCGAAACCCTCGTGCAACGCGATCGCGCCTTCCCCGAGCCCCTCGAAGAGATCCCAGAGCGACAGCGAATGCGAGAATGCCTCCCCGGTACCGCTCGGGTTTTTAAACAGTGTGCCCTCTCTAACCACGTTCGCCGTCTTCGCAACGGAATCAAGGGCTCGGCGCGTCGCGTTCGCCGGTCCGCTCGCGCCAAAGAGCGCATCCTTTGCCTCGGGACTGAGCTGATTCCAGTGTGTCAAGAAGCTATCAAGTTTAAACGCCTCTCCCGATGCACCCTGCTTGCTTGCCGGAACGAGTCCGAGCTTACCAATGATCGTTGCCCTAAAGATGTTCTGCTGATCCGGGTTGAGCGCGCCCATCACCGCCCTAACTTTCGTTGCGCCCGTCTTCGTGCCGTCAAGCGCCGCGGAGAAGACCTTTTCCGGACCGCCCGCCTTGTCGACGACCATATCGAGAATGTCAGATTGCGCGACATTCGCCTGATGTAGCGCATTTGCGGCTTTGACCGCGCCTGCCGCTTCTGGACTCGCAGCGCTTGCTGCCGTGTTGAGGTCTTGTGTTAGCGCGCCGTAGACCTGTTTAAGCGCGCCATTTTTCACCGGATCTGCCGGCGCGAAGCCCCAGTCGATGTGACTGCCGACGCTCGTCCGCAAAGCCCTCACCGCGCTGTACGGCATGGTTCCGGTCGCGCCAGCGTCCGACGCGACGTTATCGCGCAAGGCACTGATCTCTTTCGGAATGAGCGCCCCTGTTGAAGCCTCTGCGCCGGGCGTCGGGGTCGCCAGCGTGTTGAGCCTGTCGAGTGTCCCGGCAACGTTCACCGCAGTATCCGGCGATACCAGCGTCGCGACGCGATCGTAAGCGGCAGATTCGGCCGCGCGCATATTCGATTTTGCGGTCTTCGCTCCTGCGTTGATCGCCTCGCCTGCCGTGGTCGGGGTAGCATCCCGGCCGCCCGCAAGATTGTCCGCGATCTGTCGCACCGTATTGCCGACGTGTTCATCTTGCGAATGAACGAGATTCGAGAGCGGCCTACCGCCCCAGAGTTTGGAACTGGTGCCTTCGACCGCTTGCAACGTCTTCGAGCCCGTCGCCTGTCCCGCGGTGAGTGTCGTACCGGCCGCCTCCGCGTCTGCAATCCGCGCTCCTGCTTGGTCGGCTGCCTCTTGTCCGAGGCCACGCGTTAGACCGCGCACAGCGCCTGCCGCGCCGCTATAGAGCGCAGGCGCACCGCCGGCCAGGAGGCCGGCCGCCAATTGCTCGCCCGGAGTGCCGCCCTGCTGTTGCACGAGTGTGGATGCGCCAGATCCTGCGGCGCCGCTCACGAGCCCGGCGATCGGCGCCTCGGGCGATAGAATCGCCGACGGCAATCCGCCGATGGCTGAAGCGATCACCTTTTGCGATTCCGTTTGCGGAGCCGGCAGCCCTACCTTGTTCGAGAAGTATTCAGCCGCTTGCCTCCATCGATCGGGGTGTACGAAGTCCGAGAGCTGCGGGCCATTGTATGGCGTGGCACCGGCAACCGCTGCCGGCCAGCCTTCCGCGAGGTCAAGCATGTCTTCGTAGCCGGTGCCCACTGAGCCAGCGAGTCCAGCGGCGCCGGTCATCAGCGCGCGTGCGTCGAATTTCACCGCGTTGCCCCATGTGTCCGGGATCGGTGCGGGCGCGTTTGCGCTCGGGCCGCTCGGCGCCGGCGACGTCTGGAACTCAGTCCACGGTCCCGGCGGCTGCGCAGAGGCAGCGATCGGTGCGCTCGCAGCTGGCGCGGCGCCTGCGGCCGGTGCCATGGCTGCCGGCTGCGCCCCCTGAAACTCAGTCCATGGTCCCGCGCCGCTCATTTCGCACCCCCTACGCTCGCCCAACTTGAGGGCGAGCCAGGATCTCCGCCCATGTAGCGGTAGCCGCGCATGACGGTGCCGACTGCCGGGGCTGTCGGCGCGGCCGATGGTGCCGCGGTGCCGCCCGCGTTACTGCGCGGCGCCTGCTGATTAACGATCTTCTGCTGCGGGAAAAACTGCTGATTCCATTCGGCAAAGCTCTGAGGATCGTTGCCGGCGAGCAGGTACTGGCGCACGCGCTGCGCGGAGTCCAGCGTATAACTGGCGTTGCGGATGTTTTCCGAGAGCAGCGCGCGAATAGCGGTCGGCGTCATGTGAGCGGACGGGTTCATCTGGCCGAGCTGCAATTTCACTTCGCTTTGCGTCATCCTCGCCCCGTAGGTCGCGCGCGCGTTCTGTAGCGCGGCATTGCTCAGGTACTTGGCCAGCTTCTGGTATTGAGTTGCCCACATTCCCGACGATCCCGCGGCCTGCATGGCGCGCGAGATCAGCGACTGGAACGGCGCGGCCAAACCGGTGGGCGGCCTGTCTGGTGAATTCATCACGGCCTGCGCGGCGCGCAGGTACATCAGCGAATTGGCGGCGGCCTGCGTTGCCGCCTGCGAGTCCTGCATCAGCTGGGCACGCGACTGGACGGTCACCTTCTGTTGAGCGAGCACGGCGGGCGTGGCTGTCTGTCCTGCGAGTACCCGCGGCCGTTGAAGACGATACTCCGGGTCCGCGAGCGCCTTCTGCAGCTGCGCCTTATAGGCCTGCTGCGCTGGAGTGACGGGCGGCAGCGCCTGCGGCACCGGCTGCGCTGTCTGCTGCTGTTGCTGTCCAGAATTCCCCACGGGCTGCGCAGCGCCGGGCGTCTGGGCGATTGCTGCCAATTGCGACACCGCGGGCGTCATAGACGGATGCAACTGCGCGAGCCCGCGAGAGGCCTGCTGCGAGGCCCACGCGGCAAGGTTCGGAGCGCCGTCGGCCTGCCAGAGCGGAACTTGCTTCGATGCGCCGTTAGAGAGCGGCACACTCACCAGCGCTTCGCCCTTCGCAGATAGCTCGGCGTAGGCCTGCAGGCTCATGCCGGCAACCGGCACCGGCACGCGCATGCCGGTCACTTTGTCTCGATAAACCCCGTCAGGCCCGAGCACGAGCGCGCGACCGGTCCACTGATGCGTGACTGCGGCGACGTGCGCGGCGCTTTCTCTCGCTGCGAGGTCCTGATCGGCCGGATCATTCGGATATTCTTTTTCGATGTTAGCGGCGACGTCCGGCGAGAAGCGCTTCAGCAGCGTGAGCGCCACGCCCTTTGGTGCGTTCGCAACCTGCTGCATGTAGCTGTAGAGGTCCTGCGCCTTCTGCTGCGACTGCGCCGTATCGCTCTGGACCTGTAGGTCGCGCTGATTTTTCGCGTACTGAACGAGTCCAGGGTCGCCCGTCAGGCTCGCCTCAAGCAACATCGCCTGCGAGCGCGGATTGCCTGCGGGATTCACAAAGAAGAACGAACGCAAGTTATTCGCCGCGAGATCTTCCGGAAAGATGCTGTTAACGTTTGCCCCATCCCCGCTCGTGTCCGCGTTCGCGGGCGCAGCGCTTCCCGCGGCTGTCTGGTTCGGTGCGATCGATTCGCCTTGATTCGAACTTGTCGTTTCGGAGCCGGCTGTTGGCGCGTCCGCGCCTCCGGAAGCGCCTGTGCTACCCTCCGGTACGCCCTGCATAGGCTGCCCAGTAAAGTCGCCTAACACGTTTTTATAAAGGCCGAGCGCGAGAGCTGCCTTCTGGTTCGCGATGTTGATCCCTTGGGACTGCTGACCCACGAGCCCCGTCTGGGCCTGTGTTAGGCCCATGTTCGCGATATTCTCCGGCATCTGAGCAATTTCGCCTAAATTTAGCATGGGGACTTGGATATCTGCCATTTGGAAACCCTCAGTTCAACGTACGGGGCGCCGGGGCGATGTCAGCCCGCGTCTTGCGTCCCGTCTCAATCATAAAATCGATAACCAGTTCGACGCCCATCTCCGGGAGGGCCTCTCGCACGAACTCTGCGTGCAAGCGCAGATCGTCGTCGCTGTCGTTCGACGGCGCAACGGTGCTACAGTTTCTATGTTGCATTCGGTCCGCGTTCATGCCAGATGTTTCATCCGGTCGACCGCTAAGTCGCCCGCGATTGCCCGCTGCTGCCTCTCATTCTCCGCGCTGAGCCGTCGCGCGCGCTCCATGGTGGGGATCCGCTCTCGCGCCGCAAACTCCTCCATAGTCTCAGCGTGCGGCTGGGCTCCTGCGCTCTCCGGCGCCGTCTTCGTTTCGTAGTATTTGGTCATGATCGGCTCCGTCGGGGTGCGAGGCTCCGTCGGGGTGCGACATGCGTCTGCGCGGAGTTTGCCCGGCGCGTACGCTCGGCTGCGGCGTGGGCCGGGGCTGCAATGCTGTCGGCCCCCTCCTTCGGCTTTCGAGGCTTAACCGCTTGCGAAAGCGGCTTCGGTTCGTAGTATTTCATCTGGGCTTCTCCTGCTTCTGCTGTTGCATCCATCGCTCCGTGCGTCTCAACACGGCGGCGGCGTCTTCCGGCCTCATGCCGGCGATGCGAATCGCAAGTTTTGGATTACGCGCGAGATACGCTGCGAGCGCGTCGCTGACAGCCTCGGGGCGCGTTGAAACTTGCGCGGTCACGGCGCTTAGACTGCCATCTGCTCGACGATGACGCGGCGCTTAGCGTTCAGCGTGATATTCACGCTGTTGTGCGCGCCCCCGCGGCTCGGGTGTACGAAATCGGCGTGCACCGGTTCCGCGAATCGATCGCCTTTGAGCCGCTCCTGCACGCGAACGCGTAGAGCCGCGTGCTGGTTCGGGTTTGTGATCGTCAAGCAGGTATCCTCGGGATCCGCCGTCTCGATGAGTGCGCGCTGCTTGACGTCGACCGCGACGCTCGCCTCACCGAGCGGCCCGGCGGATGCCGCAGCGGCGCGGTGCGTCCAGCCCTCGGGGCCGAGGTTCTCGCGAAACACGACGAGCGGATGCGATACGGAGGAATTCTTTAAAGTCAGTGACGTGGCCATTTTGTTCTCCTAGGCGATGTGCTCTGCGGCGTCCGCCGCTACGATGTGTAGGCCGATGAGCGGCCGGCCTTCCTTCGCCCGACCGCAGTCGACACAGCGCATACCGTGTCCGGCGACGTAGCGCGGCGCGAGATGTCCTGCTCCGCAGACGCGAGCCTCGTAGTAGAGAGGCCAGCCGTTTGAGACGGCCTCGGCCCGAGTGACGATGCGCGACGGCATGAAGTGGGCGAGATCCGGATATACGCGCAGATCGCCGTTGATCCGGCGCACGCGGACCGGCGCCACTTGTTCAAGGTCGCTGAGCGGCAACTGCAGCTGTCGCGGCCTGCGCGGCCGCCGCGGTCGGCGTGTTAGAGGTGGCATGGGAAATCCTTGGGGTCAGGTATTTTGGTAACGTTTATCGAATCGTTACCCGGCCGCTGCAAAAAATTTTGGCTGACGTCGGGCATCGGTAGCCGATCAGGAACGCTCGGCGCCGGTCCGCGGGGGGTGATCGATTCGTGCCCCTTCACTTCGCTTATTCCGCGACGGCGGTCTTTAAGTGGACGTATTTGCGAAGATGGGGCGTGCTTCACAGTTTTAACGCGTCTGGGGCCGCTCGCACGCTCGCGCACCTCCTTGGCGATGCGGATTTTTTCGCGCTCGATGCTTTCGACGGCGGCGCGAAGTTCGGGATCGACCCATGCCGAAGTCGGCGGGTCGCGCGGCGCGAGGCCTTCGAAGTAAGAGCACCGCCAGCATTTTGGACAGTCTGCGCGTGCGGCCTTCGGCCGCTTCAGCAGCTGCTCGATGCCCTGATCGATTCGACTAAGCCCCTCTCGCGCGCGGTCCGATTGCGACCTTGGGGCAAAGCTCGGAAGGTGCACGGCGTACGCCTCTTCGGGCGTTAGGCCACTGCGGCGCTCTCTCTCCCGGGCGACGTCCCGGCGCACGCCTAGCGCGCACCACTTTAGTGCCGTGGCGAACCATGCGCCAATCGTGCCGAGGCCGGTATGGAACTCCTCGCGATGCGTCCAACACCACTCCATCGCTTTGGCGAGCGCGTCATCGGCGTCCGCCTTCGATAGTCCGTACAGGTGCCTGCGCCCGTCCGTCGCGACACGTGCAAGCGCGCGGATGAACTCGTCGCGCGTAGCGTGGTCGATCTCGCCTTCTCGTTCGCTCATGCGATCACCTGGGCGTCGAGCCACGCGTCGAGATCGGCGCGGCGGTATCGAACGGCTCTACCGAGCTTCAGGTATGGCGGCGGCGGCCGGTTTCCCAGACCGCGGCACCGCGCCGAGCGCAGGAACGCGACACTGATTCCAAGGTACTGGGCGGCCGCGTGCTCGTTTAGGAGCGCCGGGCGGCTTTGGCTATCGTTTTCGGGGGTCATGCTGTTCTCGATCCCCTAGCCGGACGATGCGGGGCGGAACAGCGTTTGATTTGACTGTCGAGCTTCTGGGGCTCGATCAGGGGGCGCTAACCCTCTGTCATATAGGTTTTAAGTAAGATCACCTCATATCGCTGCATCATAATAGCTCGCGCTCCATCTTCAACGTCAAAGCTCAAAAGTGTGACGCAGTCGCTACTTTTTTGCGTGATTTTCGTTTTGCTCACCGCGGCTCAGTGAACGCGGGCGGCCGTGAGAATTAGAGCTGTATATCGGGAAAGGTGTTGTTTTTGTAACGAGAAATTTACCCCCGGAGTGTCGACGCGTCCTTACCGTTGTTTGGCTTTCCGCCAGGGGGATTTGCTTCGGTAGAGCCCCAGAAATTAGCTTTGCGTACGCGCGTCGCCGATTTTTCGCGCGGCTGCGCGCTCAACGACTGATCAGCACCTTGACGGACTGCGCGCTGTACGGCTTGCCTGAGCGTGCTACGAAGCCTTGTGCGGCCATTCCCGCGCTGATGGCACGAAGGCTCAGGCCCGCGGCGCGCGCTGCCTGCGCGGCCTGTACGTGCGCCTCGGGGGCCCTCTGTTGTGAATGCATCCAATGCGCGCCCTCGATGCGCCGTCCGAGCGCCGCGCTCTTCCGATCGCGCGCCTTCCGAAGTTTAAGCACGAGCGCCTCCTTTTCGAACTGACTGACGGCGCCCAAGATGCTGCGCACCATGACGGCCGTCGGAGTTTCGTCCTGAAAGTGGTTAGGCGCGTCGACGGGCACCAGCGTTATGCCGCGGCTCTTCAGCATGTCATGGCCGACAATCTGCACGGCCAAGTCACGGGCGAACCGCGACGCGTTTTCGACGAGCACTATGCGGGCGCCGTTGCCGAGGATGTATGCCAGCATCTCAGCGAAACCCGGGCGGTCCATCACCGGATCCGCCCCGCTCACCGCTGCATCATAAAATTCCCTAACGACTTCGAGCTGCTGCGCCTTGGCGTATGCGCGCACCGCATCCCGCTGGCGCTGGAGCGAGTCCTTGTCGGCGCCCACGTTCGTGGCGCTCGAAGTCCGGTAGTAAGCGACGGCCGTCGCGTGCGTCTTCGTGTTCATGGCCCGGAGTGTGCGGCCGCCTACCTCTGTCTGTCAACTCATTCCTGAGAATGGCATGACATTCGCGTATCCAGTGTGTACATGCATACAGCGCTCGCCTGCGTGGCGCCTGCCGGCGAGTGGGCCAGGAGCCGGGTCACGGTCCATGGTGGCCATGGGCGACGATCCGGAGTCGACCGGCGCTGCACGGTTACATTTGGTTACCATCGGCGCTGTTACAATTTTGCCTGCCTAGGCAACTATCTTGAAGCGAGCGCTCTGCGCGGCTTCGCGCCCCCTGCATGCCTCGAAGAACCAAACCGCGATAAATCCTACGGTGGGTACAGTGAGTTCCGGTGTACCGAAAGGTCTATGGCTATAAATGTCAGTGTGACACTTTCATAGAAGGGCGTTCGCGCTCACCGTGAGAGGCCGTACCCACCGGGCATTTCGCCGCGCGTGCCCCGGATCCTAGACGCGCACCCTTCGCCGCGATCGCATCAGCACCCAGCGCGCCGCATCAGTTCCGTGCAAGCCCGGGCAGCGCTGCGATCAGTCGGGAGAGCCGATTCAGGTCGCGCGACACTTGTATGCCAGTCCTTTGGTGACAACTAGCCGCGGCCCCACTATAAGAACCGTATTCGCGCCCTCCTTTGCCGCGCGGCGCGTGATGTTGCGAATGTCGTCGTTTGGGAGGATGTACGGCGGCCACGAATGGAACACATCAACATACTTGCACGCGCTTACGTCGCTTTTATTGTGCGTCACGTACACGCCGTTCCACTTCTCCCCGTAAGGTGACAGGCTCGCGCATCCGCTCAGCAAGACTGCGAGCGGCACCATAAGTAGGCACTTTTTTATACTGCCATTCGTCATTTTTAAGTTCTCCCCACACTCAATGAGCGCTGCGACACGTGGCAAAGCGGCATCGTATGCCGCATCAAGTAGGCAATCCGGGATACGGCGCGCAGTTCGATACAACCGGATGTCGACTGCCGCACGCGACCGCAGATGCGATCGCCGTTAGAACGCTGCCCCGCGGCTGCGCTGCACTCAGTGCGCCAGCTCGAAATAGACCCCGGCGCGTCGGATCGCAGGCAGTGACGCGCCCGGCAGGCCGGCAAGACTCACTCGCCCGTCGGCCGTCGCGCTGACGATGAACGCGTAGCTGGTGCCCGGCCTGTGATCGGGCTGCTGCGTCAGCCACTCCAGCGCGCATTGCGCGGCCAGATGCATGCTCTCCTCATCGTCGAGCAGGATAGTCGCAGCCCCGGAGCCCAATGATTTGCCCCTCGATGCCCTGCGATGATTCTACGGCGTGCAAGGAAGCACACGGCGCGATTCGGGCACCCTGAAGTGACAAAGCGCTTAGCGGTACCTAGGATCGAAGCTCGATCCAGTCTTAAAGCGCCCCGGCGCCCAGGTAATGAAATGTCAACTGAACGCGAAACCATGAGGCTGTACGCAGCAGAGCAAGCCGCTTACGCGGCACTTCGCGAGGTGCTCGAATCCGGCACCTTCGGCCTTGAAGAAGGGTTACGTCGCGCACGAGCCTTTACTGCAGCCTATTACGCCTGCAACGGCTCTGCGCTGGCGTCGGTGGAGTCGTAACGCGGCCGGTAAATGAATCGGCCGGCGCACAGGCCGCCGGCCGGATATTCGCGTGCTCACGTGTCGGACGTCAGAGTGCCCCCGAGCGCCGTAGCCTCGGGATCTTCAGACCTGCGCCCGCGCCGCCACTGGCCCGAGCGCGCGCTTGACGGCGCCCCGTAGGCCGCGGTACGCAGCCCGCAGGAGGCCCGCGACGATCAGCAGCACGAGGCCCGCGAGAATGGCCGCGATGGTCACCGCGGGTGCCGTGATCAGCCCCATGGGTATGGCGAGCAGCAGCCACGCGTACAGCCCCATCACAAGCCCCGCGCGGCGCTCGCCCGTTCGTCGTCCTTCGATCCGCCCCACCAGGAGCGCGCCGATCAGGATCAGCGTCAGCAATCCAATGATGCTCATAAGGCCGCCTCTGCGCCCTGCGGCGCGCGTTTAAACGCTACCCAGGCATCGGCCGGGATAGATGAACCCGCCACGTCGAGCCACCTGCGCCGTTCGGCACGGGTCAGCGTGTTAAACCATTGGATGCCGGCAAGCGCGTCGCGCAGATCGGCGGTCGGGCGTAGTGAGATCAGACGCTCGGAACGCGGCGGCGCGCTTGCGCAGCCGGGCGCCGTGCCGATAGCGCCGCTGCGAGGTACGTCTGGGTATCCGCGAGCATCGCGCCGTGCCTGCGACCGCGTATGCGGCCCTATGGGGTAGCCGTCGGCATACAGGAAATTCCAGGGTTTCATGAGCGTGCCTCCTTGCCGCGATCATGCCGCCGCGAGGCTCAATCTTCGAGTAGGCGACTCGATAATCCCGCCCCCGCTACCACTTTCAATACAACCTGCCGCACTTGCGGCAGCATCCAATAGAGCGCTAAAGGACCACCGTCCTTCGCGGTAGCGACGAGCAGGCGCTTCCCGGTACCGCGCAATACGCCTCAGGCTTTTCGAGTACCGCGTGCTCGCGGCAGCGACGGTCCCGATCGGCGCCGTAGCTCTGCGCAGGCCGACCCATGGGGGGAGGACGAGCCGCGAGCCAGGCTGCCTGCCGCGCGTCCTGCCAGGGAT
>JAEHJW020002224.1_pt1 | contig 17578 bp, 22 predicted proteins | sample 9271431 | NCBI WGS metagenome assembly JAEHJW02 | reverse complement strand
AGGAGGCGCTGGCGTTGCTCGCGGAACGTGAGCGGCTGGTGGCGGATGTCGAAGCATCCGCCAGTGGGCGGCGCGGGGGAAGGCGCGCCGCGACTGACAAGGCCGCGACTGACAAGGCCGCGACTGGGTGACGCGCAGGTGTGTCGGGAAACAAAAACGCCCCGGGGCGAACCGGGGCGAGAGTGGGATGAGCAATGGTGACGCCCCAGATTTTACCCGAGGTCCAACACGAATGAAAGCCGCTGACTTGATCGTACTGGCGTCCGCCCACGGGATCGACATCAGCCACACTGTGGCATCGGAGACGAACACGTGCGTGGCAGCGAGACCGCGCCGGCGCACTGAGCTTGAGCGCCACGAGCACCGCGAGGTGCGCGAGACTGCGGGGGGGAAGGCGAGCCGCGTCGTGCGCCCGCGCCACTGGAGCCACGCCGAGGCCGGCATGGCCGGGTGCGACGTTCCGCGCATGCCCTGGCTCGCTGTGCTGTACTCAATCGGCGGTGATCGGGAGCACTACTCGGAGCTTCACCGTGGGCTCACGCTCAAGGCACTCGACATGGCCGAAGAGCAGCACTGGCCCTGGCAGGTACGCCTCGCCAGCGGGAAGCGCGACTACTACCTCGAGCGGCTCGCCGAGCTTGTGCTCGACTACGACGCATTCCGCCGCGCGTTCGAGCAGGACCCGGCGCTCTTCGCCCTCTACATGGGCGTCACTGAGCCGACCTGGAGCAACCCGCTATTCGGCTACTTCCTTGAATTGCAAGGACAATACAGTCGCTGGCTCGATGTTGGGCAGGGCATCATGGCGCGATGGCTGCGCGAGGACTTGCCAGACGTTGAGGATCGGCGTAGTGTTCGCCGCGAGGTTCCGAAAGCCGCGCGGGCTACCAGTTAGCCGAGGCCGTAGCCTCCAATTAGCGACACCGGCAGAGCGTCCGGAAAATACCCACGGGAAAGGTGCGCTCTGCGAAAACGCGCGCACCACACCCGCTGAATTCCCACACACCCCGCCCCGCGCGGGGTTTTTCGTCTCCGGAGCCCCGCCGCCCGAGGGGTCATTACGGGCCGCGCCATCGCCGCTGGCGCAGGGAGGGAGTCGCATTGCGCCTCCCGAACCGAGGCGCTCGAGCGTCGGCGGCAATTTCTTCGGAAACTAATTTCGCGGGGTAGCTCAGTCAGCAGAGCGCCGGGCTCATAACTCGGGCCGCGCAGGTGCAATTCCTGCCCCCGCTACCACTATGCACAACCACCTCGTCACCGCGCGCCCGATCAACGGGGGCCAGCAGAAATTTTGGACCGGCGCCATGATCGATAGCTGGCCGGTATACCTCAGTGACTCCGACGCCGCCGCGCGCATGAAGCGTGAGGATGCTAGGCGGTACGCGCGAGCGTTTACCGAGCGGTTGCCCGGCTACCTCTGGACGGTAGAGGCGTGGTAGGTGATCGCCTTCCCCGAATCCGCTGCCATCTCCCCGCCCGCGAGCGCGGTGCGGCTGATGCCGTCCTGGCAGCGCCAGTATCCGACCGATGCCTGCGCGCCGGGCTATACGCACGACTGGAAGATGACGCGCGGCGTCGGCTGCCTGCTGGTGTGCCCGCACTGCCTCACTGCGGCATGGCTCTGGCCGATGCTGAGCGGGCGGGCGTGATCCGCCCCAAGCTCGCGATGGCGCTGTGCCTCGCGGCCTCGGCCGGCTGCCTGCATGCGAACTTCTCAGGGCACCGCTTCGGCCCGTGGATCGCCGCAGTGGCGGGGAGTTTTTGCCTGTACCTGTGGGCGCGCGTCGGCTCTGCATGAGAACGCGCCCGCCCAAAATATGCCCCAAAACACCACAAACCTGCCATACCGCCGCACGCCAGCCTACGCCCGCGCCGTCGTCTCCGCAGCGCTACAGCGCGCCGCCGTGCATCACCGTACCGGCGAGCTGGCCGAGGCCGGCGGCCGACTGACGACGAGCGCCGTGGTGCGCCGCGAGTGGTTCGGCGCTCCGCGCCGACGGCGCTGACACCCGATAACCAGACCGTTTGACAAGTCGAGCGGCTCCAAGAAATGACCCAACAAGTCCCCAAACGCGCGCCGGCTCAGCTCGAGCGCCACATCCAGGCCTTGGAGCTGCGCAAGCAGGGCAAGACCTACGTCGCGATAGGCCGCGAGCTCGGCATCTCATCGAGCCGCGCCTGCCGGCTGGTGAAGCACACTTTCGCGCTGATGAAGGGCAAGCGCGAGGAATTGGTCGATGACGTGACGCGGCTCGAACTCCAGCGGCTCGATGCTCTGGTCGAGGCGCTGTGGCCGAACCGCGCCGATCCGCAGGTGGCGAACGCGCTAATTCGTGTGACCGAGACGCGGGCAAAACTGCTCGCGCTGTTTGCGCCGGAGCGGCATCAAGTCACAGACGGAAACGGCGATCCTATACCAGCAGCCACGCAAACTGTGTACATCATCCAGAAAGACGAGGCCAAGCGCATCAGCGAGGACCTTGACGGTAAAGTCTGATGCGCGGCTCGTTCTCGCCGAAGGAGCGAGCTATAGCGATAGATCAGGCGCGCGATGACCTGTATTTCTACTCGCGATGGATGATGCTTCAGCAGCGTGGCATCAAGTGGCTGCGCGCTCAACACCATCGAGTTATCTGCGATGCGCTGACGAAAGTGTTTCGCGGAGAGATCAAGCGCCTGATCATAAATCTGCCGCCGAGATATTCAAAGACGCAGCTAGTTGAGAATTTCGTCTCCTGGTCACTTGGCCACGCTCCGGACTCTGAGTTCATCTACACGAGCTATTCGGCTACGCTCGCAGAGAAAAATTCTTGGGATACGCGAGACATCGTTGCGCATGATGCGTATCAAGAGATCTTCCCAGATGTGAAATTACGCCGGGATTCTCAGGCGCGCGTTCATTGGCGCACGTTACAGGGCGGAGTCGTGTATGCCGCCGGTGCCGGTGGAACGATAACCGGATTCGGTGCCGGCAAGGAGCGCCCAGGATTCGGAGGTGCGATTCTCATCGACGACCCTCACAAGCCTGACGAGGCGACCTCAGAGGGCATTCGAGAGGGAGTCATTACCTGGTTCCAGAACACCCTGGAATCGCGCCGCAATGCGGCCGATACTCCCATCGTAGTCATCATGCAGCGGCTGCATGAGCGCGATTTGGCTGGCTGGCTGCTCGATGGCGGAAACGGCGAGAAATGGGAGCACGTTTGCTGCCCAGCGATCACCGCCGAAGGCGACGCGCTCTGGCCAGAGAAGCATACGCTCGAGGATCTGATGCGCATGCAGGCCGCGAATGCCTATGTGTTCGCAGGTCAGTTCATGCAGGTCCCGCGCCCAGAGGGCGGCGCGTTCTTCAATGTCGATAGTCTGTTCGTTGACGGAAAGCCGTTCGGGCAGTTGCCGAAGCCAGACCATGTGTTTATGGTGGTTGATACGGCGATGCGAGATGGAGCCGAGCACGATGGGACGGCTTGCATCACGTTCGCCGCGTACAAGCACGGACGCGCTGGAAATGTTCGGCTCATAATCGTCGATTACGACATCCTGCAGATCAACGCGGAGCTGTTGATCGACTGGTTACCAGGAAAGATCCGAGAAGCACAGGAATTTTCGAATTTCGTCGGCTCGAGCTATGGTTTCCAGGGAGCGTGGATCGAGGATGCCGCTTCCGGAATCGTGTTGCTCGGCGAGGCTCGCCGCCGTGGCCTGCCTGTTGAAGGCATAGACACGAAGCTCACCAGTATCGGCAAGGAGGGTCGCGCGCTCGCTGTGTCCAGTTATGTGGCAAGCGGGCAGGTGAAGATATCTCAGTATGCGTACGACAAGACGTTGACCTATCGAGGGATGAATAAAAATCATCTACTCGACCAAATTGCGACGTTTCGCATCGGTATGCGAAAACGAGAGCACAACTTGGACCTCATAGACTGTTTCGCCTATGGCATATCTCTCGCGCTCGGAGACTCAGAGGGCTGGTGAGGACCTGATCCAAGTCCGCTGGACCGCCGGACGCTTCGTGGCAACTGCCGAGGACTGCCCAGGATGTACCGGCGAAGGCCCGAATGCGATGGACGCCATTCGGTCTCTGCGTGAGGCCATTGCCAAGCAGCTGGAGATTGAGTAACCCGTATGAGCTGGTTTCAAACTGGGGAGAACAACGAGGGCCAAGCCGTCCTTGGGCTTGGCGGGGACGCCGGCTCAGGATTCTCGTCCCAGCTCTGGAACCTGCTGGTGGTGGACGAGATCATCCCAGGCACGGCGCCCGGCTATCAGACCTGCAAGACGCTCTACGCCTATCATCCGCTCGGCCGCAAGATGGTCGAGCTGCCGCTGGAGAAAGCATTTAGCCAGCCGCGCAAGATCACGATCACCGATCCGAAGGTCACAATCTCAGAGGAACTGGTTCGCCGCTTCGAGAAGGAATGGGCGAAGATCGGCGGACTCGGAGGCAACACGATTCTGTTTCGCATCGCGGTGCTCTCGCGCATCTACGGCGTGGGTTCGCTGCTCTGCGGTACTCGCGGCCAGGACCCGGACACACCGCTCGACCTCGACACGCTGCACAAGCAGGACCTCTACTTCTCGATGCTGGACCCGCTGAACACGGCGGGCTCGCTCGTGCTGCAACAGGACCCGACGGCGCCAGACTTCCTGCAACCGCAACAGATTTGGGCGGCCGGCAAGAACCTAGACCCATCGCGTACCGCGGTACTCATTCACGAGCAGCCGATCTGGATCGAGTGGACAGACAGCGCCTTTGGATTCATCGGCCGCTCGGTGTATCAGCGCGCGCTGTTCCCGATGCGCAGCTACCTGCTATCGATGGTGGCGGACAACGAGATTCAGCGCAAACTGATGCTGCTGATCGCGAAGATGAAGTCCCCTGGGAGCGTGCTCGACAAAGCGACGCTCAACATGTTCGGGCTTCGCCGCCGCAAGCTGAAAGACTCCGCGACCGGAAACGTGCTCTCGATCGGAATCGAGGAGGCGATCGAGTCGCTGAACCTCGAGCACACCGACAAGGGCGGCACGTACTCGCGGAACAACATTATCCGAAACATCGCCGCCGCCTCTGGCATGCCGGCGATTCTGTTGCTCGATGAGCGCATCGCTGAGGGTTTCGGCGAGGGCAAGGAGGACGCCAAGGAGATCGGCATCTACATCGATGGCGTCCGCCAGGAGCTGCAGGGCGCGTTCCACTTCCTGGATAACATCGTGATGCGGCGCGCCTGGAACCCGGAGTGGTACCAGACCTACGTGCAGAACGTCTACCCTGAATACCGCAACCTCAACTACGAGGCCGCGCTGTTCCAATGGATGGACGCCTACGAGGCAACGTGGCCGTCGCTGTACCAGCCGACCGAGGCCGAGCAGCTCGACGCCGAGTGCAAGAAGGTCGATCAGGCCATTAAGGTCTATGCCGCGCTCTCTGCGGATCTCGACCCCGAGAACAAAGCCGCCTTGCAGCAGTGGCTGCAGGACATGGTGCACGACACCAAACTGTTCTCGCGCACCGACATGGAGCTCGACCCGGACGCACTGATCCAGTGGTCGCGCGACCGGCAGGCGCAGCAGGACGCGCTAGCCGAGCAGTTGGCGCTCAGCCGAGGCGCCGGCCAGTCTGGTACTGAAGACCCAGCGGACCCGATCGCGCGCAAGGACGAGGTGGAGTTCCCTAAGGTCGTGCCGGCCTGGAATCGCAAGACGGCGATTCGCTGACGCGGGTGGCTGACCGCAGATGGCCATCGCCCCAAAGGAACTGCGGGACCTGATCCGCCGCCTGGAGAAACAATTCACCGGCGGCGTGGACATGGATCTGATCCGCACTTGGCTGCCGCAACTGCGCGGCACTCTGACGAGTGCGTTTCCGTCCGACGATGAAATCATGGCAGAGGTGGCGCGCATCATGGGCGCGCGGTTTCGCGCCGGCCTCAAGTCGCTGCCGAAGCGGCACAAGATGCACATCGGCCGATTAGGGCCGGAGATCATCGCCGAGCAGTACCGCCCGATGCTGCGAGAGCGGATTCGAGCCAGCGCAGAGCTGATCAAGCTCAACCGCGACGAGGAGATCGAGCGGCAGCTCCGCCGCTTCGCCGGCTGGGCCACCGGCTCTCTGCCGAGTCAGGCGAAACGCTCCGACAAGGGCGAACTGGCCAAGGGCGTGACCAAGGCACTGCAGCAGGACACTTTCGAGCGTCGCCGAGTCTGCATTGACCAGGGGCACAAGCTGATCGCCGCCGTCGATGACGTGATCGCGCTCGAACACGGCGCCATAGCAAAGAAGTGGCGGCACGTCATTCCGCATGCCGGCTATCAGTCGCGCGAGGAGCACCTCGAGCGCGATGGCGTCGTGTACGCCGTCAAGGGCAACGCGATGCTCGAGGCCGGGCGCATGCGTAAGGCCGGCAGGCCGTATGCCGAGGACTTGGATGAGCAACCGGCTGTAGCGCCGTATTGCCAATGCTTCTGGGAGGCGATCTACGACCTCGAGGACCTGCCAGATGACATGCGGGCGTAGTCCACGCCAGTAACCGACACAACACGACTGCACCAAACCGCCTCTGGGCGGTTTTTTTTCGCCCGGAGCTTGCATGCCGATTCACAAAACCTCCGGCGGCCAATGGCAGTGGGGCCAGCACGGCGCGAAGTACGCGACGCGCTCCGGCGCCGAACGCCAGGCCGCCGCAGCGCACGCGAACGGATATCGCGGCGATGACGGCTACGAGGCGCTGGCCGGGAAGGGGTTTACGACGGGGCGGGAAATGACGGGGCGGGGCGATGCCGATCACGGAGTAACTGGCAGCAATGTATGCGCCGGCATTCTGTTTCGCGCTCCAGGTCCTACGTATCTGCTTCTACACCGTACTGACCGCGAGGAATGGGAAGGCCCTGGCGGACACATTGAGTCCGGCGAATCTCCAGTGGATGCGGCGCGGCGTGAGACGGAGGAGGAAACCGGATTTGTATCCGCGGCGTTACCGCGTTTCTTGGACAGCCGAAACGGCTATACGCTGTTCCTGCACGACGTTGATGCTCCTTTTCGCCCTCGCCTGAATCATGAGCACGATGAGTGGCGTTGGTGGCGAGAACTGCCGGATACAACGCATCCGCAGTTGAAACGAGTGATCTCTGATCTTGCGCCACAACACCGCTCCGACTCTCTGCAACCCCTCCCAAACGAGACGCAGGTCATCGAACGGCTGAAGAACGGCGAGCTGCCGAGTCCCGTGCGTTTCGGCCCGCTGTGGCTGTTCAGGATGCGCGTCACCGGCACCGGCATCGCGTACCGGCCGCAGCACAAGGAGTGGGTGTACCGGCCGCCGAAGTACTGGCTGACCGAGGAGTTGCTGCGTCGTGTCGATGGCCTACCGGTGTTGGCCGGGCACGCAGAGAAAGGCCCGGTGTCAGGCAAGGAATATCACGGCCGCGCCATTGGAATTCTGGTTCATCCCTGGATTCAAGGGGATGACGTTTGGGGCATCGCGAAGATCTACGACGACAACGATGCCGCACTGATCGTCAACAAGCTCCCATCGACGAGCCCGAGTGTGACGTTCGCGAACGACGCGGGCGAACTCGTCGAATTGGCTAACGGCGAGAAGTTATTCATCGAAGGCGATCCGCTTTACATCGACCACCTGGCCGCCGTTCCCGAGGGCGTCTGGGACAAGTACGAAGGCCCCACGGGAATCAACTTATCCGCATTAACCGGAGTTACGACCGATGACTGCAGCAGAAATGCAACTGGCGCTGTGGCGCCGTACTCATGGCGCCCCTGACGGCGTCGTGCGCAATGACGAAAAGGGCGAGGCGCCCGAGACCGTGAAAGAAGAGGTCGAGAAGGTCGTCGAGAAGCGCGACGCTCAGGAAGCGGCCAATTTCGAGGAGGTGCCCGCCTGGGCCGCCGGCCTCATGCAGACCGTGAAGGACATGGCCTCGCGCATCGATGACATCGAGGTGAAGACCAAGGGCGGCGCGCCTGGCGTCGAGGACGCCCAGGAAGGCACCGAGCGCACTGCGGTCGCGAAGGACGCACTCGGCGAGCCGGCCGAGTCCGCTGCGAATGGACCGGAAGCCGGTCGCAAGTTCGCCGCCGCCGAGCGCGAGCTGACGCGCGGCGAGGCGCAGTTCGCCGGTGAGGGCAAGTCGCCCGTCACGGCGAGCCAGGGCGAGCAGGAAAGCCTGCAGCGCTCGAAGGCCGGTCCCGACAAGAGCGAACTCGACCCGCGCCTGCAGGACGGCGTTGTCAGCGTCAACACGCAGGGCCAGCGCCGCGACTCGGCGCGCGCCGACTTACGCGGGCACGACCCGGAGAAGGCGAACCACAACGGCCGCGCGAATGACCGCATGGACGCGCTGTATCGCAAGACTGAGGCCGAGATCCAGGAGATGCGCGCCGCGATGCAGCGGGTTCTGCGCCAGCCGACGATCGAGGAGCGCAATGCTGTGGCTGCCGCCCGCAAGCGCGCTGACGGCGTGTACGCCGCGCTCGGCCGCACGCTGCCGGACTGGCTGCCGGGTGAGGCGCCGATGGCGTATCGCCGCCGGCTCGCCGATGGCCTGAAGGACACTTCAACGGCCCTCAAGAAGACCGTCATGGACGCTCTGCCGGAGGACGTGTTTTCGACCATCGAGGAACACATCTACGCCGATGCGCTCGAGGCGAGCAAGAAGCCCGAGGTCAACAAGCCGATGACGCTTCGCGCGCATCGCTATCAGGACACAACCGGACACAACATCACCGAGTACTACGGCGATCCGCTCGCGTGGATGTCGCCGTTCATGTCTGGAGGCGTGAAAACCAAGGTCCACCGCAATCCCGGCAAGGTCGCTCACTGAGGTAATTTGACATGGCAATCACTTTCAATCCTAGCGCGACCTTGACTGGAAACAACAGCTTCCAGACTCAGTCGCAGGGCTACATTCAGGGCGCGTTTCTCGACGACCCTGTGGCTCGCCTGTGGGTGCTGCAGGGCGCCATTGCCGCTGGCACCACGCAGCCGGTGTGGGGCGGCATCCCGATCACGGAGAGCATCGCCTCGCTCGCGGCGAGCACGCTTCAGACCGCGGCGAACACGCTCTCTATACCGACGACCGTGGCCGCGATCACCGGCTTCACGCTCTTCAACCGTGCGCACAACATGCTGATCACCCCGGGCGGACCGGTTCCGCAGGCGAGCGTCGGCATGACGGTTGCCTACGCCCGCTTCGGCACGAACCTGCGCATCCCGGTGGCGTGCACCCAGACGCTTGCCACCGCGCTCGAGAACGGCGCGATCAATCAGCAGGTGACCTGGGACTTCACCAACAACCGGCTCGGCACGTTCGCATCCGGCGACACCGCGCTACCGGTGAAGGTGCTGCATGTGGACCCGAACAGCAAGGTCGTCACTTACGACAGCACCACGGGCGCTCTCTCGTGGACCTATGGCTACGCCGCTCTGATCCAGATCTGAGGACAACACAATGGCATCAATCTTCCCGGCTCAGGCCAAGGTTCATCCGAGCTTTTCCGAGCCTGAACTCATCGTCCAGTACTTCCAGGCCTCCGGTGCCTTCGCGACACTGTACGAGGGCAAGCCTCGCGTGCGCATGGGTGCCGAGGACCTGTATGTGTACGTCAATAAGCTCGACATCCGCTCGCAGTCAACCGGCGCGCAGTCGGCCGTCGACTTCCTGCCGTCTGCGGCTCTGCAGGCCGAGTATCTGAGTACGCAGACCTACCTGCTGCGAACAAACGCGATCTACGACCGGCACGACATTGCGGCCGCGGCGCGTTACGACGTGGGTCTGCCGTTTGCGCAGGAACTCGCGATGCGTCAGGGCATCTTCCAGCAGATGCGTTCGATGCTGCTCTACGGCTACAACGCCGCGAATAACGAGGGCATCCTGAATGCTCAGGGCATCACGCAGACGACGCTGCCGCCGGATAGCCTCGGCAATACGACGGTGCAGTCGTACCAGAACGGCGACATGGCGCTGTTTTTACTTCAGCAGATCGTCGAGATCAAGACCCGGATGTTCCAGTCCGGCGCCTATGTCAACAACAAGATCGTGATCCTCTCGCCGCAGCGCGAGTTCCTGCAGATGCAGTACGGCGATATCGTCGAGGTCGTGAACTACCAGCGTCCGGGCGGCGGCACGTCCACGGTTGCCGAGGTCGTGAAGACCGTGGCCGCCGAGGCGGGCGACTCGATCGAGTGGTACTACGACGATACGCTGATCGGTCAGGGCTCTGGCGGCACCGATGCCGTCGTCATCATCATTCCCGAGGTCGAGCGTCCGGTGATCCCCGGCATCAACACGAACGTGTTCGGTGCAGAACTCGAGCCGGCGACGACTGCGGTGAGTGTGATGTACAACGATGTCGCAGCGCCGATCAAGATCTCGACTCCGGTGCCGGATGGCGCCGTGCGAGAGGTCCTCGAGCTGCGCTCCACCTCCGGGTGGATCTGGCGTGCCGAGGGCGTCACCGTCGTGAGCATGCCGTATACCTAGGCTATACACGAAGCAGACGCCTCGCGCCGAGGCGTCGTCGCTTCAGCATGCCAAGGACTTCCGTGGCGCAGCGGATGCGCCGATTCATTCCAAATATCCACCGGATATATCCCCTGGAGGTTGTGTGAAGTTATTCATAGCGAATAGCACACGGTCGCGTTTTGTGCTCAACGTGCGTGTCCCCGAGATCCAAAAGATCATGCGTCTTGAGATTCCATCGGGGCATCAGTGCAGCTTCCCCATCGATATGAATCAGGGGCAGTTGGATGATGTTCTGAAGCAACTGGAGCGCTACGGGGCACGCAAACGCGAGAGCGTCCACGGGAAACTGCAGGACTTCACCGGTCTCGTGTACTCACTCGATAAACCCATCTCTGCGGATGAGATCAAAGCCGGTAACGAGCAGCAGCTCGATGCCGCGCAAGACCGCTCCGTCAAGCAGGCCACGCGCTCGGCGCTGGCCGCGGAACTGAGCTTCCGCGACCCGAAGGCCAAGAGCAAACGGTCCGCCAAGTCGGTCGGCGTCGAGGTGTTGAAGAAAGAATCGGCGCGCAGTGACGAGGTGCCGATGATGAGCCTCGAGATCTCCGAGAACGGCTCGCAGAGCGCGCGCCTGCCGATGTGATCTGAGGCGGCGCACGTAGATGGCCTGGGTACAGCCGGACTCCCCGAACCTGGCGGACTTCTTCACTTACGCATACGCACAGGGGATACCGGCATCCTCGATACCGCTTCCTGTTCTGACGGTCACCAGCGGGGGCAGCGGCTACACCACAGCTCCCGCGGTCACCATCGCACCGCCCGACATCGGCACAACGATGATGGCGGTGGCGACGGTGAGCGGCGGCGCTGTGACTGCACTGACGGCGGTGTATCCGGGCTCCAACTACGCCTCGCTTCCGGTACTGACGATTGCGGCGCCTCCAAGTGGAGGCACTCAGGCTACCGGCGTCGTGACCGCTCTGGGGTCTATATATCCGGTGAGTGCGCTGAACCAGTCGGTTGACATCACGATCAACTCGACGGGCGGCGCCTCGATCGTTGGCGAGATCAGCAACTATATTCGCGCCGTGTACAACCTCGGCGTGCATCTGCTGCTGCAGTTCGCTCAGGACACGCCGCCGAGTACGTTCTTTGCCACGCAGCGGCAGACATTTGGGCTGAATCAGTTCCGGCCGGGCATCGTCATGGCCGCGGGCGATCAGAGCACGTCGCAGACCTTTATCGTGCCGAAGTTCTTCCAGGAAATCACGTTGGAAGCGCTGGAGGCAACACGTACGCCGTGGGGACGCCAGTGGTTGGCCTACGAGCAGATGTATGGGCAAACGGTCTGGGGCGTGTCGTGAGGCTATACGATGAGCACTCTGCACCTCGGCGTCATTGACGTTGCCTATTCCGACGCCGATACGCCGGGCGCGCAGACGACTTATCAGGTCGCCATGATCCTTGAGAAGAAATACGACGTGATGCGTACCTTCGTGCGGCTGCACGAGGATGAGATCGTCTCTGCGGTCACGCAGCGCTATCAGAACGTGCTGAATCGCGTCATGGAGGGCAGCAGCGCGGCACTACATCAGCGTGAGTGGCCGATGCCGAAGATCGTGAGCGCGTTTCGCGACTATCTCGCGCGCGATGAGTGGCAGAAGTCCACCGGGCGCATGATCGGCGCAGCACAGCGCGGCATTTCGCATCGCTTCAAGAATCCAGAGGGCCGCGCTGTACGCGCGTCCTCGGTGGTATCTGGCGCCGCCAGTCAGTACGGCGTCGGCCCCGCCGTACAGGGGCAGCCGCGTCCTGCGTTCGTCGATACAGGCCTATATCGCCGTTCGTTTCAGGCGTGGCTGACGCCGTAGGGATGACGCCATGACGATGATCGGCGAGTTCACGCCCGACACGCAGCAGCAGGGCGCGCTCTATGCGGCGCTTGAGAATCTCTCGGCGTCCCAGGACAGGACGTTCACATTCACGCGGTACACGCGCGTCCAGCTCGCCGAGGATGGGTATGTGTTCTGGGTGCAGACTCCGAACACGATCACAGTCGTAGGCGCGCTGCATGTAGCGACCGAGCGAGATCAGGCGATCGACAACACGATTGCGGTCAACTCGATCATTCTAAACGCGCAGTCCGAGATAAACGAGTTCAACGCCATCAATCCATCGACGATGTGGATTGCGAATCTCGCCGCCCCGAGCGGCGCACTGGTGCCGGTGGCGTTCGCGAGCCGCGGTCCGTTTTTCGCGAATGCCGGTGTGTATCACTACGCCGGCTTTGCGGTGTTCCCGCCATTCGGTCCGCTGTTGATCAGCTCCGAGGCGGACCTGCCGGCAGAGCCTATCGTCAGCAACTCACTGCCGATCTGGTTGACGCAGAACTCGATGGCGTCGGTCTACCCATCGTTTCTGGTACCGGAGAACATCCAGCCGCCCTACATTGTGGCGCACATCGAGCCGGAGTTGACACGGCCAATTCAGGCGGTGCCGTACTTCGCGTGGACGAGCGGCCCTGGGTTCCAGCAGATGACCGCTTATCAGCTCTACTACGACTGCGTCGAGCTGATTCTCTACGGCTTCACAAACCTCATGGCGCAGCAGTTCTACGCAAGCCTGATCGAGGCGAGCGTGAACGATGAGACGTTCGGGTTCTCAGGCGAGCTTCCGTCCATTCGCGATGAGAAGCGAGTGCAGACCGAGATCACAGCCATTGCGATGAAGAAGACCCTGCGCTTCGGTGCGAGTTACTACCAGAGCGCGGCAGACACCATTGCGCGCCGACTGATCACGAGCGCCACAGTGAACTTCGTGTGGACAGCAGATAGCGCGTTCACCAACGCGGACTCCCCGACCACAGTCTGAAGGAGCTTAGATGCCCACTTTCCCTCAACGCTCGGGCAACCGCCCGGGTCCGGGCGGCTCGTCCGTTGCATTCAACATCAGCGCGCCGACCCAGGTGACGGCAGGCTACGGGACGGTCTTTCGCGTCTACGTCAACACCGCGCCCACCGCGGCCGGCGGCGTCTATGACGTCACCACCGGAACCACTGCGACCGCGACCGCCGTGATCAATGCCACTGGAGTCGTCGCCGGCGTCACCGTCAACAATGCCGGTTCCGCATACACCGCCGCCCCCACAGTCACCTTTGCAGCGCCCACGAGCGGCACGACAGCGACCGGCACCGCCACCATCGACAGCGCCGGCTACGTGACCGGAATCACTATCACGAATCCAGGCTCTGGCTACACCGCTCCGCCCGCCGTCACGCTCTCCGCGCCAACAGGCGGTGGAACCGCTGGCGCCGCCAATCTCATCAGCGCCATCCCTACTGCGGCCGGACCTGTCGAGATCGTCGCTCCGTTCTATCAGGGCCTCTACATCAATCCTGGCACGGGCGGCGTCGTCTCTGTCAGTTACGGCCTGTAATAGCCGCTCAGGATTCCGCGCCCAGGAATTCACTCCCAGCACTTCGTTCACATGACTTCATTCCCAGGACTGCGTTCCTAGGAAGCCACTCACAGGAATCTATCCATGGCTCAATACTCTGCTGTTTATCAGTCCTCGGCTCATGTCGGTACGGCGATCACCACCAACGCGAGCACGCAGGTCAAGACCGGTACCGGGATTCTGTTCGGCCTGTCGGTCAACACCGCAGGAAGCGCGTGGACGGCGTCGATTTACGACGGCACCAGTACGGCTGGACAGCTCCTCTACACCGTCGATCTGAACACAGTTGGCCCCGTCGTCTTTCCGCCGACGATCTTCAATACCGGCCTTTTCATCGTCACCGCTGGCACCACGGCAGGGTCTGTGTCGCCCGTGAACCTGTAGTCCGTGAACCGGTAAAGGTCCAGCCATGCCAACCACTATCACGCCTCAGATCGTCAACGAAACGGTCACCGTTTCGCAGGCGCCGCAGGCGCCGCAGTTGCAGAAGTCAGGCGCTCTGGTCTCTGTCGGCGGTACGACGCTCGCGACGAATGCCTGGCAGTTTTGCGGCTCTCTGTCCGCCGTGCAGGCATTGCTCAGCGACACCGGGAACGCCTCGGAACTGACGAACATGACCACGACCTACTTCGCGCAGGGGTCTGGCAACGGCATCTACGTCCTCGAGCTCGGCGCGAACACGGACGTCGTGGAGCAGATCGGCGCTCTCGACACATGGATCGCGGCCAATCCTGGCGTCTTCTATGCCTACCTGACGCCAGCGGACTGGGATACAGATGCCACCGACGTCGCTTCGGTGACGATTACCGATGGCGGCACCGGGTACACGGCCGCTCCGACCGTCACGTTCTCGGCGGCCACCGGCGGCGGTACCACTGCGACTGGCGCGGCGACCATCAATACCTCGGGCGTCGTGACCGGCGTCACGCTGACGAATCCCGGTTATTACCCGAACCAAGCGGCACCCACGGTCACGTTCTCGGCTCCGACCTCTGGCACGACCGCAACCGGCACGGCCGTCATGGGCAACGCCTTCAATTCGCTGGCCTCGACCTATGCCGGCAACACAGCAAAAACGTACTTCTTCGGCACCACGAGCGCCACGACGATCGCGCAGTACTCGGCCAGCAAGTCTCTGTTCCTGGTGGCTCCTGCGCCGACCGCGCCAAGCACAGAGTTCACCGCCGCGGCGTTTCTCTATCAGGCGCTCATTAACAGCCCGAGCGCATCGAACCAGCTCGCGCCGATGCAGTACCGGTTCCTGTTCGGCGTCACGCCGTGGGAGCAGAACACCACAAATAACCCGCTCATAAACACCATTTTGAGCGCATACGGAAACATTGTTCTGACCGGCGCGCAGGGCGGCATCAGCGACTCGTGCATCTTCAAGGGCACGGTCATGAGCGGCATTCAGTTCTCGAACTGGTACGGGCTCGATAACTTCCAGATCAACGCAAACGTCAACGTCGCCGCTGCGGTCTTAAACGGCAGCAACAGCAACCCGCCGCTGCTTTACAACCAAGCCGGTATCAACGCTCTCGATGGCGTTGCGCAGCAGACCGCCGACAACGCTGTTCGGTTCGGGACCGTCTTGAATGCCACCGTAACCGCGACACCGTTCGCGCAGTACACCGCCGCGAATCCGTCCGACTACCAGAACGGAATCTACAACGGACTGTATGCGAGCGCGACCGCGCAGAACGGGTTCCTCACGATCACGTTCAATATCAACGTCACCGAGTTCGCTTCCTGAGGTAAACCATGGCCACCAATCCATTGATCAACCTCGGGAATCTGAACCGCGTCCGGGCGAGCGTCGTATTTCCGAGTTACACAGCCCTCAACATCACGAGCAGCCAGATGGGACGGCTGTTCGTTTTGCTGACGTACGACGAGGACTTCGTGCAGCAGATCCAGCAGGGTGTCGGGATCATCAACAGCCCGGAGCCGTACGTGTTCGCGACGATCACCTGCGACATACTGCGCACGCTGCCTCTGGCGCAAGCGTTCATCACGCAGGTCGAATCAACGAGCGTTCTCGGGACGGTGTACGTGCATTCCGACACCAGCTCATTCCCGCGCCGCGCCGTGCACAACGCATCCGTGCTCAAGGCAGACCCCGGCGCGTTCGACGGTGTGAACGGCGTTCTGGCGCTGACCATCCGCGGGATCTTCTACCCGAACAACACTCTGTGGAACTTCGGTTGATCGAGCAAGCAAGCCAGCAGGCGAGCTAGATCCTGACCCCTTACGTGTCGCGAGGAGCGAACGATGCACATCGATGACGACTGGAAGCTGGTGCTTCCGATTACCGACTCCGTTCAGGTCTTTCACAGCCCGATCACCAAGGCCGTATTCGAGGCGAACTTCCGCCTGCTGTCGGCGACCAAGGCGGACATTTTCGGACACGGTAACCAGTATGCGTTTCTCTCCGGCCTCAATGTCGCCGCCCTCACGCTGAAGGACATCGGCAAACGCTTGTCCGATGAGCGCGGGCAGGAAGGTGACTACGGCGCGCAGTCGTTTCTCGGTGAGCTACAGCGCTGCTCGACGATCCTCGCGCCAGGTGCAAACGGATACGACATCCTGCCGGTAGGGACCGCGCTCGCCCAGGGCACGCTCGATGCGGACGACTGGGCGGACGTGGAGAACGAACTCGTTTTTTTTACGTGCGCTGCGTGCTTATCTCCGAGGAAAGCGCGCAAGGCGGTGGCTCAGGCGATGGCGGACCTCCTCGAATGCTCGTTGACCTCGTTGAGCTGCGAGGAGTACGCGCGTGGCTTGACGATATCTGTCAGGACAGCGACTGCAAATCCGGCCGCCCCAGTCATCTCATCGATTCCTACCTGATGGATGCCGCGCGCGATCAACGCCTGCTCAACGCCGCAATTCGGTGTGCCGCGATCGATGACGACCCGCAGCGCTGGTACCGCAGCGTCGAGGAATACCGTCAGCGCTACGTGCTCGAGGCCGTGAGACGACAATACGAGGAGTAGAGTGTGCCGCGGTCAGTCATCGACATCGACGTCCACGACGAGAAGTGGAAGAAGTTCACCGAGAGCTTCAAGGACTATCAGGACTCGACGGCCAAGCTGAACGAGGTCTGGAAGCACTTCGACGTCGCGGTAAACAAGCCGCGCATGGCGACCGAGGCGCTGGACAAGGCCATAGGACGCGCGCACAAGTCATCCGAGGCGATGGCCAAAACTTGGGCGAAGGTCGGGCAGTCCATCGGGCACAGCAATAAGGAACTTTCGCGCTTCGAACGCACCGTTCATGGGGTAGAGCGGGGTCTTTCCAGGGTCGCGCGGTTCGGCCTCACCATCGGGAAGTTCGCCCTTGCCGCCGGTGGCATCGGCATTGCCGGCGGCCTCTTTGGAATCGACGCTCTCGCCAATGCCGCGATGCAGCGCCAGAAGGGGGCCAAGGGCCTCGGGATGCCCATTGGCCAGGTCTCGGCCTTCAAGACCTACATGGAGCCGTATCTGGCGAATCCTACGGGCACTCTGTCGGCGATCATCAATGCCCGCAGGACTCCCCAGGGGATGGCGGCATTGGCAGCTCTCGGGTTCTCTCCGGCGCAATACGACAATCCGAACCTCAACCGGATGAAGTTCGCCGAGGATGTTCTGGAACGGGCGAGGT
>JAEHJW020003837.1_pt1 | contig 17583 bp, 22 predicted proteins | sample 9271431 | NCBI WGS metagenome assembly JAEHJW02 | reverse complement strand
AACGTGGTCGATTTCGACACCGAATTTTTCGGCCCGCGTCGTCGGGCTTGAGGTAGAACGTCATGCCAGCAGTAACCTCTCCCGACGGCTTCCAGACCACCGTTGTCCGCATGCCCGCACCGGGCGTCGCGGGCGACTTCGCCGGCGCGAACATCAAGGCCAACATCATCACGGGCGCTGGCGCACTGGTCGCGCCAGTCTCGGGCACGCTGATCGGCGCGATGGCCTACGGTGACCCGACTGCGGGCATCGGCTCGAACTACTACCGGCCGAACAGCTTCCAGGGCTTCGTGCACCGCGAGGGGCAGGCGATCATCACCCCGTTCCTGGGGTATGCAGGCCTGTCCATCCCGGGCGGCATGGAAGTCACGCTCATGAACTTCGGCGAGTTCTGGGGCCTGTTCTCAGCCGGTGCCACCGTCACGCAGAAGGTCTACGCCGATCCGCTCTATGGCACGCTTTCGAGCAACACCACGGGCAACTCGGTGAAGGTTACGGGCGGCGCGGGCACGGTCTCGGGTACGACACTCACGCTCACCACGGCACCGACCTCGGGCACCTACGCGGTGAACCAGATCATCGTCATGGCGGGCCTGCCGGCGGGCACCTATGCCACGGCGGTCACGGGCTCTGCCGTCGGCGACACGATCACGCTCGCCAATCTCGACGGCGCGACCATCCCGGCCATCGGCACGGCGACGAGCATCACCGCGTACGGCGTGCAGGAGACCCCGTTCACGGTGCTGCAGAACGTGCCGGCCCCGGCGAGCTTCACCGCATCGCTCGCCACCCCGGCCTCGGGCGCGGCGTTCGGCGTGCTCACGGTGACTGCGGTGGCGTCCGGCGTCCTCACCCAAGGCCAGTGGATCAACGCCACCGGCCTGCCGTCCACCGCAAACGTCGAGATCCTGCAGCAGCTGACCGGCACCACGGGCGGCAACGGCACCTACCTGACCACGAACACCTACTACACGATTGCCTCGACCTCGACCTTCCAGGCCGTTACCGGCCAGGTCGGCAAGATTTCGAGCATCGTGACGGCCGCAAACTGAGAGTAACGCCATGGCACGACCCAGTCACGCACTCGCCTACGACCAAGTTTCGGTCTACGATAAGGTCGAACGGCAGATCAAGGCCGGCCGCTCCGGCGACATCCTTCAGTGGGCCAAGGGCAAGGGCATCGCGTTCGACGAGAACCTGGGCAAGATCCAGCTTCTCACGCGCGAGCAGGCGATGGCATTCGACGATGTGCAGTCGCCGACCATCACCACCGCCTCGGGAGGCATCCCGTGGTTCCTCGCCAACTGGTTCGACCCGAAGCTGATTCCGATCATCTTCGCCCCCATGATGGCCGCGGTCATCGCCGGGGAGTCGATGAAGGGCGACTGGCTCACCGTCACCGCCATGTTCGCGACCGTCGAGCCGGTGGGCGACACCGCGAGCTACGGTGACTACAGCCAAGCGGGCTCGACGCAGGTCAACACCAACTTCCCGCAGCGCGAGAACTACCTGTTCCAGTCGATCATGCAGTACGGCCAGCTCGAAGTGGGTCGCATGGGGCTCGCTAAGATCGACTGGGCCGCCAAGCAGATGGAGTCGAATGCGTTCACGCTGAACAAGGCGCTGAACAACGTCTACTTCTACGGCGTGGCAGGCCTGCAGAACTACGGGCTCATCAACGATCCGTATCTGCCTCCGGCGCTGATCGCGGCGAACGTGTGGCTCGGCTCATCGTCCACCGCCGCCTCGATCTATCAGGACATCGTGCGCATGTTCATCCAGCTGCAGGCGCAGTCGGATGGCACCATTCGCATGGATGCCCCGATGGTGCTCGCCATGAGCCCGAAGCAGTCTGCGGCGCTGATGGCCATCACGCCGTATAACACCATGACGGTGAAGGCGCTGCTCGAGCAGTATTTCCCGAACATCCGCTTCGAGACCGCGCCGGAATACGGCACGCCCTACAACGCATCGGGCGAACTCGTGCAGCTGATCTGCGAGGAAATCGACGGTCAGCGTACCGTCGAGTGCGCGTTCTCCACCAAGCTGATGGCTGGCAACATGATCGTCGATCTCACCAGCTGGCGCCAGAAGCGATGGTCGGGGGGATATGGCGCGATTTACTACCGGCGATTCGCAATGGTGCAGATGATTGCATGAGAGAGGATGCGTGTACGGTGCCGGCATACAAGCGAGGCGGTTCGGCGCAGGAACCCCATTCAACTGGCCGGTAGCCATCGGCTACGAACGGCCTCCGCTGGCATGCCTGCCGACTGGCGCAGGGGCCGCGGTCGCGGGCGCTCCGGGCTGCGCGCATGGCATCTTCGGGTGGGTCGCGCCTGATGGTACGACCACCAACAGCCAGGTGGCGGGCGGCATTCTCGCGTTCATGCTGCCGGTGCTCAACGGCTACAACTGGCAGCGCGCGTATCCCTCGTTTCCGGCCGGGAGCGACGAGAACATCTCGGGCTTCCCGACCGACCCGTACACGAACACCGCGCCCTTCCCGCTGCACGTCATTCGCCCCGGCAATCCAGTGGTGCCGGCGACGATGGGGCGCTTCAACACCAAGTTCATCCTGGGTGCGCAGATCGGCTCCCTGGTGTGGACCGATCCCAGCACCGGCCTGCCGTATGCCTCGCAGGCCGATCCTTCCTACATCCTGACGCCGTGGACCGTCATGGGCTCAGGGGGCGCCAATGCGGTGCTCCCGATCTCGACGCTGGTTCCGGCGTTGTCAACGTGAGGTCGTTATGTCCGAGATGCTATTGGTAGGCTGCAAACTCCCGCACGGCTTCATCATGGAGCTGCCGCCCGAGGCCACGAAAGAGACGTTCATGAAGCCGACGCCGCCGGGCAAGCGCTTCACGATTGCCGGTGCTGCGTCGCTGCGCAACCGGGACTCGAAGAAGGCGCTCGCGCGTTACGACTTCGCGTTCACGCCGGTCCCGAAGGAATTCGCCGACGAGTGGTTTCGCGTGAACAAGGACCGCTCCTGCGTGACCGGCGGATTCGTTTTCGTGGCCGACAAGCAGGACCGCGCGAACGGTATCGCACAGGATCGCGTGGCGGTCGTGACGGGCCTCGAGCCGCTGAATGGCACCGTGGATGACCGCGGCCGCCCCGTCGATAAGCGCCTGCAGAGCAAGGTGCAGAACGACGCCTTCGCGGAGCCGATGGGGATCTGAGCGATGCCAGTCGGGCCGGCAACCTATCCGACGATCACTCCGGGGGACGTTGTATTCAGCGCTCCGGAGTTCGTCACGATGTTCCCGCCGTTCTCGGCGGTGCCGGCCCCGGCGTTGCAGGCGAATTTCAACCTCGCCTGCCTGCAGCTGCAGAACTCTGCGGCGTCCGTCGTGCAGGATGCGCCGACGCGCCTGTACTACCTGTACCTCATCACCGCGCACATCACCGCGCTGCTGAACGGCGTCAATGGACAGGCACCAAGCGGAGTGGTGGGCCGCATTTCCTCAGCGACGCAGGGTTCGGTGAGCCTGTCCGCAGAGTGGGCGGCATCAGTGTCGAACTCCGCAGCGTACTACATGCAGACGCAGTGGGGCGCGACCTATTGGCAGTCCACGGTGTCGTACCGCACCGCGCGGTACATCCCGCCGGCCAGCTCGGAAGGCTACACCGTAGGCGCATGGAACGACTGGCCGCAATGATTACCTCGTCGCTCAAGATGAAGGGTGGCGAAGAGATGCAGGCGCGGCTGCAGAAGCTCGCGCGCGACCTCGCCACCAAGCGGCACGTCAAGGTCGGGTTTCTGCGTGATGAGACCTATGACCGCGGCGACGGCGGCGCGCGGCTGGCCGAGCGCGCCAAGACCGCTGAACGGGACGGGCATCCCGAGTGGGCGGCGCGGCTCGCGGCGTGGGCCAAGTGGGCGGCCGAGCATCCGCGCTCGCTCTCGGTGGCGCAGGTCGCATTCTGGATGGAGTTCGGCACGCGCAACCACGGGCCGAGACCGTTTTTCCGCACGACGATTGCGAACCAGTCGGCCGAGTGGGGTCGCGTACTGGCGCAGAACATGGTGAACACCAAGCTCGACGTGGCCACGTCTCTCGGCCGCACCGGGCTCCGAATGGCCGAGGATGTGCGTGACACCATCAACGGCTGGCCGGCGGACAACAGCGAGCTGACGCACTACATCAAGGGGTTCAACAAGGGCCTCTCGGACTCCATGCGGCTCGCGCGCGCGGTGAATTACGAGGTGTCCTCGTGAGTCTCCGATTCGCACCCTGGTGGATCGCGTGCTACATCGCGGCCGTCGAGGCGCACGACTGGCCGTGGGCCGCATGGCTCGCCAACAATGTGAGCATCGAGGTGTGCGGTGTCGCTTAACCTGCACAGCGCGGTGCGCGGCATGATCCAGGCGGTGAACGCCGACATCAGCGCGACGTACCTGCAGTCTACCGGGTATACGCTGAACGCCAGCGGCCAGCAGGTGGCGACCTACGCGCAGGCGAAGACCGTGCAGATTCAGGTGCAGCCCCCGAGCGGCCGGGATCTTCAGCACATGGAATTCCTCAACCTGCAGGGCGTCGTGCGTACCGTGTTCCTGTATTCGAATCCGCAGGCCGTGGATCGCATCAACGTGCAGGGCGGCGACCTCTTGCAGTTCCCGCAGTTCCATGGCGAGCCCGTCGACAACTGGCTCGTGACGTACGTGGATCAGACCTGGGATGTCGGGCTCACCGGCTGGACGAAGCTCATCGTCACGCTGCAGACGGATCGGCCGTCATGAGCGTCACCATCACCCCCACGCTGCAAGCCGTGTACGCCTCGGTCTACAGCTTCATCACTGGCGCGCTCGGCTCGACCGTGCCCGTCATTCAGGGGCTCTCGAATCGCACCCCCATGCCGCCGCCAGTACCTGGCTTCGTGCTGATGCAGGCCATCCACGCTCGCCGGCTGCGGTGGAACATCGACTCGTGGCAAAACACGACGCCGCCGCCCGTCATCATGACCGAAGAGCAAGCGCTCGAGGTGTGGCTGCAACTCGACTTCTACGGCCCCACATCGCTCGACTACGCGACCACGATCTCGACGCTGTGGCGCGACGAATACGGCTGCAATGCGCTCGCGCCCACCTGCCAGCCGCTCTATGCCGATGAGGCGCGCATGATCCCGCTCATCGACGCCGAGCAGCAGTACGAGCAGCGTTGGTCGCTCGATGCGCGCCTGCAATACAACCCGGTGACGACGATCACGCAAGCCTACGCGGGCAGCACGCAGATCGGCGTCGTCAACGTCAACCAATCGTACCCGGCAACATGATCCACAGGGCCGACACATGAGCATACCTGCCAGTCAATTCGTGAACATCATCCCGGGTGTCGTCGGCGTCGGGGGCGCGCCTCTGTCGCTCAATGCGATCTTCGTGGACGAGGACACCTCCATCCCCATCGGCACCGTGCAGGGCTTCCCGAGCCTGACGGCGGTGCAGAACTGGTACGGCGCGACCTCGAATCAGGCCACGCTCGCCGCCGTGTACTTCGGCGGCTTCAACGGCTGCCAGCAGCTGCCGGGCAAGCTCTACTTCACGCAGTACAACACGGCGGCGGTAGCGGGCTACATGCGCGGCGGCTCGGTGTCGGCGCTCACGCTCTCGCAGCTGCAGGCGCTCTCCGGCACGATCACCATTGCCGTGAACGGCGACACGATCACCTCGGCCACCATCAACCTCGCGACCGCGACGAGCCAGAGCAATGCCGCGACGCTGATTCAGACCGGCCTGCAGCAGACTGGCAACGTGTTCAGCGGCACGATCACGACCACCTCCGGGAGCGCATCGGTAACGGTGGACGCGACCACGAGCGGCGAGCTGCACATTGGCGACACGCTGGTGAGCGCGGACCTGCCGGCGGATACGACCATCCTGTCGTTCGGCACGTATACCACGACGAGCGGCACGGGTACGATCACGGTCTCGGCGGACGCCACGGCATCGGCCGGCCCGACGGCGGCGACCGTCACGCTGCTGCCGACCGTGACGTACGACACGCTGCGCCAGGCGTTCGTCATCACCTCTCCGACCACGGGAGCGTCGAGCAGCGTCGGCTATGGCACCGACACGTCGCTCTCCCCGAGCCTCTACTTCACGCAGGCCACGGGGGCGGTGCTCTCGCCCGGCGCGGCGGCGGCGACCCCGGCCGGCGTCATGAATCAGGCGGTGACGCAGACGCAGAACTGGTTCAGCTTCATGACCACCTTCCAGCCGACGCAATCGGTCATGGAAGCGTTCGCCACCTGGGTGAACGGCATGAATCAGCGGTATCTCTACGTCAACTGGGACTCGAACGTTCTCTACACCGAAGCGCCGCCGCAACCGACTCTGTACGCGCAGATCGTGCTCGACTACAACGGCTGCGCGACGGTGTACGACTCCACCGGCACCATCGCGGCCTTCGTGTGCGGTGCCATCGCGTCCGTTGCGTACACCGCCACGAACGGCTACGTCGTGCTCGCCGGCAAGTCGAGTTCGCTGCTCACGCCGAACGTCACGAACCAGACCACGTACCAGAACATCATCGCCAATGGCGCGAGCTGCTACGCCGATGTCGCCACCGCGAATGCCACGTTCCAGTGGTTCCAGAACGGGCAGGTCTCGGGCAACTGGGACTGGATCGACGAGTACGCCTTTCAGGTGTGGCTGAATTCGCAGCTGCAACTTGCGGGCGCGAACCTTATCAACACGGTGAAGAATATCCCGTACAACTCCACCGGCATCGGTATGCAGCAGGCCGCGTTCCAGCCCGCCATTCAGCAGGGCGTGGACTTCGGCGGTATTCAGACCGGCATCACGCTCACCGGCGCGCAGCAGGTCGCCATCAATACGGCGGCGGGCGCGACCATCACGAACGTGCTGTATCAGACCGGCTGGTACTTGCAGATCTCGCTGCCGAGCCCGGCGGTTCAAGGTCAGCGCGGTCCGATGCCCTCCACGCTCTGGTACACCAATGCCGGCGGCGTGCAGCAGATCACTCTCAACTCGCTCAACGTGCAGTAGGTGCACCATGGCTGATATCACCAGTGCCAACGCAATCTTCACGCTGAACGTGCCGGATGTGTTCGGGACATCGCCGCAGACGCTGCAGGGCTTCGCCACGGACGATGCCTTCTCGACGCAGGAGATCGAGATCGGCGAGACCATGCTCGGCGTGGACGGCATCATGTCGTATGCGTACCTGCCGTACATCATCCACATGCCGATCGTCTTTCAAGCCGACAGCCTCTCGATCCCGAACACCATGGAGACGTGGATTCAGGCCGAGACGGCGACCAAGCAGAAGTACAAGGCGAATGCGACCATCGTGCTGCCGAGCCTGTCGAAGTCGTACGTGTTCTACAACGGCGTGATTACGCGCCTCACGCCGACGCCGAACGCGAAGAAGTATCTCGGCCCGCAGTCGTACCAGATCGACTGGAACTACTACGCGCCGCAGCCCTATACCGCGCTCGCTGCCCTGGGGCTGTAATTCATGCGCCGCAAGCAGCTGGTGAAAATCTCGGACGAGGGGCGCGACCAGGGCAAGACGTTCGTCATCACCGAGATGCCCTCCGATGTGGGCGAGCGGTGGGCCTCCCAGGTGCTTTATCTCTTCGCGCAGGCTGGCGTCAACGTGCCGGACAACGCCAAGGGTGCCGGCATGGCGGGGCTCGCGGCCACCACGGGCGTCGATTTTCTCACCATCGCGCAGGAGCGGGCGTTGCTCGATCCATCGCTCGATTCGATGTGGGATTACGTCGAGTACTTGCACAATCCGCAGCATCCGCCGCAGAAGATCCAGGCGGGCGATGCGTGCCAGATCGAGGAAATCCGCACGCGCAAGAAACTGCGCGAGGAGGTGCTGCGTCTGCATCTGGGTTTTTTTCAGGACGCAAGCTCCCCGACATCGGGACCATAACCCCCGTTCCCGGCGTCATCGAGTACGTCAACGTCCCGCGCATCACCGGAGTGCTGGTGTCCTCGAAAATCGCCACCCTCGCAGAACTACAGACGGTCTACGGCGTAGAGGACGGCTACGACCTGCTCGAAATCGTGCTCGTCGATCACGCCAATGAGCGCCGTGCGCGCGAGCGCGTGAAGCCGAGGTAGCGCGGTGGCTGAGAAAAACGTCATCGATGAGTTGGTCGTCACCCTCGGGCTCGATGCCTCGCAGTTCACGAAGGAACAGCGGCGCGCGTCGGAGTCAGTGGCGACCATGCGCAAGACGATGGAAGCGAACGCGCGCGTCATGGCGAGCGCGTTTCGGCGCATCGGGCTCGAATTCACCGGGCTCTTTTTCGGCATCCGGGGCGTCGGGGACATCATCGGGAAGTTCGCCGACCTGAACTCGACGATGGCCGAACTCGGCTACACCTCGCGTCAGCTCGGGGAGAGCGCATCGAACCTGCGGCTCTACCAGCAGATCGCGGGCGGCTTCGGTGGCACTGCGGCCGGCGTCTCGCAGATGGTGGGCAGCCTCGAGCAAGGCATGTTCAGCCTGCGCTACATGGGGCAGATGTCCGGGCAGATGGCCTCGTGGCTGCGCTTCGCGGGCGGCCTGCCTGCGGTGAATGCACAGGGCGGCATCGACGTGCTCGCCATGGTGAAGCAACTGCGCGAGCATCTGGCGGGGATGCCGAACGTCGATAAGAACCAGATCCTGACCGCGCTCGGGGTATCGGACGGCATCCGAAATGCCGTGATGGCGACGCGCGAGACCTATGACCGATGGGTGAACTCGCAGCGCGCCTCGGCTCGCCAGATGGCGCAGGGGGCGCGCGCGGCCGAAGGGCTACAGCGGGCGTGGCGCAACCTGAAGTACGGCGTAGAAGGCGCAGCGGGCTCTCTGCTCACGGCGCTCACGCCAGCCATCCGCTCGCTACTCGCCGAACTCGACCGCGTGACGCCGGCCGCCATCGACAAAATCGCCAAGTGGGTGCGGTCGCACGGCCCGCAGGTGCAGACGTTTTTCGACGAACTCAGCGCGACCGTCAAAGGGCTTGCGGACTCGTTCGAGGTTATCGGCCGGGCCGCGCGGTATCTGCTGGTGGATCCGGCGAAACTCATCGGCCACACGGCGGCTGATATCGTCACGAACGCCAGCAGTCACGTACGCAAGGCGGCGGTGGACCGCAAGGAGTTTGCGACCGAAGTGCTGCCGGTCGCGGCGCAATATGGCATCCCGCGCCAGATCCTCGCGCGCGCGCTGTATCAGCGCTCGCTCGAAACGCGCCACCCGTACATGGCCTATACCACTGGAGCCATGGATCGGGAAGCGCGCCAGCTTCAGCAGTACCACGCGGCGCATGGAACGTATCCGGGGAATCTCGGCAGCATCGCACAGCATTCCGCCGTCGCGCAGTTCTCGGCTTTCGCGCGTTCGCTCGCGCCTACGCAGGCACAGATGGGCGCGCTAGGGGCGGTACACATCGACACCATCACCATCAACACGCGCGCGCTCGACGCCAAGGGGATTGCGGCGGATATTCAGTCCGAACTTTCGCGCATCGCCAACACGTTTCAGGCCGACAATGGGATGTCGTGATGCCGCTACCTTTCCCGAACGTGCCGAATCTCCCCGGTGTGCCGCAGGTGCCGCGCCTGCCGGGCGTGGTGCTGCAAGCGATTCCGAGCATTGCGAATGCCTCGACGCAGCAGGCGCTGTGGCAGTCCTCGCAGGCCACGGTGCGATGGGGCATATTCGATTCAAGCGGCACGCAAGTCGTGACGCCGGACTCGGTGTACGACTTCGATTATCACAAGACCTACGACGTGTCGCGCTATCCCGTGCAGTCGGGCAGCGTGTCGAATCCGACCGGCTTTGCGAACTACAACAAGGTGGAATTGCCGTTCGAGACGAGCGTGCGCATGACGAAGGGCGGCTCGCAGTCCGCCCGCGCGGCGTTCATTCAGCAAATCGAGAGCATCGCTGGCACCACGGCGCTCTACACGATCCTGACGCTCGAAAAGGCGTATCAGAACTGCAACGTAACCCGCGTCGAATATGCCCGGCGCGGCGCGAGCGGGGCGTACTTCTTCGCTGAGATGAACGTGTACTTCATCCAGATCATTCAGACCACGCCGCAGTACACGAACACCGCGCTGCCGAATACGGCGAATGCGGCCGATCCCACGGCGCAGAGCGCGGTGAATCAGGGCACCGTGACAGCCGGGACGCCGTCCGCCTCGGCATCGTCGCTCGCCACTGCGGCCATCAGCGTGGGAGCGCCATAGCCATGCAGAGCATCCCTCTGCTCGCGGTACCCTCGCAAACGCTCTCGGTCGTGCTCGCCGGCCAGAATACGCAGATCAACCTCTACAGCCTGCAGACGCCGGGGGATATCCTGAACCCGGCGAACAGCAGCGCGACCACCGAGCTGCAGGGTTATCCCGCGCTCTACGCGGACGTGCTGCTCGCGGGGGTGTCGATCATCGCCTGCCGCATCGTGCGCAACGGCATCCGCTGGCTGCTCGACGCCGGGTATCAGGGCTATAGCGGCGATTTCGTGATGGTGGATACGCAGGCCAATACCGAGCCGGTTTACACGGGGCTCGGCGGACAGTACCAGCTCGTGTACCTCTCGACGGCGGATCTCGCAACATGAACGTGGGCGCCCAGAGCTTCCAGTCCACCAAGCAGCTGCGCGCGACGCTCACGCTCGGCGCGCCGGGTGCGCAGTTCGCCGGCACGGGCGACAATACGCTCATCGTCGAAAACCTGCGCATGAATGCCACCATTCAGGCCGTAGTGCGCTTTGCCGCGCAGCTCGACCTCAGAATCTACGGCATGCTCCAGGAGGATATGAACGCGCTCACGGTGCTATTCTTCGGCCCCACGCCGAGCGTGCAGCTGAACAATACCGTGACGCTTGAGGCGAACAGCGGCAACGGCTGGACGCAGGTATTCTTCGGCACCATCGTGCAGGGCAGCCCGGATTATCGCGGCATCCCGAACGTGCCGTTTCACATCCAGGGCCGCTTTGGCTATTTCGCCGGCATCACGCCAGGGCTGCCGCTCAGCTATCCGAATGGTGCGTCGGCCGTCTCGGCGCTGCAGACGGTGGCGAACGCGCTCAACGTCACACTTGAGAACAACGGCGTGACGGCGATGCTGCCGGCCGGGTCGTACTTCCCCGGCGCGCCGTGGACGCAGCTGCGCACGATCTGCCATGCCGCGAACGTCGATTTCTACACCGAGCCTGGGCTGCTCGTGATCTGCCCCAAGGGTCAGCCGCGCACCTCGAGCGCGCCCGTCACGGTCTCGCCGAGCTCCGGGCTCATCGGCTACCCGCGCATCGAGGTCGGCGGCATCGGGCTCGACGTGCTCTACAGCACGGCCATCGTGCAGGCCGGGCGGCTCACGGTCAGCGGCTCGGACGTACCGGCCGCGAATCGCACTTGGATGCCGTACGCGCTCACGCACTCGCTTGAGTCGTGGCAGCCGAGCGGCCTCTGGCAGTCCTCGGTGCATTGCATGTGGACGGGCGAATCGTGACCCAGATCGCCGGCCAGTGGCAGCCTCAGACCTTTGCGACCGAGTACCAGACCTGGGAATTCCTCATCTCGCAGGCGATCGCGCGCATGGCCACCTGCGCATGGGTGCAGGTCGTATCCTGCTCGAACTCGGGCGCAGCCTCTGCCGTGGGCACCGTCACGGTTCAGCCGCTGGTGAACCAGATGGCCGGGGCCGGCGCGCCCGTAGCGCACGGGCAGATCACGCAGATGCCCTACTGGCGGCTGCAGGGCGGCACCAGCGCCGTGATCCTGGACCCCGTGGCCGGCGATATCGGGCTCGCGCTCTTCGCCTCGCGGGACAGCTCGCTCGTGCGCAAGGCGGCGCTCGGCCTCGGGCTTGCTCTCGGGAGGCTCTTTAATCCGTCCACGGCGCGGCAATACGACTGGGGGGATGGCGTATACCTGGGCGGCATGCTGAACGGCGCGCCGACCCGCTGGGTGCGATTCAGCACTACCGGGGTCGAGATCGTCGATCCGCAGCAGATCACCTTGACCGCGCCCACCATCGCCCTGAACGGCTCGACGGCGATCAATCTCACCGGGCCGGTGAATGCGAACGGCGCGCAGATCAGCACGGCGGGCGAGATCACGGACGCCAAGGGCGTCGTACTCGGCACGCACGTCCATTCCGGCGTCACGACCGGCTCGGGCGACTCAGGACCCCCCACATGACGAACACCGTCACGCAGAACACGCTCTTGCTCGATCTCACGAACTGGGATCTCGTGATCGACAGTGCCGGCAATATCGCCATGGCCACGCCGCCGTATTCGACCGCGCAGGACGTGGCGAGCGCCTGCCGGGAATTCCTGGGCGACGCCTACTACAACCAGACCGAGGGCGTGAACTACCTGGGCGAGATCCTGGGGCAAGCGCCGCCCATCACGGTCCTGCAGGATGCGCTGCAAGCGGCGGCGCTAACGGTGCCTGGGGTACTCTCCGCGTCGTGCGTCATCACGGGGTTCGCAGGCCGCAAAGTGACCGGGCAGATCACCTTCACCACGACTGACAGCAGCACGCCTGTCACGGTGCCGCTGTGACGAGCGCCGTCCCCACGATCCAGTGGACGGCGGCGGGCCTCGTCGTGCCTACCGCAGCGGCGGTGCTCGCGGGCGTTCAGCAGGACATCAATGCCGCCTTCGGCGGCAACCTCAATTTCACGAACGGCCAGACGCCACAGTCGCAGCTCGCCGCCTCCTGGGCCGCGAATATCAATGCGGCGAATGCGGCCATTGCGTACATGGTCAATCAGACGAATCCGCTCACCGCGAGCGGCTTCATGCAGGACGGCATCGGGCAGATCTACTTTCTGGACCGCAACCCCGGCCTGCCGACCGTCGTGCAGTGCCTGTGCACCGGTGCCGTCGGTACGCCGATTCCGGTCGGCGCGCAGGCGCAGGACACGAGCGGCAACGTCTACGTCTGCACGCAGGCGGGCGTCATTGGCTCGAGCGGCAACGTCACGCTGCCATTCGAGAACATCGTGCTCGGCCCCATCGCGTGCCCGGCCAATACGCTCACCAACATCTACGTGCAGATCCCCGGGTGGGACTCGATCAATAACCCGACGGCGGGCGTGCTCGGCGCCGATGTCGAGACACAAACCGCCTTCGAGATCCGCCGCGAAGCCTCAGTCGCCTCGAACTCCCAAGGCGCGCTGCAATCGGTCTACGGCGCGGTATTCGGCGTCTCGGGCGTCATCGACGCCTATTGCTACGAGAACGATTCGAGCGCCGCCATCACGGTCGGCGCGACCAATTATTCGATGGTGCCGAATTCGATCTACGTCGGCGTGGCGGGCGGCACTGCGACGGCGATTGCGCAGGCGATCTACACGAAGAAGTCGCCCGGCTGCAACATGAACGGCAATACGACCGTCGTGGTGACGGACACTTCGGGATACCAGTCGCCGCAGCCGACGTACAACATCACGTACAACGTCCTGACCGACACGCCGATCTACTTCAGCGTGCAGATTCAGAACTCATCGTCGCTGCCGGCGAACATCACGACGCTGGTACAGAACGCCATCGTCGCGCAGTTCAGCGGGGCCAATGGCGCGCCGCGAGCTCGCGCGGGGGCTAATCTGCTGGCGAGCCAGTATTACGCGCCGGTCATTGCGATTGCGCCCGGCACCATCTCGGTCGTGTCGATCCTCGTCGGGCTCGCGTCTCCGGGGAACGCCACGAACATCACGCTCGGCATCGATCAGGAGCCGACCATCACGGCCTCCAACATCATCGTCACGCTGGTATAGACTATGGCAGGCTCACCCACCCCGCCCCTGATTCAAGAAGCGTTCGGCTCGGGCGCCGGTTCGGCGTACATCACGAACCCCATTCCGGTGGCCTCGCAGATCAGCGTGAAGGCCGGGGCCGCGTCCTACACCGACGGCTTCCCGCCGCTCACGATGACATCGCCCGCTTCTGGGGGCGTGAACCCTTACGGTCAGGACGTGAACGGCATTCTTTTTGCCGCGACCGCCAATATCGCCGCGCTCACCGGGGGCCAGCAGTACACGTTCAATTCGACCTACGCTACGGCGAATGGCGGGTACGCATTGGGCGCAATCCTCGGCATGGCGAACGGGGCTGGATTCTGGCTCAACCAGACGGCGGGAAACTCCAACGATCCCGACACGACGGCGGCGGCGACCTCTGGATGGGTGCCACTCGCATCCTATGGCGTGACGACGGTGAGCGGGCTCACGAATGCGAACATCACGCTGAGTGCCGTGCAGGCTGCGATGCCGGTCATTACCTTGGCGGGCACGCTCACCGGCAACGTGCAGATCATTTTTCCGACGTGGATGAGACGATGGCTCGTCGTGAACAATACGACGGGGGCATATTCGCTCACTTGCAAGACGGCGAGCGGGACAGGAATTATCGTTCCACAGTTCGGGGCTGCGGCACCGTACGAGCTTTACGGCGATGGAGCAAATATTCAACTCGTAGGAACCGGCGTGGCAACCGGTACATTCACTCCTACTTACGATACTGGCTGGTCTGTGAATCCTCCGAATGTTACGGCCGTCTACTCTGTCGCGAATGGTATGGCAACGATCTCCATACCGGCAGCACAGGGTACATCGAACTCGGTACTTTTTATTATCGGAGGCGTTCCAATATCACTTAGACCGAATGCTGAGACAAATGTTGCTTGCCCAGCGCTTTTGGACAATGGCGCATATACCACGGGCGGCACTTGTACGGTAGCGACAAACGGGCAGCTTCAATTCTTTCCAGGGAACGTGGGGAATTTTACCGCGAGTGGCTCGAAAGGTTTTAATCTCACGACCACGTTTAGTTATCCGTTGACCGCCTAATGTACAACGTCGAATCCACCATCGGCAGCCAGTACGCGAACAGTCCGTCCATCGACACGCTGATTGCGTCCATGCAGTCGTGGATCGACCCCACGGTAAACTTGCAGCAGTTCTACAACCTGGTGTGGAACATCTCGACGGCGGTCGGCTTCGGTCTCGATATCTGGGGCGTGATCCTCGGCGTCTCGCGCAATCTGCAGATCCCGGTCGCGGTAACGTATTTTGGGTTCAACGGCGGCGCAGGCGTTCCGTTCAATAATGCGCCGTTCTACGCAGGCGAATCGGATACGCAGACCTACACGCTGCCCGACTCCGAATATCTGCCGCTGCTGCTCGCCAAGGCGTACGCGAACATCACGCAGACCACCATTCCGGCGATGAACGCCATGCTGCAAATGCTTTTTGTCGCAAGCGGCGTGGCGTACGTGATCGATCAGGGCAACATGATCCTGACGCTGGTGTTTAACTTTACCCCGACACCCGTGCAGTACGCTATCATCTCAACCTCGGGCGTGCTGCCGCATCCTACCGGCGTACTGGTCGATATCCGGACCCCCACCGACAACGTTGTGCTCTCCGAGACTGGCTCGGATGTACTGGCCGAAAATGGCTTAGAGGTATTGGCAGGCTAACTATGGGCACTAAAATCTCCGCGTTTCCGACTGCAGGCACACTCACCGGCAATGAGATCGTCCTGATGGATCAGGGCGGCGTCACATCGACGGCGAGCACCACGGCACTCGGCGGCATCACTAAGCAAACCCCCGCCGAGGCGGCTGCTAGCATTACGCCGACGAACTTTCAGTATTTACCTGGAAATGTAGTTCGTTATAACGCAGATCCATCAGGCGTTAATGACTCATATAGCGCGTTCAACGATGCGATAACTGCGTGGACTCATGGCGGTGCCGTGCCAACAGTTCCCTTCGGCACGTACAAACTCGCCACCACGCTTGCGATCCCGCAGGGTTTGCAACTTGACTTGGGAGAGGCCACCGTAAAGCCGAGTGGCGCTGTAGACGCCTTTTCGCTCTCGAACGCATGCGGAGTGTTCAACGGCACAATTGATCTCACCGCAACTACAGGTCGAGCCTTCTTTGCAGACAACGTGCAGCAGCTACACCTCGAAAATCTCTACCTCTCCTGCTCGAGCGGGACCGGGATCGAGCTCGCGAACTGCTACAGCCTGCGGGTGCGCGGGGTGCGCCTGGTCGGTGGCTCAGGGATGGCCATCAATTGCTACACCAATATCGCCTCGACGCCCGTCAACAGCGCGACGTTCGAGCATATCGCCATCTCTGGCTTCACCACCGCCGGAGACATTTGCGTATTCTCGGGCACGGCCGGAGTGTGGCTCGATCACTGGGACTGCGAGAACAACACCAACGCGGCCGGCTCGAACGACATCCACGTACTCGGCAACGCGGACGCGGGCGTCAGTCAGTTCAGGATCACGAATGCCTACTTCGAGACGGCGATCAACGAGGTTGGCAGTTCAATCTACCTGGGCGGCGCAGCGAGCACGGCCTGCAGCGGGATCTCGATCGAGGGCTGTTATTTCCAAAGCTCGAAGAAGCCCGTCTACGTCGATGCCAACGTCGCGGCGGACCTGCGAGTCGTCTGCAATACCTTCCAGTCGCTCACCGGCGGCTCAACCTACGCGGTGAGCACGATACAGACCGGATACTACCCTAACTGTCATGGCAACTCAGGAAGTCTTGCCGACATTAATCGAACGTGGACGCCATCGCCGACTTGGGGTGGTGCACAGACCGGATGGACCTTTACGGTTGCCGGGCGGTACCAGCGAGTTGAAGATCGCATGAATGTACAAGCGACTGTCACAATTACGGCCAAGGGTACGGCTACAGGTGACTTTACACTAACACTACCAATTACACCAAATTCCGCTGCACTAGACAATGCCATTGCGGTTACTTACCTTGCAAATATGGCTGGATTACAAGGCACACAAATCGGACGGTGTACAGGAGTTGGTGGAGCAACAGCCTACTTTTATGATAACAGCGTTACCGCAAGCGTTCCGCTTACTGATGCTAACTTCTCGGCGACTTCTGAACTCTGCTGTGCGGGTAGTTACGAACTGTAAGTGTTTAATAGTGAGGTTATCATGACTTCTGGAATGCAACGAAATAATCCTTGGGATCTTCTTCCAGAACATAGCTGCTTGGCGAGGTTCGTCCCGTGAGTGCAGTCCTTGAGACGATGAGGTTCATGATGCGCGAAATAATGAAAATGCCGGCCCAGGTCGCAGCGTACGCCGCGCTCGGCTCCGTGATCTGCGGCACCGCGCTCGCGTTTGGACTCGTCCCGCAGTTCTTCGGCGGCTTCGCGCATGCGGACAAGCTGAACCGCCTCGCCGCACAGTTGAACGCGCACGTCGCGCAGATCGCCACCGCCGATAATCAGCACTGGGCGAATCAAGCCGCCGACAGCCTGCTGCGCATGGATCAGGCCCGGTGCGCATTGCCGTCCGGTGAGCTGCGCAGCATGTACGATCAGCTCATCCAGAGCCGGATGCAGGAATATGCCAGTCTGACCGGGCAGCAGTACCCACTCCCGGCGTGCGCGAATTTGTGAGGGCTCACCGATGCTGATACTCGACACCGCCGGGCGCGAATTCATCCAGGGATGGGAGGGGTACAGCGCCGCTGCGTACCCGGATCAAGGCGGCATCCCCACAATCGGATTCGGTCATACCGGCTGGTACTCTCCCGGCGTTCCG
>JAEHJW020003800.1_pt1 | contig 17591 bp, 18 predicted proteins | sample 9271431 | NCBI WGS metagenome assembly JAEHJW02 | reverse complement strand
ATGGCAGAAAATACTTCAGAGTTAACCAATACTTTTTTAGAAAAATATTTTGTTCCAACAGCAGAGTTTTTATTAAATCCTAAAGAATATAAAGATAAAGTAAAGCAATTTATATCTAGAGGTTTTATTAGCGAAGATGTAGAAAAAGAAAATCAAAAATGGATTCAACAATTTGGTTATTTAAAATATGGTGAATCACCTAAAGATTTTGTTCATTTTTCAACAATTTATGCTACTTTCAATAAAGAAGAAAAGTATGAATTTTATAAAGCATGTAAAAATGGTGAAATGGCTCAAAACATTATTTCCCAATATATGATTGGTGCTACAGTAGACCATGAGTTTACGAAAGATTTAAAAGAAGTTCCCAATAAAGTACAATTATTTAAAAGATTACAAACTATTAATAAATTTTTAAAAATTAGTCCTTATAATGATCCATTATTCAAAAATGAGGTATATCGTGGATTAATTCGTTGGTCTTTTGAAGAAGAACAATTAGATTATCGATATGATCTTTTAATCAAAGGATTCAATAATTATATTGAGCCTAATACAATGTATAAATTATTTTCACAAACTTCTTCAGAATTAGTAGAAGGATATATTGAAGAAAAAAATAAAATATTTGAAAATTATGAGAAAAAAGATTTGCGAATTTCAGCATATGCTTCTGTTGCGGCATTAATGGTTGTAACAATGACAAATTCTTGGAAAGAGTTACCATCAATGGTAACTCATGTATTATCGTTTGTTGGAACAGCAACTTTAGCTGGAGCTATAGGAACCGTAGCTCATATTGGTGTTGGAGCTTATGTTTTTTATAAAACATTTAAACTAGTCAATGAGGTTTATCATAAATTATGGGAAAAAGAAAAAAATAAATTAGTAAATGTCCATAATATAAGTTATATAGAAAAAAATAAAAGTTTAGATAATATTATTGGTGATACAAAGTATAAAAAATATGGAAAAATTTTAAATGAAATTTTAGAAAAAAAACATGGTTCTACTTTAATTGATGCAAAAACAGCAAAATATTTAGATTTAACACATAGAGAAGTTGCAACATTAAATCAAATAGATATTGCAAACTTGAAAGAAGAGTTAAAAAATGTAAATAATAATCAAACCTTTATCTTAGATGATTTAAAAGGTAAAGATATGAAACAAGCAATGCTTTATTATCATTATTTAGAAAATAATAATAGTTCATTTTTATTAATAAAAGAAAATTTATACAATCAAATTATTAAAAATGATTTTTTAAATATTCGCAAAAAAGAAGATAGAAATTATGTTGACTTAATTATGTATATGAGTGAAAAAGTCTTACAACCTGGATTAAAAGTTAATGATAAATTATCACAAGAAATGAATTTAACTGAAAAACAAAAAGAATATTTATCAACATTGAATATAGAAAAAGTTATGGAATTATCTTCTGTAAAACATCCAGAAATTAGGAAAATGATGGCTATTGGAGAAATTGATAGCGAGAAAAATTTTGAACAATCTATGTTTTATAAAAGGTTATCTAATTTTTATGATATTAAAGGAATGCCTATGTTGGCAGGATCTGAAATATTTGATAAAGAAATTAAGAATTTGGATGATTGGTTGATAGAAGAAATGAATCATATGTCTCCAGAGGCTAAAAAAATGACACAATCTTTTTTAGTAGCTTTTACAGATAAAAGAGGAATATGTAATCAAGATGTTCGAGAATATGTTCAACGTAATTTAGCCATTTTAAAAGAATTTGATAATAATGTAGAAATGAAAGAAATCAAAGAAAAAGAATATATGAACTCATTAACAAATGAAATTCATAAAAAAATTGCACAACAAAAACCAGTAGAAATCAAAAATAAAGAAATTTTTTATTTTAAAAAAATTATTAACTTTATTACTGGACAAGAGCCTGAAAATATAGAAAAATTTAATGAAGGAATTAAAGAACATATTGAAAAAACAAGTAAACGTTTAGGGTATAAAAATGTGTTTGAATATACTGTAGGATCAGAGGTAAAAAATGGTGTGAGAAAAGTACTTGGAATTTTAGGTAAAATGAGAGATGATGCTTTAGGCAGAAACGATCAATTAGTTAGAAACAATGTAACTATTTAAGGAAAAAATATGAGTTCAGAAGATTGTAAATTATTGATTGAAAAAATAAGTGCTGAAAATGGTTGGAGTGAAAAAGAAAAATGGAAAAGAACCAAAAAATATAAAAACGGTAATGACATATTGAGAGATTTTCAAAATAGTCAAGGTGATACTATCACTATTGGTGAAAATTCTCAAGGAGAATTATTTTTAAGTTCTATGCAAAAAAACGAAAAAATTCCAAATGATATTTTACAATATTTGAATCAAGAAAAATTACTTTTGGAGTGGTTTAAGGTAGGTGCAAAAATATTAAAAGAAAATTATCCTAAAAAAGAAGATGCTAAAAATTATTTCAGTCGTTGGGGTTCAGGATGGAAAGTTATTGAATTATTTGAAAAATACTTTGAAACTGATGATGAAAAAATATTAAAAGAAGCTATTCAAACTATGAAAGAGAATACAATGGAAATAGAATCTGCTTATGATATTATTTCTTCAATAGAGTATTTTATGGATGATGATCCTAAAGAAAAAGAGAAAATGTATGAATTTGTAAATGATTTTTCTAAAGAAAAAATTGGTGTTATTTACGACAAAGAAAATATTTATGGAAAATTGTGTCAAAAAGAAGGAATATCGTATTTGACTGTTGAGTGTGGTGGTGATTGGGAAATGCCTATTATTGTTTTTGTTTATTGGTCTGAAAAAGAAGGTAGATTAAAAAGTTTTTTTCCACAAGGTGATGGAAATATCTATAATAAAGAAACCAATACAGCATATGGTTCAGAACAGGAAATTCCCGCTGTTGAACAAAATGAAAAATTAAGAACGAAATATGAAAATATGATGGAAAAAATCAACGATAATGCTGAAAAATTGTATGCGAAAGCAGAAGAAAATGGATTTCAACAATTGAAAAAAGAAATCATGAAAGATTATCAAAATCAAGCTAAAATAAAAATTTAAATAAAAGATGAATACATTAATAAAATTATTAGAAAAAGAAAAAGAATTAAATTATTCATTGAATTCCAAGAATTTTATCAAAGATATTCATCAAAAATTTATAGAATTATTCAATCATCAAGCATATCAAAATACGGCAAAATTTTTAGATGCAAAAAAAGAAATGAGTTTACATGATAGCTATATTCAAAATTTTTCACAAAAGAAAAAAATAAATGGTTATCATATTCTATTTACAGTAGAACCGATAACAATATATGAAGAAAAACAAGAAGTTGGTTATATTCAAAATAGTGTATTTGAAATAATAACTTCAGAATCATTAAGAAGTATTCAGAATAGATGTATTATGAATTTTTTAATTGATGAAAATAAAAAACAATTAGCTTTTTTAGTATTGGAGGGAAACCATAAAAAAGTTATAGGCATAGATTATGAAAAGATTTTTTTCAAAAAAGGTGAAGAAATATTTTATGAAAAAAAAGTAAACAAAATCAAGAAAATGGATTTTTCAAAGTGAGCATCAATTATCAAGAAATTAACGAAAAAAATTTTTTAAAAATTACAGCATCTATCTTGCAGTTTTTTCAATACAATAATCAAGAAAAGATAGACTCATATTATGAAAATTTTTTATATAGAATGACATATGAAACATTAAAAAAATATCCTAACATCATATTAGAAAAAAAATTTGAAGATATATTGAATGATTCAAATAATAAAGAAGAATTAAAAAAAGAGGCTAGAGAATTAGCTTGGAAGCACAATTTTTGGGATTTAACAACAAGAGCCTTAAAAAATCCCTTATGGATAATATTATGTTTAGAAAAAAAAGCATTTCAAGATAATTGGAATCCTATTGTTAAAAAAATATTAGAAAATAAAAAAACAAAAAATTCGATTTATTTTTATGAAATATTAGCAAATATCGAAACAAGCTTTCTAGAAGATGAGATTGATTCTTATGATTTGTTTTTTTGGAAATTAACAGAAAATATAGATAAAATGGATAAAGAGGAAATCAATGAATTAGCGAATATGCATTTAGATGCTTTATTGGATATAGGTAAAGATGTTTTTGTACAACATATCGTATCCAATATTAATTGGTTGCAAGAACATACAAAATATGTAAATCTTTTAAGAGAAAAAATTGAAGAACATCAAATTGATATTAATGAATATTCCATTCAAGTGCATGGATTGCCAACAAGTGATCAGCGTTTTTTCATTTCATCTTCTTTTTTTGGGTCTATTAAAAATCTTTTAGATTTTGGTTTTTCTTTTAAAAATTATAGATATAAAGAATTCAATTTCTTAGATTCTATTGTTTATGATGAAACTACCAATAATGTAGGACTGAATTTCTACAGAAGAGTTTTGAATGAAAAATTAGAACCTTATTTAAAAGATTATAAAGATTCTAAATTTTTAAAAGATGAAGATTTCATCAAAAATCACCTATTGAGTAATGAATTAAAAATTTTAAAAAAGAAATTGGAATATATTAATCTTGATGAAAGTTTAACGAAAAAATATGAAAATCAAACTAAGTTGAAGATTTAAATGTTTAAGAAGACTCTATAGAATCAATATGAAATTGACAAAAATCACTCATGGTCATATTCATTGAAAAGCCTAAAGATGTAGCAAATTTTTGAAATCCTATATAAGTATTTTGAATAGTCAGAGGAAATGAAAAACTATCAAAAAAGGTTTTATTCATTTTCCAAATGTTCAAAGAAAATTCTTTTTGAGAAATATGAGGTATTTTGACTCTATGAGATAAAGAAACATAAGGCCAAACATAGGGTGCTTTTCCTATATCACCATTAGGAAGTTCAACAGTAAGTCCGCCTTCTAAAGAGCCAACTAAAAAATCTCTTACATCAACAATATCATGAAATTGATAACTCTGCTCTTGATGAAGTTCTTCATAAAAAGAGTATTGAGAAAGAGAAACAACTTCTTGAATAGTAATATGTTTTGGAAGTATATTTTGAATCATTTCAAGAGTTTTTCCAGAAGCAATATCATCATCTACAAAAGTTAATGGGTGGTGATGAATAGAAGATAATTGTTCTTTTAATGAATCAGATCCTAAACGAGGTATTAATTGTTGAGAAGAGATTTGTCCATCGGATAAATAAAACAATCTGGTAAGTTGTAATTTGATTTCTTGAGGATGATGAGTCCAAAGATCAGCATTAAGAATATTTTTATGAGAAAAATAGGACGAATTTAAAAATTGATTTTGTTTTTCAATATTTAAAAATACGATATGCATAGAGATGTAAGGTTGAAATGCTTGTATAAAAAATTTTTTTAAAGATTCTTTAAAAGATTGAATTTGTTCTTGATTGCAAGAAAAAATCGAAGAACAATAAGTACTATCATCTCGTATTAAATAAAAAGAGTTATAAATAGGAAATTGATCATTTTTAAATTGAAAATATAATGATTGAATTTTTTCAGATAAAAAATGGGTAGAACCTTCTCGAATTAATTTAGATGAATAGATATTATTTTTTTTATCAATAAAATAATGTTTATCAGGATGAACAAGAGGATCTTTTTTCATTTGTTGATATTGAAGTTCATATCCTGGACGTTCAAAACAAACGGCTAAATCTTGTTCCATAAAAGCTCTTGTAAAAAAAGCATTATCAGAACCAAAAACATAAGCTATATGAATGGGAAATGGGAAATATTGTTGAAATATTTTTTTAAATCGTAGAATAACATTGGTAAAATTAATAGGTCTATCATTATAACGAGATTCCCAAGGATCTACATGTAAATAAGGGTGTTGAAAAATAAAATGTTCACATAAATCAATTCTGGCATCAGAATGATAGGAAGCAGTTCCGTTATATTTTGTAGAAACATAGGCATCATGAGATGGTGAAAAATAACCACCTAATATATGGTACTTTTTGCTTAAATTTTTATAAGCAAGTTCCATCATTTGTAAATGTCCGAGATGAATGGGGGAATAAGAGCCTGTATTTAAAAGAACAAGATAAGGCTTATCATGATGTTGAATTTGTTGATAACGATGTAAAATTTTATAAATAGGTGTACAAAAAAAATCTTCTTTAAAAGAAAAAATTCCTGGTTCTAATTGATCATCAAAAAAACCACTTGGCAATAATTGTTCTAAATCTGGATAATATTTCAACATACTTTTATAATAAGGATCAAGTAATGCTTTCACCAATAATTGATTATTTGGAGTTTTTTGATGATAAGGTAAATTTTTCCAAATCTGTAAAATTTCTTCAGAAGAAGAATCAAGATTTAAAGATAAGGATTCAAGTTGACGAATAAGAGTGCTATTCATATTAGTATAAAAATTATAACTCAAATCCAAAATGAGGTGATTCGAAAACTATATCTGTTCTTAAAATATGTTTCATATTTTCTGGTGAAGTAGCATCGTGAAGAAGTCTATGATCAAAGATTAAAACATCACCAGCTTTAGCTGTAAATTGTAAATAAACTTCTTCTTTTTGTGCTAATCTGTCCCAATCTTGAAAATTTTTATGTGTATCTGGAATTTGTTGTTGTGGGTCAATAATAAATCTAGTTTGAGCATTACTATCATCTAAATAAAAAACAACAGTAAGTAATGTTTTTTTATAAGCGTGGTATTCGTAAGTATCATCATAATGAACAATTAAAGAATGATGTGGTTGATAGCGAATATATCTGAATAATGGATTGATTTCTTTTGCGATCCAAAAAGGTTGTTGATTAGAAATAATGGGTAAAGGAGATTTAAATATTTTATAAGGTTCTATAAATGGACTTATTCTATTCCAAAGAGCATATGCAAGAATTTTATTATAAACACTTAATCTATGGGATTTTTCTTTTTCTTGTATTGGATTAAAATCTTTTTGTTTTCCGTATAAATTAGCAGGCAACCAATTTTTATCATTAGTTTGTTCAATAAGCCATTGGCATTCTTCAGATGATAAAACATTTTGTAAATGAAAGATGTCTTGTTGATGATTAATTCTTTTATGATATTGTTGGATTTTTCTATTTTCTAAAAAAGAATAAGGTAATTTTTCTAATTCAAAAAGGCCAACAATATTATCAAATACAATAGGTTTTTCTTTAGGTTGAGAAAAAAGACAATTAGTTTTCCAGCCTTCAGGAATAAGAATAGAATCGATATCCAAGTGAATAGCTGGAGAAGCATTCAAATATTTGTGTCTATTATATTTGTGTAAATTTTCAATATTATTTTGAAAAAAAGAGAATTGTTTTTGAGCTTCTAAAGATAGGGATTCAAAAATAAATTTTTGCAGATTAGAATCTAAAGAAAGATAATGTAAATAATATTCTACAAAATCATAAGAAGCTCCAAAAACTTCTTCATCAATGCGTCCATCATACATATCTCCTTGTGGCGAAACTTTTAAAATACTTTGAGGAACATTTAAAAGTTCAGAAACTTGATAAACTTCTGATTTATGTAAATCAGAAATAAGTTGAACATCTACCAATCCATCACTTGCTTTTCCAAAATAACCCAAATAAAGTCCTTCATCCCTATTGGTTGTACCAACAATAATAGATGGTAATTTTTCTTGTGTTAAAAGAGTAGCTATATAATATAAAGCAGGAGTTCTAGTATGGGCAACAAGTTGTCCTAAAGCCCAATTTTCACTAGAAATATTCAAGGCTTTGGAAACAGATGATTCCAAGATGTGATGTATTGGTTGAAGTTCAATAATGGTGTGTTCAATTTGTAAAGATTGGCATAATTCTTTAGCTCTATCAGTAGCTTCTTTTTGTCCAGTAGCTCCAGCAGAGTCAGATACGGGCAAAGAAACAGCAATAATTTTTTCAATAGGACTATGAGGTTGTTGAGATGCTAAATGAACCAAGGATAAAACTAAGGAAGAATCAATCCCACCAGAAACAGCAACTACACAAGATTTCAATCCAAATTTATCCATATATTGATGAAGTAAGGAAAATTTTTTATCAATATATTCTTGAGGTTGAAAATGTTTCATGACTCTATATTGCTGAATGAGTTCAGTAAGTTGAGAATGTGTTTGAAAATGAGATTGAGGATTATAAATTTTCATAATTTTCCTAAAAAATTTTGATTTAAATACATCGCTAGCAATTCAACAGAATCATAAATTTTTGGAAATATAATAAATTTTTTTAAAATAGATAATTCTGTACAACCAAGTATGATTGAATCTACTTGTTTGTCAAATAGGTAAGATAAACAATCATGAAAATTTTGTTGAGTTTGAAAATCTATTTGATTTTGAATAACAGATTGAATACAATCATTTATTTTGGATTGTCTTTCAAAAGGTATATAAATAAGTTTTTGATGAAATTGTAAAAATGGTTCATAAATTTGAAGTAAACGAGTTTGTTCAGAGGATAAAATACCAATTATTTTGTCTTTAGAAGAAACATAAGAAGAAACAATTTGAGGAAGATGTAAAATAATTGTAGAAGAATGAAATTTAGCTTGATTTAAATTTTCCCAATATTGATGAAGAGTATTACAAGCTATAACAATGATATTACAACCAATAGATTCTAATTGATGTAATAATTGAATAAGGTGAGTAAGGGTATTTTTTGCTGAAAAGCCCTGGTGATTTAAATCTGTAAAAGGTGTAGAAATAGTAATGGTATGTAAAAAATCTTGGTCATTGGATGCTTGATGCATCAAAACTGAATATTCATTGATTTTTTGTAAAAGATACGATGTGGCAAAAGCTCCACTACCTCCTATAATTCCAATAGTATCTTTTTTATTTTCCATAAAAAATTAAAATTTAGGTTGATTGTTAGGAGTAAGAAAAATTAAATCTTGTTCTAAACATTGTGAGTGACAAACATGAGATTCTTTATGATCAGTAATATAGTATTGTCCATGAGGCATAAGTTGTGCCCAAACTCTACTGCCAGCTTTAATAATACAAATTTCATAATCACCACGCTCACTCTCTTCTATTTGACCAGTATGAACAAATAAGTGTTCATCAATAGGTTGAAAGCTATCATCCACTTCTAAATCTTTTTTTGTAGTACATAAAACATATTTAAAAAGTTTGGCTTTGATAGATGGATCTGTAATATGAATCATTTTATTTTTCCTTTAAATAGATAATTGTTTATGAGACTGCATAATGTTTTTTTCTTCAAAAGAAGGATATTGAGCATAATTGAAATTGTGAATCAAATCTCCTGCTGCGTCAACACCAACATGTGTCATAACTCCATTGATTGGGGCATATTCACCCCATTGTTTAAACAAAAATGGAATATGATATTTTTGGCATTCTTCAACAAAATTCAAAACCCATTCTTCTTTCATAATTCTTGCTTTAGGTCCTGATTCACCACCTAAGACAAACCAATCAATATCAGAGGCATAATCTTTTAAGGAATAGGCTTCTACTAAGGGTTCAGCACTAACCCAAGCAACTTGAGAATATTGTCTGATTTCTTTTAAAAGAGGTAATCTAATTTTGGCAGATTTTTGATCTTCAATACTTGTGCCTAGCCAAATATGTTGAAAAGGAATTTGAACAGAATGGACATCAAAAGCTTTTAATTCAGGATGCATTTTAAATTGTTCTTCTGTAAAATAGTTTTTCAAGTCATTCATTTTTTCTTGAATAACAGGTAATCTTTCATGAAGATAATCGACCATAATATCGGGTCTTTTAGTTAAAACTTGATAAGTGTGCCAATGAGCAACAATCATAGACATAAAAATTTGGTCAATGGTATCATAAGATAAATTTTCATGAAATAAATCACTCATAGAGTTTACAAAAATCTTTCTTGGTTTTTTCCAACGAATAGGTTGATCAAGTCTATCTAAGTGAAAAGCAACATCTGTAAATTTTCTTCCAAAATAAACAGAATTTTCTTTTTTAGCTAATTTGGGCCAATCTCTTAAGGCATAACAATTTTTACAACCGGCACTAATTTTTGAGCATCCAGTAACAGGGTTCCAAGTAGATTCAGTCCATTTAATATTAGTATTTTTGCTCATTTCTTAGCTCATTGAATAATATGAATTATAGCATAAAAAATAAATTTGTGAAATTTGATTAAGGTGTAAAAAATTGTATAATATAAAAATAAATGAGGAATAGAAATGGAAAAAAAACTTCAAGAGTTATTTCAAGAATATAAAAATGAACCATCTGTTAAAACACAACAAACAATTTCTAAATTTTATATTAAAAATATTGAATATAGAAAAGAAATTGAAAAAAATATCAAAGATTTTGTAAGACAAGATTTTGTTTTAAAAGGTGGAGTTAGTTGGACAATATTTTTTGAAAATAATATGAAATTTTGGGAAGAATTATATTTAATAGAGGAAGAAAAAGAGGCATTAAAAAATTATAATCGTTTTTTAAAAAGCGAAAATAATCATTTTTTATTAGAGGGTTCTGTAGATTTATGTGAAATTGGATGTATAAATATTAAAGAGGTTCAAGGATTACCAGAAAAAGTTGAAAAGGTTTGGCTTGATGTATTTAAAAAATATCCAGAATTTAAAATAATTTTAGATGAGAATAGAAAGAAAGCAGAAGAAAGATTAAAAAAATATTTAGAAAAATTAAATAATTCACCCAAAGAACCTTTAAAAACGCTTAAAGTATTAGAATTGAATGTTCCAATTTTACCATTAAGCGAAGGTTTACCAATTAAAAATTTTGAAAACATTAAAAATCAAGAAGAATATCAAGAATTTATGAATGAAAGAGTAAAATATTTCAATAATTTTCATTTAGAAGGATATATAGAAATGCCAGAATGTCATTCTATTACAATGAAAATAGATGATAACAATTATTCATTTATTTTAGAAATCAATCAAGAAATTGATCAACAAAAATTAAAAGAAGAATTACTAGGACAATTATCAGATGGATTAGGTGAAAGTTTAGCACAAAGAAGACTATTAATTGGAAATCAAGAATATGTTTTTGATTTTGATATTAATAATGCTTCAGATTTTGTGGAATTAAAACCAATCACAAAATTAAAAATAAAATCATGAAAAAAGAGCATAAAAATTGGATTAAAAAAGAATTGATAAAATATTTGGATGAAAAAAATCTAACGATAGATTCAGGTAATTCGTTCAAATATAAAATTGGTATAGTGAAAAGAAAATCTTATTTTAAACAACATTGGTTAGAAAAAATAGATGAATATATTCAAGATAAAATCAATCAAGTTTATGATGAAAGTTCAACTTATGATTTTATAAAATATATCATTGAGAAAAAAGATAAAAATAAAGATGCAGTATTAGCTTGTTTAAAAACAAAATCACCGAATAATGCGACAAAGATAGAAAAAGATGGTGAAATAAAAAAAATAGATACATCTTATGATTATGATGAATATCAGAAAAAAATCATTGATTTGCTAAAATTAGATGAAGATTTATTATTTTATTATATGGGAAATTTAAAATTTATGATTTCACAGCAGGAGGTAGTATTTGAATTAATTAAAAATTATTTTACCAAAGAAAAGCAAGAATCATTGATTGAAATGTATGTAAATTCTTCCTATATGAAAAATCTTAATTTTGAAGAAAATTTATATAAATTAGTCAATGAAATTGGTTTTATAGAAAAATATCAAACATTTTTTCCTAATTTAAAAAATGGAAAAAAAGATATTAATTTTCAAGATTTTTTTCCACAAGAAAAAAATACTTTTATCATCACATTAAAAAATGAAAAATTAATTCAACTTATAGAAAACGATAATAATTTAAACATAGTTCATAAATACATAGAAAACATAAAAAATATTCAACAAATCAAAGATTTAGGAATTGAATCTTGTATTGTTGAAAAAAATCAAGAAAAAAATATAATGATTTTTTTTATTGGTAAAAATATTAATACAAAGTATTTACAAATAGCTATAAAAGAATATATGAGAAGTATTCTAAAAGAAAAACCTTATTTTTTTTCAAAATTATCTATTGAATTATCTAATAGCACAACTTTTTTAAATCGTTGTCAGGAATCATTAATTTTATTTGAATCAAAAATTAAAAAAATATATTTAAAAGAAAATTTAGAAGATAACTTAAATCATCAGAATAATTTAGGTGATAATGTTATTAAAAAAAGTAAAATATAAATAATCATTACGTAAAAATAATCATGAATACAGAACAATTAAATAAACAATTAATCCATGCTGCCACAAATGGAAATTTAAAAATAATTAAATATTTAGTAGAGCAAGGGGCTGATATTCATGCTGATAATGATTATGCTTTAAGACTTGCATCATCATATGGAAAGTTAGAAATAATCAAATATTTAGTAGAGAAAGGTTCTAATATTTATATGAATAATAATTCAGCTTTAAGAAGAGCATCACAAAGTAACCAATTAGAAATTATTCAATATTTTTTATTTGATTGTGAAATGGAAATTAACCAAAAAACTAAAAATTGGTTAATAGAAAAAAATAAAAAAGAAGTTTTACAATTAATTGAGAAAAGAGATTTATTATTGAAATTGGATCAAGATGTTACTCAAAAAGATTCAATTGATAATTTAAATAAAAAAGTTAAAATATAAATACTTTTGAAGTAAAAATAATCATGAATCAAGAAAAATTAAATAAGGAATTAATAGAATATGCTAAAAATGGAAATTTAAAGCTTGTTAAATATTTAATGGCACAAGGTGCAGATATTCATGCAAATGATGAAGAATCTTTAAGATTAGCATCAGCCAAAGGATATTTAGAAGTAGTAAAATATTTAGTAGAACATGGTGCCTATATTCATTTAAGAGGTGATGAGGCTTTAAGATTAGCAACATTATATAATCATTTAGAAGTAGTAAAATATTTAGTAGAACATGGAGCAGATATTCATGCAAAAGATGATGAAGCTTTAAGATTAGCATCACCCAACGGACATTTAGAAATAGTTAAATATTTAGTAGAGCAAGGTGCCAATATTTATGCAATACATGATGAGTCATTAATATTAGCATCTCATAAAGGATATTTAGAAGTAGTAAAATATTTTTTATTTGAATGTAATATGCAAATTAAACAAAAAACTAAAGCCTGGTTAGTAGAAAGGAATCAACATCAAACATTAGAATTGATAGAAAAAAGAGATTCAATTATCAAAAATTATCAAGATTTAAAAAAATTAAATATTAATTCAATGGATAATTTGGGTAAAAAAGTTAAAATATAAACAATAATTTAAATAAAAGAAATGAATCAAGAAGAAAAAACAAAGTTAAATGAACAATTGATATCAGCAGCAGATAATGGACAAATTGAATTAATAAAAAGCCTTATTCAACAAGGTGTTGACATTCATTTAAAAGATGATTCTGTATTAAGATTTTCCGCTGAAAAGGGATATTTAGAGATTGTGAAATATTTAGTAAAGTGTGGTGCAAATATTCATGCAAAAGATGATTGTGCCTTAAGATGGGCTGCAGAAAATGGACACTTAGAAGTAGTGAAATATTTAATAGAAAAAGGGGCTGATCTTCATGCCTCAGATGATTATGCTTTAAGATTTTCCGCTGAAAAGGGACATTTAAAAGTAGTTCAATATTTAATAGAAAGAGGAGCAGATATTCATTTTGACAATAATTATGTTTTTAAGATAGCAGCATTAAACGGACAATTAGAGATTATTCAATATTTTATAAAAAATGGAATAAGTATTCATGATGAGGATGATTATGCCTTAAAAATTTCTTCGGAATATGGTTATTTAGATATGGTTAAATATTTAGTAAAAAATGGGGCGGATATTCATGCTAATAATGATGCTGCTTTTAAATTGGCTTCAATTAAAAAAAAAATAGAAGTTATAACTTATTTTTTATTTGAAGCCAATTTTAAAATTGAAAAAGAAACAAAAGATTGGTTAATAAAAAATGACCAAAAGGAAACATTAGAATTCATAAAAAAAAGAGATTTATTATTAAGATTAGATAAAGATATTATTCAAAAAGATTCAATTGATAATTTTAGCAATAAAATTAAAATATAAATAATTGTGAGTAAATAATGAACCAGGAAGAACAATATAAACTCAATAAAGAATTAATTGAAGCAGTTAATATTGGACAATTAGAAAAAATAAAATACTTAGTAGAAAATGGTGCTGATATTCATGGTTTCAAGGAGGCTTCTTTAATTAATGCATTAAAAAAAGGACATTTAGATGTCGTAAAATATTTGGTTGAACAAGGAGCAAATATTCATTCTAATAATGATTACTCTTTAAGGGTAGCTGCAGAAAATGGGCATTTAGAAGTTGTTAAATATTTGGTAGAGAAAGGCACTGATATTTATGCAAATAATAATGAAGCATTAATTTGGGCATCAAATAATGGACATATAGAGATTGTAAAATATTTTTTATTTGATTGTCAAATGAAAGTTAAACAAGAAACTAAAGATTGGTTGATAGGAAATAATAAAAAAGAATGTTTATATTTAATAGAAGAAAGAGATTTATTGTTTAAATTAGATAAAGATATCATTCAAAAAGATTCAGTTGATAATGTTCTTAAAAAGATTAAAATATAAATAATTATTTAAAATAAAAGGAAAAATATGGTAAATTTAATAAAAAAATTATATAAAAATTTTTTCAAATTAAATATAAATTATCAACAACCAAAAAAGATAAATAAAGATTTGATAAATGCAGCACAAAATGGTGATTTAGTATTGGTTCAATCACTTGTAAAACAAGGTGTTGATATTCACACGAATGATGATGAAGCAGTAAGATGGGCAGCAGAATTTGGACATTTGGGGGTTGTGAAATATTTAGTAGAAAACGGTGCTGATATTCATGCTGAAAATGATTATGCTTTAAGATGGACTTCCTATAGGGGGCAATTAGAAATAGTAAAATATTTAGTAGAAAAAGGTGCTGATATACATGCTAACCATGATCATGCTTTAAATATTTCATCATATAGTGGTCATTTAAAAATTGTGAAATATTTAATAGAACATGGAGCTAATATTCATGCAAAAGATAATGCCGCTTTAAGATGGGCTGCAGAAAATGGACACTTAGAAGTAGTGAAATATTTAGTAGAAAAAGGCGCTGATATTCATGCTGATAAGGATTATGTATTAAAAAATGCTTCAACCAATGAACATATAAAAGTTATTCAATATTTATTATATGATTGCTATATGAAAATTAAGAAAGAAACTAAAGATTGGTTAATAGAAAAAAATAAAAAAGAAGTTTTACAATTAATTGAGAAAAGAGATTTATTGTTCAAATTAGATAAAAATTTAAAAAATAATCATTCAGTGAATACAAAAAATAAAATATGAATTTTTAAAAACAATAAAAATTAAATCAAAAAATAAGCAAATAGTCATTTAAGTGTTTCTTGGAAAATTATCAAGAAAAAAGAGATTTATTATTGAAATTAGATAAAAATATTATTCAAAAAGATTTAATTGATAAATTTAATAAAAAAGTTAAAATATAAATAATAGTTAAATTGAAATAACTTATGAATATAAAAGAACAAGAAGAATTAAATAAAAAACTAATAAAATATTCTAAAGAAGGAAATCTAGAATTAGTTCAACATTCAATAGAACAAGGTGCTGATATTCATGTATGGAATAATTATCCTATAAGAGTTGCAGCAGAAAGTGGTCATTTAGAATCAGTGAAATATTTAGTGGGACAAGGTGCGGATATTCATGCAAATAATAATTATGCTTTAATTTATGCATCCTATAATGGACATATAAAAACAGTCAAATATTTAGTGGAACAAGGAGCTAATATTCATGCAAATGATAATTATGCTTTAAATTTAGCATCATATCAAGGACATTTAGAAATTGTCAAATATTTAGTAGAACAAGGTGCGGATATTCATACTAATGGTGATGATGCTTTTAAAGCTGCTTCAGAAAATGGATATGTAGAAATTGTAAAATATTTTTTATTTGATGAAAAAATGGAAATCAAAAAAGAAACTAAAGATTGGTTAATAAAAAATGGTAAAAAAGAAATTTTAAATTTGATAAAAAAAAGAGATTTATTATTAAAATTATATCAAGGTATGATTAAAAATGATTCAGTGAATAAAAAAGTTAAAATATAATTTTAAAAATGAAAATCAATAAACAATTAACAAAAGCAGTACAAAATGGTGATTTTGAATTAATTAAATCACTTTTAAAAGAAGGTTTAAATATTCATGCTTCTAATGAAGAAGCATTAAAATGGGCATCAAATAATGGACATTTAGAAGTTGTCAAATATTTGGTAGAAAAAGGTGCGGATATTCATGCAAAAGATAATACCGCTTTAAGATGGGCTGCAGAAAATGGACATTTAGAAGTAGTGAAATATTTATTATATGATTGCTATATGAAAATTAAGAAAGAAACTAAAGATTGGTTAATAAAAAATGGTAAAAAAGAAATTTTAAATTTGATAGAAAAAAGAGATTTATTGTTCAAATTAGATAAAAATATTATTCAAAAAGATTCAATTGATAAATTTAATAAAAAAGTTAAAATATAAATAATAGTTAAATTGGAATAACTTATGAATATAAAAGAACAAGAAGAATTAAATAAAAAATTAATAAAATATTCTAAAGAAGGAAATCTAGAATTAGTTCAACATTCAATAGAACAAGGTGCTGATATTCATGTATGGAATAATTATCCTATAAGAGTTGCAGCAGAAAGTGGTCATTTAGAATCAGTGAAATATTTAGTGGAACAAGGAGCAGATATTCATCATGAAAATAATTATTCTTTAAGATATGCCTCTAGTAAGGGTTATTTAGAAATCGTAAAGTATTTAGTAGAAAATGATGCTGATATTCATGCTGATAATAATTATGCTTTAATTTGGGCAGCAGAAGGTGGACATTTAGAAGTTGTAAAATATTTAATAGAAAAAGGAGCTAATATTCATGCAAATGATAATTATGCTTTAATTTATGCATCCTATAATGGACATATAAAAACAGTGAAATATTTAGTGGAACAAGGAGCAGATATTTATGCTGGCAATAATGAATCTTTAAAAGTAGCATTAGATAACAATCATTTAGAAATAATAAAATATTTTTTATTTGATGAAAAAATGGAAATCAAACAAGAAACCAAAGAATGGTTAACAGAAAACAATTATAAACAAACATTAGAGCTAATAGAAAAAAGAGATTCTATTTTAAAAAATTATGATGATTTAGAAAAATTAAAAAATAATGAGTTAATTAATAAAAAAATTAAAATATAAATAAAAAATGATAAAATATAAAAATATAATAAATTTTTTCAAACTGAATATAAATTTTAAGCAAAAAGGAAAAATTAATAAAGATTTGATAATGGCAGCAGAAAATGGTGATTTAACTTTAGTTCAATCACTTGTTTATCAAGGGGAGGATATTCATGCTGGTAATGATTAT
>JAEHJW020009371.1_pt1 | contig 17610 bp, 21 predicted proteins | sample 9271431 | NCBI WGS metagenome assembly JAEHJW02 | reverse complement strand
TGGCGGCCACACCCTCACCGATGATCTGACCCTGGAGGAAGTTCAGGGCCTGCTTGATCTGCTCGGGATTCGCCGCGTCCAAGGACTCGACGGCCAGGTAGTTGCATACGACCTGTTCTGTCCTGGGTCGGACCGGCTCGCCGAGGGTGTGGTCGCGCATCAGGTCGAGGGTCTTGATGGCGAACTGGAGCAGGTGGTTGTGGCTGAGGATCTCGGGTTGCTCGATGAGCGCCTGTTCCATCTTGTTGAAGGCGTTGATGTAGGCCTCCTTCCAGCGCGCGGCTTCCTTGCCGGTGAATCCCATGCAGAGGAAGGTGAAGCCGTCGCGGGTCATGCGGAAGTACGGCTCCGGTTTGTTGTTGGAGCCAGGCCGGGTACACGGCGCAAAATTGCGCTGTGTAAACTCAGGTGAGCATTCCAGGTTCGCAATGCTCTTGAGTACATCCTTGTGCTGCTTCCGAAAATGCTTGGCGACGTCGAGACTGGTTGTGGTGGGCTTGCCACCAGTGATCTCGACGCTGACCTCGGTGGAGGGCTGGGTGGTCGAGTGGGATACGGCCTTACCGCTTGGGTTGCTGACGTTACTCATGCTGTTTCTCCGTTGGTGATCGCTTCGAAGGTATAGAGCGGTACAGCTACATGCCCACGGAACCGGGGCGGTTCTGACTCTGCTGCAGTCGGCCCATGAACTCGGCCTCGGCCTGGCCCATCTTTTCCGCACACTCGGCGGCCTGCTTGCCGATGGAGTGGATCAGGCTGATTTGCATGTTGAGGGTGATGCGCTGCAGCTCCATCTCGTAGAGGTCTTGCAGCAGGTATTCCGGGGTCTTGTCCTGGCGCAGCATTTCCGCCCACACCCCGACGCCCATCCGCCGGGTTGCAATGTGCTGCCAGCGAAGAAAGGTGGTGCGGGCGGATGTGCGCTGCTCGATGAGTCGGGCGGGCAGAAGAGTGAAGGGCGTGCGACGAACCTGGGCCAGCAGTCCCTGGGCAAGTTCCAGTAGTCCCTGCTCCAGGGCTTCGCACTGTTCCGCCAACTGGGCCAGCTCCCTATTACCTTTAAAAGGCTTTAAAAGGCCTTTTAGTGAGGCACTTTGTTGCAGTGAGCGGAAGGCACTTTGTTGCAGTGGCCGGAAGGCACTTTGTTGCAGAGCGCCTTGCTGATCCTTATCGAGCTGCCGCATTCCGATCAGTCCTCGAGCTCGACACGGTCAGCGTCATCATCGGCATCACCGTTAGAGCGGCCCCGAGTGATCGGCGGAGCGAAGTTCGAGCGTCGGGTGCCCTCCAGGATGTCCTGCGGGATCTCGCCGAACTTCTCGTACATCTTCCGCGCGGCTTCGGCGCGAGCGTTGTTCGCGGCGAAGTCGTCGCGAGTGGCGCCCGAGAACTGGTAGCTCTGGGCCAGACCAAAGAGGCTGCGCAGCACCGACGCGCCTTCGTCGAGCCAGACCTCCATGTCGCGGCGACCGACCAGTCCGACGTGCTGGGCCAGCAGGATTCGGCGGGCGAGCTCGTCATAGTTGGTCAAGAGATAGACCGCCTTGAAGCCGAGAGGGTTGGAGATGAACAACGGGACCTTGACCGGTGTGACGGACAAGTTCTCGGAGATATCGAGGGTCGCTGGCAGCTTGGCCATGACGTCATCCAGGCGCTGGTCGATGGCCTTGAGCGCGGCTTGGCAGCTCTCGACTTTCTCTTCGATCTGAACCAGCCACCAGTCGGAGTACGGATCGTCCAGTGCTGCCCCGCGGTGCATGCGATTCACGTAGGCGCAGAAGCCGGAGAGGCCGAGGATGCTGTGCTTGGCATCCGACTTCTGCCGGCCTGTCCAGATGCGGGCGGCGTGATAGGTGTGAAGCGTCAGGGCGACATCGCTGCGGAGAGAGCCGATCTGAAGCCGATGGGTTTCAGCCATGGTGCAGTGTTCCTTTATAGGGAAGGGGTTCGGCCACATCGTGCTGATCGGGGTAGGAGCGCGCAGTAGGAAATACATGGTTCGCTGCTGGGGTATTTCCGCTGGCAGTGCGGGTTCATCATCATCCCGCTTGCGGCTCATGGAGGTTGGCTTCCTTCAGCTCTTGGCCCCCTCAGGGGCGTTGTCTATCGCTACGTCGACGCAACTTTTGAGCTTGCCGAGCAGCTCGCTCAGTTCCTGCAGCTCCGTAAAGTCGATAGGCCATTCATCGTTGTCGTTGAATAGGGTTGCCAGCCCTAGCAGCCGCTCGAATTCGAGTTCGTCCATAGGGGCATACACGATTGAGTCGCACATCTTTTCGGTTCCTATTGGGTGGGAGAAGTTGATAGCCGCCACCGGCGCCGAAGTCAGTTCCTGGTGAAGTGGTTCCAGTGGAACCACCCAACTCGCCACCGGCGCGGAGGTCGGTTCCTGGTGAAGTGGTGCCAGTGGCACCACCCAGCTCGTCGACGGCGCCGAGGCCTGGTCCTGGCGGAGTGTTGCCAGTGGCAACACCCAGCTCGCCGCCGGCGCTGGGGTCGGTCCCTGGTGGGGTGATTCCAGTGGAACCACCCAACTCGCCGTCGGCGCCGAAGTCAGTTCCTAGTGGAGTGGTTCCAGTGGAACCACCCAACTCGCCGCCGGCGCCGAAGTCAGTTCCTGGTGAAGTGGTTCCAGTGGAACCACCCAACTCGCCACCGGCGCCGAAGTCAGTTCCTGGTGAAGTGGTTCCAGTGGAACCACCCAACTCGCCACCGGCGCGGAGGTCGGTTCCTGGCGGAGTGTTGCCAGTGGCACCACCCAGCTCGTCGACGGCGCCGAGGCCTGGTCCTGGCGGAGTGTTGCCAGTGGCAACACCCAACTCGCCGCCGGCGCCGAAGTCAGTTCCTGGTGAAGTGGTTCCAGTGGAACCACCCAACTCGCCACCGGCGCCGAAGTCAGTTCCTGGTGAAGTGGTTCCAGTGGAACCACCCAACTCGCCACCGGCGCGGAGGTCGGTTCCTGGTGAAGTGGTGCCAGTGGCACCACCCAGCTCGTCGACGGCGCCGAGGCCTGGTCCTGGCGGAGTGTTGCCAGTGGCACCACCCAACTCGCCGTCGGCGCCGAAGTCAGTTCCTGGTGGAGTGGTTCCAGTGGAACCACCCAACTCGCCGCCGGCGCCGAAGTCAGTTCCTGGTGAAGTGGTTCCAGTGGAACCACCCAACTCGCCGCCGGCGCCGAAGTCAGTTCCTGGTGAAGTGTTGCCAGTGGCACCACCCAGCTCGTCGACGGCGCCGAGGCCTGGTCCTGGCGGAGTGTTGCCAGTGGCAACACCCAGCTCGCCGCCGGCGCTGGGGTCGGTCCCTGGTGGGGTGATTCCAGTGGAATCACCCAACTCCTCGACGGCGCCGAGGTCGATCCTTGGCAGAGTGTTTCCACTGGAAACACCCAGTTCGCCACCGGTGCCGAGGTCAGGACCTGGCAGAGTGATGCGGGCCGCATCACCAAAAAACACGACGCCCGACCGAGACTTTCTCATGGCTCATCACCCCGCTCGGATGGCACGCTCGATCCGTGCCTGGGCCGAATGAGGTCCTTGAGCCGGCTGAGGACTTCGTTCCCTGTCCGGGTATCCCCCTTCGGCTGAACCTGAGGCTGTGTAGGCGTTGTGGGGCTTGGTGGTGCCGGAGCACGACTGGGGCGTTCCGCTGCTGGGATGGTTCGTTCAGCCGGTTCTTCCGGAGCCCAAGAAGCGTTGAACTTTCCCTGGACTGCACGCTGGATGAGCGTCATGAGGTAGCCGAACGGATTACCGACGGTTCCGCCGGCACATCGGTGCCGCCACTGCTCGATGATGGGTAGCCGAAGCTCCTCGGACACCCGTCGGAGCGCGCTTACCGCCTGGAACCGTTGCTCGCCCTCCAGTCCGTTCAGGAGATCCTGCCAGTTCGGATGTGCTTCCTCGCGTGTTCGCGGTTGTACTGGTTTTTTAAATACAGAATCTTGTTTGTATGTATACGTACTATATGAGTTCGGCATCCGAACCAAGGGCGTACTCGGCGGATTCTGTCTGGGTTCGGCATCCGAACTCAGCGGTAAAGCGCATTGCTTGCCGCTGATTTCACTGAGTTCGGCATCCGAACTCGGGGTTGAATGAGGTAGATCGGGCAGAGTTCGGATGCCGAACTCTGCCGCTGGATCTGCTTCGAGCTGACTATCGATAGCCCATTGCTGGTGGTTCAAGCGTCCCTCGAGCTTCTCCAGATGGGTTGGGAGGCGGCGACCAACGTCCGGGTCATCCCTGAACTCCCGCCATGTGATCTGGCCGACTTCGCGTATGGCTCGGTTGCTGTCGCCGGTGGACTGGCTCAGCAACTGCATGTAGTCGGGGTCCAGCTCCAGGGCTTCTGCCGGGGATACCGGTTCGTCGTGGAGGATGTAGATGTTGCCTTGTACTTGCCCGTTGAGGTCGTTGCGGAGGCGACGGCCGAGACTGAGCCAGCGTGTCAACCGAAGGACCTTGAGTGCCTTGGCGATGGTTTCGCGCGAGGCGATCTTACCCGGCTGCATGCCGAGATAAGGGCGTAGTTGCTCGTATGTAGGGAACGCGGTCAGCCCGTCGTCGTTGATGAGCAAGCGGAACACTTGCCAGCAGTTTCTCTCCAGCGGGGTGAGGCGTTTATCCAGCAGCAGGCGCCGAGGAACGGTTTCATGCGGGTTGCCGCTGAAAATGATGCCGGAATATTGTTGAGCCAGCGGTTCGCCGCTCTCGGCATCAAGCCGCTTCTTAAACAAGTGGGCCTCGAGATGTCCCGAGGCCGAGTCCAGCAGAGTCGAAATGGGAAAGCGCGACAGCCTCATTGTCATGGTGTCGTATCGCCTTCGGACTGAACCAGGTTGAGGAGTTGCTGCTGCGCAGACTCAATCTCCAAGCGGGGGCTCTGTGGCGGGTGAGCCGTAGGCGAGGGGAGGTGAGCGCTGACGTTGGCCAGATAAAGGGTGGCGGGCTTGGCCTGTTCTTTCCTGTTTGGTTGGTAGAGGCTGTCTTTCAACCAGCTCTGGATGAGAGACCAAACGATGGCGAGGCTGATGAACTCTGGACTGTCTTGTTCGACTCCGGCGTTGACTTCCTCGGTGAGGATCATCGCGATGTCCAGCAACTCCATGCTGTCCTCGAGGCGGACCTGGTTTTCCTGCATCAGGTGCTCCCAGCGGAACCAAATCTGGCGTTCGGTCTGTTCGTCAAGTTGCCGCCAGCGACCGCGGCGCGGGTGGATCTCCAGGATCAAGCGCTTGGTGGCGGTGTCCTCCGGCGACAGACCGAAAAAGCTCTGAATCATCGTTGTGGTGGCTCCCAGCTTCAGTGCGCGTTCGATCTGCAGCTCTTCCTGCGCGCTGCGCTCGGCTGTGGCCAGGATTTTCTCCATGACGTCGATGTTCACTCTGACGTCTACCCAAGAAACCGGGGTATTGGTCAGGATGCTCATGACGGCGGGCTGTTGGAGCTGGGCCAGGATCTCCGGCCGCAGTCCCATCTCGGCACAACGCCTGAGCTGGCCGTTGCGCAGGTGGTTGATCACCTGCGTCAGGACCGCTTCATTGATCAACGACTTCGACATGTCGATCCCTCCCCTAATCGTGCGAAATCACTGGTCGGTAGCTGCTTGCTCGGAGGCGGCCGGCGGCAGCTCAAGGTCAACCAGACGTCGGGCAAGACGAATTATCCGGAACAGTTTCACCAGGGCTTCGTCATTGAGACGGCCTGCCTGGCTGGATGGCTGATCGCCTGTGGTGGGTTGGCCCAGCAGCAACTGAGCGAGGCCAGCTGAGAATTGAAACTCGCCCAGGGCGTCGCGGCAGGTCTGCTGGTCGTGTGAGTTCAGGACGACTTGGACCTGGCCGCTGAGCGCTTGAAGCAGCGTGATGAGGTGCAGCGCTGAATCAGTAATCTCAGGGTCTTCATTGGGCTCGCGATACGTGTAACCCACACCGCCCTGGATCCTGACGATCTCGCCTGGGGCGCCGACGTGCAGAGCGATTTCTTCAGCCAGATCAGCGATGTGCTGTCGCAGGATTTCGGAGGTGTCGATCGACCGCTCGATGTACCAGAGGTCGGTGATCGGGTGCAGGCCGCCGACTTGCACCGGGATTGCGTGAAGAGCTGTTTCCTCGAAGACAGGTAGATGTTCACCCTCGAGAGCGGCCAGACGTTGGCGAGTCTGCAGGATCTTGGTCGATACCGGACTCACGATATGGCCTGCCAAGAGCGCTGCATGCTCCTCATCGGTCAGTTGCTGCTGTTGTACAGGTAGCGGCGGAGTTGGCGGGGTAGAGGGATTACCCGGGAGGCTATTGGTCTTGGACGTTTGGAGGCCGGCAGCGGGGCTCTGTGATTGTGATTGTCCAGTAGTCGACGCGGCAGGACTTTCCTGCCCTACTGGTGGGATTTCAGGTGGTGCGGCAGGTGCGGGCAGGTCGACCAGAGTGCCCCGGCGCTGTTCCTGCTGGCCGTTGGTGATCTCGAGCAGGATCTGGTCATAACGCAGGCCCAGGGGCCGCTTCATCTGATCGATGAGCTCGTCCTGGAAGCGGTCGAATATGAACTCGTCAGGGCTACTGTCGAAGATTGCCAGCGTGTCCTGGAACAGCATTTCAAAGTCAATCCCTTCACCGGCGTATAGACGTGCCCAGCAGGAGGATGCCGACTTTCTGAGTGACAGGAGTTTTTCGATTTGCGGTTTACCGAGCCCTGAATACAGCATCACAGGGATGGCTGGCAGCAGTATCTCAACGGCATCCAGCATCTTGCTGATGTGTGAATGTGAAACAGGATAGCCGTCATCGGTGAGCTTCCGTGACAGCTCGCGGATGCCGACCGGTTCGCCTTTCTCCTCCTCATACCAGGCTTTCGCTTTCTGAATGCCCACGGCTCGCTCGATGAACTTGAGGTCACCCTTCAGATCGTTCTCAGCCAGGTGACCAGTCAGCGCGATGATTTCGCCGCGCTGCTTGTCCCAGGGCCTGAACAGGCAGTTGAAGCGGAAGTAACGTTCGTCGCCGGTTTCTTTGTAGAGCTCGTTGAGAATTTCCAGGCGAGTGTTTCCGCCGTTGCGAATGCGGTATTTGTCTTCCCCAGGGCGTCGAGTCACTGGTGGCGGCGTATCGAGGCCTCGATGCCGGATCGATTCTTTCAACTCATCGTATTTCGGGTTTCGAGTGGTCCGGGGGTTGTCGTGCCAGGGGAGGACCTGGTCGAGTGTCAGCACCATGGGCGTGTCGCTGATCGGGTCCGACAACTGTTCCAGAACGGGCGGCGCGGTGAAACCAGGGGCAAGTAGCCGGTCTTTCAGATCTTGCGGGTTGATCTTGGCCATACTCATGCCTCCGCCACCTGAGGCGTGTTCGCCGCAGCCAGCTCTGCCTGCAGACGCTGGTTCTTGGCGAAGAGCTCGTCGACCATTCGGTTCGCTCGAGCGAGTTCTTCTTCGAGCTCGTTGCTGCGCTCCAGCCGGTAGACGATCTCGCTGTTGGCCGAGCGGTGGTTATGCGCGGCTTTTTGCTTGAGTTGATCGCGGAGCCCTTGCGGCATGCGTACAACAAACTTGTCTTCTGCGTGTTTGCGGTCGATCGAAGTAACGTTCTTCATATTGTTCTCCTGCAGATCGCTCAGTACTGAGCGACCGTGGTCTGGAATGAGGGCGATGGAGACGCATTACTGGCCTGGAAGAAATCCAGTTGTGCCAACCCCTCAAGCGCTGCGCTGTTGAGCCAGAGGCATTCGATTCGCTCTCTGGAGCCGTCTGCATAGGCGTGGCGGTCGACTCTGTGCCAGGTGCTGTAGAGCTCGTCGTAGAGTGGGCAGGGATATCCGGAGAGCACCACCATGCCGCGCAGCCGCTTGAGGAATGCCGCCAGCTCCTTGTGCTGGTTGTCGTCCAGTTCGTACCGGTACGACTTGCCTGTGGCGTTGTGGCGCACCTTCGTGCTGCGGGTCGAGTGGACATAGGGCGGATCCACGTAGTGCAGCGTATTCGGCCGGTCGTGATATTCCATCAGCGCGAGGGCGTCGCGGTTTTCGATCACCACGCCCTGCAGGCGTTCTGTTATCGCGGTCAGCGTGTCGGGGTAGTTGCGCCAGTCCAGTGCAGGTCCGGTACCGGATCTGGTCGAGGTTGAGCGGAACCCTGTACGTTCGCCGGACGCAGCTGCGGTACCGAAACCTTGCAAGCTTCGGATTACCATCCGCCGCGCGCGCTCGAGCGGATCGGACGTTTCCGCGTAGCTGGCTTCGAACTCTTCCCGGGCAAACGGGGTAAGCGCCAGGGCCTGGCGCAGTTGCTCACCGTGATCCCGCGCGACGCGGAACAGGTTCACCACGTCCCCGTCGAGGTCGTTATAGATCTCGGCGTAGCTGCGGGCTTTCCGGAGCAGGACGGAGGCTGCGCCGCCGAAGGGCTCGACGTAAGTGTGATGTGGCGCCAGGTGCTGGATGATCCAGGGAGCAAGTTTCCACTTGCCTCCGTGGTAGCGCAGGATTGGGCGACGAACCCCTTTCATGACGTGCTCTCCTGCTCCGCCTTGCGGCGCTTGAGCTGGTCGCGAAGCTGAGTGGGTAGGCTGCTGATCCGCAGCGTGTCGCGCTCCTCGTCGTACTCGATCCTGGAGCCCAGCAGGTGCGCCTCGAAGCTGATCGACAGGCCCTCGGCGCGGCCGGTGAAGCGGCGGAACTGGTTGAGGGTGCGCTTGTCCGCCGGGATTTCCGGCGACAGGCCGTAGTCCTTGTTGCGGATGTAGTCGTAGAACGCCCGCGGTTGCTGGTCGTCCATCAGTTCCGAGAGTGCGTCGAGGGTCATCGGCTCGCCGATGCGCGCCTGCGAGGTGGCGTAGTCGACCAGCGTCTCGGTCTTCTCACGGGCCTGCTGCTCGGCCATGCCCTCGCTTTCCACGAAGTCGCTGAAGGCCTTGAGCAAGGTACGGGTTTCACCGGGTGAGTCGATGCCCTCCTGGCAGCCGATGAGGTCGCGGAAATAGTCGGAGGTCTTCTTCCCGCCCTTGCCCTTGATGAACGAGATGTACTGCATCGACTGCTTGTTGTTACGCCACTCGGAGATGTTGATCCGCGCCGCCAGGTACAGCTGGCCGAAGTCGAGGTGGCGCGATGGGGTGACCTCCAGCGACTCGTTCACCGCCACGCCTTCGCTGTGGTGCAGCAGGGCGATCGCCAGGTAATCGGTCATGCCCTGCTGGTAGTGGGCGAACAGCACGTGGCCGCCGGTGGAGAGGTTGGACTCTTCCATCAGCTTCTGCAGGTGCTCGACCGCTTCGCGGCTGAAGCTGATGAAGTCGCGGTCGCCCTCCAGGTACTCGCCGAGCCAGCCGCTGAACGGGTAGGCCCCGGACTCGCCCTGGAAGAAGCCCCAGGTCTTGTTCTTGGCGTTGTAGCTTGCGTTGAGGTCGGCCAGCAGGTTCTCGATGGCCTGGGAGTCGCCCAGCTCGGCGTCGCGCGCGTGGAGCACGGCCGGGGTGCCGTCGGGCTTCTTCTCGATCAGGTGGACGATGGCGTGTTTGATAGGCATCAGAAAGACTCCTGGTTCAGGGAACGCTGCCTGTCGGCTCGACGGAGCATGGCGCGGGCATTGAGCTCGCCGCGTGCGTCGCTTGGCGTGGAAGAAATGAAGATCGAGGCGCAGCCGATCTTGCTGAGCTTCAAGTGGCCGCCTGCGGAGCGGTCGACCCTCCAGCCTTCGGCTTGAGCGAAGGCCACCAGCCGGCGAACGCTTTCCCGGGTGCCGCGAAGGAAACTACGCATCCGTGGTCTCCTCGCTGTTGAGCTGCAGCCAGGTCTCCATCTCTGCAAGGGAGCGGGGAAGGCTATCGGTGGCGGCGGCATCCAGGAGGCGTTTCACCAGCGCCTGAAGGCTGCGACGATCGTTCTGTCGGCTGCAGGCCAGGTCGTCATGCGCGGAACGCAGCATGCGGACCTCTGTGCGCAGTTGAGCGAGCTCGTCCTCAGCCGGCCGGTAAGCGGTGACGTCAGGCATCGTGCGCTACCTCCTTGGGATTTCTACAGGACAGTTCCCAGCGGCTCTCGATGCGCTTTTCGTGGTCGCCTGCCTGTGCCGGCATACGGGTGATGTAGGCGTTGTCCTCGCCAAACAGCCGTTCGGCAAGGCGGGAGGCTGCCACCTTGTCGCTCCAGGTGCAGGTCGCTCTCTGCTTCTGAATGGTATTGGTCCAGAAGCCGGCGCCATCGAACTTGACGATGCACTGATAGGTCTGGGATGCCTTCATGATTCGGCCTCCTTGCTGAGTGCATCACCGACCTGAACGGCCACCAGTTCGGGCAACTCGGGCTCATGCCCGGGATAGTTGTTGGCCAACTGATGCAGGAACTCACGCGCGGCGTCCTTGCTGCCTGCAATGCGGAACACGGCGGTGAGGTGCTGGGAGTCCTGAGTGCCGCAGCAGAGGTGCGGCACCAGGCTCACTTTCAGCGAGCAACTGAACAGGTGGCGAGGGATCCATACCGACCAGAAGTAGGCTGAAAGCAGTTGCCCCGGAGCGCGCGTAGTGACCACCAGGGTTCCGGCCTGGGTGGTCGAGATTTCGATGTACCCCAGTTCCTCCAGCTCACGAAGCTCTCGCTCCATCGAACTGGGTGCGACCGTGCTCTCGTCCCGCGAAAGGCGCGAGATCACTTGGCTGAGGGCGTCCAGCTCGATGGGGTTGACCCCAACGTGATTGGCATGAACCACCGCCGAGTCGGTGAACGCGGCCGAGGCGTGGATACTCGGAAAGCGGGCTTCAGTGTTCATCAAAGACAGCCTCCAACTGATGGACGTCGTAGCTCCCGCAGCAGGGGCAGACCAACACCTCGGCTTCTCCTTCTGGGGTGTTCTCGGCGGGAAGAATCTGGCGCACCAGGTGGTATGGGTGGTGCTGACCACAATTCATGCACTGGTGGGTGACCAGGTGCTGGGAAGTGTTCATGCATGGGCTCCTTGCCGGCTTGGGCCAGCAACTGGCAGCGGAAGATGAGATGAAAAATGAGGTTGCAGGACCGGTAGCGCTGAAGGCGTGACGGTCGCTGCTAGAAGGGAGCCGGACACATCCGGTGGTAAGGTTGGCGTCGCCAAACAAACCCACCCAGACCACAGGAGGTCCGGCATGACGAACGAATACCGCTTTGGATACGACGAGATGCTTATCCAGATCCAGGCATGCGTTCCTGACTCACAAAACGGGGACGGATTGGCTATGACGATGGCCAGAGCCCAATGGATAAGCCAAGTCTTTGTGCTGTGTACCCTTGGTAACTCACTGGCACGTGACAAAGGCTGGAGGCTATGGGGCATGGATGCCATTGAGTATGCGCTCATGCGTCGCTACTCCTGGCCACTGGAAACCATTCGGGAGATGCCAATTCGGGATAGGTGGCTAGCACTGCATGAAGAACTGGCGGATTTGCAATGGGATGAAGAGGCTCAGCAGGTATGGCTAGCGAAGATCGAACCAGTGCTGCCAGGCGCACCGGGGACGGACTACGACGTCTGGCGTTCGGATGCGCCAGGATTTCAATTACCCCAAGCTCCTGGCTATCTAGTGGTCCGGTAACGAATGCTTCGGGTCTCGAGCGCTTATCGGGCCAAATCTGTTCGGGGTCGATCCTGACCACCGTGGAAAAGCGATAGCCGTGCTCCTGCCAGTGCAAGACTGCCCCGCACCGGTAACTAATCAATCCCTCCTGCTCGAGCCGCTGAGCCACCCAGCTTGGGCGTAGCCCTCCGTATGGTATGTCCTCACGGCTGTTAAGAACGTACTCGATGACACCGTGGATGAGGGCAGCGCTGGGAACAAGTAGGCAGGCATCCAATAGCCAGGCATTGGCGGCGGACCCGTCATACACTCGTCCGTGGTGGCAGAAGTTCTGCAAGGCTTGTATCCATTCGGCGCTCGCTATCGAAAGGAGATTGTTAGCGGGCTGCTGGTCACGCATGACTAGACTCCTTGCCGGCTCCCGCCGGCGAGAGATCGGAAGTTCAATGAAGGGGCTCATGCAAGAGCTCCCTGCCAAGTTGGTGCAAGGTCGGCGAAGCGGGTCTGGTTGGCGATGAAGGCGGCGCGGACGGTGCCGATCGGGCCGTTGCGGTACTTGCCGATGATGATTTCGGCGATGCCCTTGGCCTCGGTGTTGGGGTGGTAGACCTCGTCGCGGTACACGAACATGATCACGTCCGCGTCCTGCTCGATTGCGCCGCTCTCACGCAGGTCTGCGTTGTTCGGTCGCTTGTTCGGCCGGTTCTCCAGGCTGCGATTGAGCTGGGACAGGGCCACGACGGGGCAATCCATCTCCTTGGCCAGTGCTTTCAGCGAGCGGGAGATCTCCGAGATCTCGGTGGCTCGGTTTTCCAGGCCTGGGCAGCGCATCAGCTGCAGGTAGTCGACCAGGATCAGTACGGGGTGGCCGTACTTCCTGGCTGCACGGCGAACCTTGGCGCGCAGCTCTGTCGGCGTCAGGTTGCCCTGGTCGTTGATGACCAGTCGGCTGCCATAGTCGTTTATGCGCTGGATCGCGACGGTCAGCCTGGGCCAATCCTCCTCTTGCAGTTGGCCCTTCATCAGCTTGCCAAGGTCAAGGTGGCCGAGCAGGGCAGCAAGCCTGAACAGCAGCTGCTCTGCTGGCATTTCCATGCTGTAAACCTGGACAGACTTCTGTTGGTCGCTCTGCAGCGCGGCGTCGATCAAGTTGAGGGCAAACGACGTTTTGCCCATCGAGGGACGGGCACCGACGATGATGAGATCCGACTTCTGTAGTCCGCCGGAGAGCTCGTCGAGATCCTTCAGGCCTGTCGGGACCCCCGTTACCGTCACGTTGTTGTTGAAGCGGTAATCGATGGTGTCGACGATCTTCGCGAGGCCCTTGTTGATATCGACAAAGTCGGACTTGTGCTGATCTTGGCCGAGGGCGAACAGCTTCTGCTCGATCTCCTCCTGAACCTCACGGGGATTCGCCTGGTGGTTCGAGGCGGTTCTGGTGCAGTGGTGCCCGAGAGACATCAACTGCCGCAGGTGCGCCCGATCGCGAACGATCTGCGCGTAAGCCTCGATATTGGCCACGGAGGGCGTGTTGTCAGCGAGCTGGCCGAGGTAGGCCAGCCCGCCGGCTTCTGGAAGGTCTTCGATCGCTTCCGACACCGTCACGACGTCAAACGGGGCGTCCTTCGCGGCCAACTCGCTGATGGCGGTGAAGATCAGCCGATGTTCATGCCGGAAGAAGTCCTCTTTATGCAGGTGATCGCCGACAATGTCCCATGCCGCGTTGTCCAGCATCAGGCCACCGAGTACCGCTTGCTCTGCCTCGACTGAGTGAGGAGGAGTAAGCTCCAGCGCGCTCACTTCGAGTCCTCCTGGCCGATCTGCAGGAATGTGCTTCCGCTGCTGCCCGGGGCGCCGATGATCTCCAGCGCTTTCACCTCCACCTTGGCGGACTCGATGATCACCGAACTCACATGAGCCACCGCTTTCGCGCGTTCGATATCCAGAGGCTTCTCTTCGTCCAGCAGGCCTTCGATGGTGGCAAAGAGGTGATTACGCAGATCCTCAATCTTGTTTTTCATGCTCGACCTCCTGAATGGTGCGCTTGAGCTTGCTGATGACGCGGATTGCGCTCTTCAGCTCAGGTGGATAGCGATGGATGGAGTTGCGGCGCATGCGTTCGGCCCGGGTGATGAGTTCCAGGTTGTCGATGACGACGTTCTGCTTGTTGTTGTCCTTGAAGCAGACGCAATGGCCGGTTGGGATGGGGCCGACGTGTTCTTCCCAGAGCAGGATGTGGATGCTCTTCCAGTCCCGGGGGGGATAGCCGGTATCCGAGATCTTTCGTTGCAGGTAGCCATCGGCACTTACCCGTGTGCTGCCGACCGGGAGCCATGTGTGGGGCTTCTGCCCCTTCTTGAACTGCGTTTCCGATGAGCGTCCTCGCGCGGGAAGCCCCTTCATGCCGCAGTTCCATGGGGTGTTTCCCTTCTTGAACCGAGTTGCGCTGCCCCAGTCCTGCCGGATCTTCTTGGAGAACTCGGGGCTTTTTTTCAGCCCGAGCCGATACGCTTTGGAGCAGATCTGCTGGAGCGTTTTGTTCAACCTGGCTGCCAGAACTTCGTTCGGCATATCCGGATACAGGCGCAGCAGCACCAGTTCCTGTTCGGCAGTCCAGGTTTCGCGGATGCAGTGCTCCTCTCGGTTGCTGAATTTGCGGCGAGCACGTACTAGGGCTTCGTAGGCGACGGTCGAGAGGGAGGGGCGAGTCATCGGGAACCTCCATGCTCGAGCGCACCCTGGACACGCCGGCCGATGCCGCGGTGCATGCGGGAGTTCTTGCCGTGCTCCCAGCCTGCGTGCAGCGAAGCCTGGTCATAGGCCAGGGGCTTCGTCGGCGCTGCCGGCTCCAGGAGTTTCAGCTCCGGATGGTGTAGTTCGAGGTAGGCCTTGATGGCTGCTTGTGTCGACTCGTCCGGCTTCCCGGCGAAGTCCCTTACCAACGAACGCACAGCGAGGAGCCAGCCTTCGACGAAGAGCTTGCTGCGGCGTCGCTTGGTGGAGAGCTTGCATCGCTTCTGCTGGGCGACATGCGCCGAGCGCGCCGCCACCAACTGGTGGTGGAGCGTAGAGTAGGCATGAGCGGCGAGTTCAGGGCCGATCCCACGACCCATGAACTTGAACGTCCAGCCCGCTGGCATCGCGTATGCCGCTAGGTAGTCGCAGCCGAAGGAACTGGCGCAGATCCCGGCCAGTTCATGCAGCCATGGGGCAGGAGAGCGCCTGGTTCGAGTGGGAACGCACGCGGTTTCCACCGTGTGGGCCGAGATATCCGCATCGCTGAGGTCGAACTGGCGCTTCAGGATCGCGGCCTGGCGCAATGCGGTTTCCGCCTCGTTCGGCGTGGCCCCCTTGGCATTCGCCAGGGCCATCAGCTTCTCGACCTTGGCGAGGACTTTTTGCTTGTCCATTACGCGCCCCCCTTGCAGCAGGTTGAGCCCTGCTCGGTGGCGGAGCGGTCCAGGCGCTCGATCTCGGCCAGCACTAGGGCGCCGGCGCGTACCAGGTTCTCGCGCGCCGACTTAGGCTTCCACCACTCTTCGTTCCAGGGCCAGAACAGGGCAGAACCATTCCGAATGCCGCCCGGCCAGTCGGTGCCGATGCCGCCGGCATGGAGCGCGTAGCAGCCGGCCGCCTGGGCGATCTGGCCACCGCTTGCGTCGTCTTTGCTGGTATCGAAACCTTCGACGGTGATCTGGCGCCGGCGCTCTGCTTGCACATCGAGCCATGCTTGGGGAACAGGGGATAGGCTCGAGGTGGGGTGGATTCGGTCTGCGACCTGTCTTACCCGGTCGACAATAGCCAGGGCTGTTACGTCGCCCAGTGCGACCTCCAGGGCGGCGAGCAGGTTGGCCATCAAGAACTGCTCACGCTCGTCCGCGTGGCTTTTTGCGCTTGGGCGCCTGTTCCAGTCGACCTGTGCCGAATACCTCGCTGTTACCGGGTCTGGCTCGCAGTAGGACGGCCCGATGTGAATCTGGCAGTCCAGGCATTCAATGGCACAGTTCCAGGCATCGGTGTCGAGCAGCTCGGGTTCCAGCATTCGAATGTTCGTGCTGCTGCAGAGCGGGCAGGGCTTGAGCTTGGGGTCACTCATGGCCTGCCTCCCTGCCCGTCGTCGGTGCTGGGCTTAGCTTGGGAGGAGCCGGCGGCGAGCATGGCGTGTACCTCGCTGATTGCATCGTTGAATGCTGCAGCTCGCTCGGGATCTCCGGCATGCGACGCACAGTCCTTTAATTGTGCGATCAGCTTCTCAGCGTCCAGCACCGCGCAGTGCTGAGCCTGGGCTACTGGGGTGGTGTAGAGTTTTTGGCCAGGCTCCAGCCAAGGCCAGATATCCGCGTAAGGCGCTACCCCCATCTCGCTTGACGCGCGCATCACACCAACGGGTTCCTGCTTCTCCAACTTGGCCAGCTTCGTTTCAAGCTCCATGACCCTGGCCAGGGCGACGTCACGCTGATTCAAGGCCTTGGCACAAGCCTCGCTGAGCAGGCGCTCATGCTGTTCTGCTGCCGCATCAAGATCGATTGGACTCAGGTGTTCTCCGAGCGGTCGCACGTACTGGCACACCGGGCCGTTATCGGTATCGTGGATCGACAGCACGAACCAACCGGCGCCTTCGGGCCGCGTTGGGATCCACTCGCTGTATCGTTGGTCCGAACGGGCAGAGTCGTAGAGGCGAGGCGCATCCGACTCCATGAATACGTTCTGCAACTCCAGTCCAAGCCGGCGCAGCGTTTCCTGCGCCTCGCTGGAAGAGCAGTTGTCGGCCAGGTCCGGATAGTTCGGATGGGTCCAGAAGCCGAACTGGTCGCGCTCGACCAGGTGGGCTTGAATCATAGGCTTCATGCCAGGCCCCCCTCGCTCATGCCAAGCACCGCACTTGCCTCTGCGGCCAGTTGCTGGCCTTCCGGGCTAGGCGAGCTGCCGACGAAGAGCATCAGCCGCTCGATGACCTTCACGGTGTCCTGGGAGGGTTGGGCGAACTCGGCCAGGTGATCGATGGCAGTCGCGATATTCCAGATAGCCCTGTTCATGTCCCGCTGGATCATGTGGATCGAGCTGGCATTGGCCGCGATGGCCAGTTGCGACTTCGTCTGCAACAGTAGGTCGTGGGCGATTTGGAGCAGGGCGTTCTGCAGGGGCTGTCCACAGGCACGCTGCTGAGCGCGAACCGGAGCGACAAGGCCCTGCAGCATCGCAGCACCTTCAGCCTCGACCAGCAGATTGTCGGAAGCACCGGCGGCAGCGCCTGCTTTGGCCATGTAGCCTTGCACGTAGGCGTCGAACTGGGTCTCGGCGATCAGGCTCAGGATGAGGTTGTTGCGGTTCTGGAGGTTCATATGAGACCCTCCGGAGCCGATTGCAGAGCGTCTGTCCAGAGCCGAAGGGTTTCCTGCTCCTCGCTGGTCAGAGCGATCTGTGCGGTGCAGTCAGCGACCTTCTGTTTGATGACGCGCAGGCGCTCCTCGACTTCACTGCCATCGTCATAGGCGATTTCGTTAATCAGATGACTAATGAAGTCACATCGCAGGCTCCCCACCTGACTAGCGAAATACTCGGCTTCACTGCGCCACCCGATGAGCTGCTTGGGACGCTCCAGCCAGCGTTTGAGTTTTGAGTGGAGCTGGTGCGTGGAGTACAGAGGATCGAACACCTTGGCCCGGTTGTAGATCAACGCGATCTGCAGGATTTCCAGCCGCTCTTCGAGCGTATTTCCCGGAAGCGGGTAGTTCGAGGCGACCAGTTGCTTGGCCAGGCGCCCACGCAGCTCACGCCGTTTCTTGGCTTGTTTCTCGTCGCGATCACGCTTTTCTTTCGCATGCTCAACCTGCTTGTTCACCGAGTCGAGCAGGCGCGCAGCGTCTTGTAGGAGCTGTTTTTGTTCGAAGCTCAAGTAGCAACCCAGCTTCCCGAACAGGTCGGTACCGCCACCAGTCAGCTTGCGTATTTCTCGCGCAGCGCCGGTCAATTTGGCCTGCTGGCTCCGAAGGTCGGCGGCGCTGCCGAACTTGTTCAGTTGCAGCACAAGTTCCGCGTCGACGTCGCGGGCTTGGGTGATAGGAGTCTTCGCCATG
>JAEHJW020000439.1_pt1 | contig 17623 bp, 22 predicted proteins | sample 9271431 | NCBI WGS metagenome assembly JAEHJW02 | reverse complement strand
CAATCTGAGAAGCGTTCTGAAGTGCCAAATAGCTTCCACCGCCCGCCGTTATGCCCCCCACTATTGCAGAAGATGTTAGCATATTGCCCTGATTACCCGTCACGCTGACCGTGCCCGCTATCCCCGTAAATGCTGGCGCGACATTGGGCAGATCCGAACGCAGCATCGTATAGGCTTGGCCGCCGCCGGTCGCGCCGACGGTTGTGCCGTCGATACCTCCGGACGCCGAGGTGACCCGGCCAGCGGCTGTGCCGCCCATGGTGTCGAGCGCCACCGAGATGCGCCCGCGCTTGTCAGGGAGATTGAACGTCGTGGACCCGTCGCCGCTGCCATAAGTCGTTCCGACGACGGCAAACAGCGCGGCATACGTCGTGCGCGAGATCGCCTGACCATACGGAAAGGCGAAGGAACTGTTCGGCGCCGTTGTGCCCCAGAAATCGATCCCGGCTCCGATCGGGATATTGTAGGGACTGCCGAAGAAGCCCTGCAAATAGAACGCGCCATCCGTGTTGTTGTAGGTCGCCATGTAGGGAGTACCCTGGATGATCACGCCTGCGGGCAGTTCCACGTTCGGCGCCGAGCGGAGCGGCTTCGCACCGAGGGAATCCACGTTCAATGTCACCGTGGCGCCATTGGTCGCGTGCGGCGTAAACGCGATCATCTTGCCGCCAAGATCGGCAAGCGTATCGAACACCTGGAAGCTCGATACGGTGTAGGCGGTCGACGTGCCCGCGGTCACGATCGCGCCGGCGATATCGTCGCGGTATTTGGCGGTAGCTGCCATCATGGCGCGTGCGGAATCGTTCACGCTTGAAGGCGCCTGCCCTTCGGCCCAGTTGATGGTCGGATCGGCATTTGCGTCGGCTGAAGCCGTCTGTGACCATTTATAGAGTGTCATTTCTGCTGCTCCCAAATCAAAACGGCGGCCCTGCTCGGCCGCCGTTCTCTGCGTGAAGATCTTATGAGAGTACGTTTACTCCGCGCGCGCCAGCTCGAGATATTGCGAGCACGCGCAAGTGCCGGCGCGCGCAGTCAGGAGATTGCGGATGACGGCAGCGGGAACGCCGGGGTTCTCCCTAGCCACTGCAGCCGTCTTGGCATCAATCACGGCATCGATTTCGGCTCGCAGTCGGCTGATGCGCTCCTCAAGCGGCAGAGTTGCCATCTGCGTTGTTTCCTTTGACTTCATCGGCCTCTATTCCTGTCTTGATTCCTGTTTTGGTTTCGGATTGCGGCTTTTGCGCTTCGGCGAGCTTTCGGCGAAGCGCAGCGGCTTCGTTCTGTGCGCGCCGCAGCGCCTTCTCACGGCCGGTTTCGTGCTTGACGAGAAAGAGCTGCACGTCATACGGCAGCGATCTGAACCGCTGCTTGAACGCTTCAGGCCAGGCGCGCGGCGCGCAGAGACCGGCGACATCGCTGAGGGCGGCGGCCGCCGCACCGCCAAGCGTGGGATCAGCGAGGCCGAGCGTCATATGCGTTTGGGAGATGTCCTGCACTGCCGGCCAGAGCCTCGCGATGCCAAGCGGTCCGCAATCGGCTACGAATCTTGCGACCGCTGCAGGCGAAGCCGGACAGAAAGCAGCGCCATTGACCTCGCACCAGCGGGCGAACATGGGGGCTGCGCGCGAGCGTGCCTGGGCCAGCGCCGTCAGCAACGGATGGGTGGTCAATCGAATGCTCTCTATTCGCCTTGCGTTCTATCGCTTGGCCTTGCGGAGCGCCTCGTGGACGCCGGCCATTTTCTGGCACAGCCCGAGCAGCCGCGCATGACGCCGCAGCGCATGCGCGCCCGAGCCGACTTCTCCGCGCAGTTCGGTATCGAGATTTTGCAGCGCTGCCGTGCGCTTGTTCAGGCCGTAGAGCGCGAAATTGTCAGCAATCTGCTCTAACGACATCGGCTCGTCATAATGTGTCCCGGTCGTCGGCTCCGGGCCTTCAGCGCAACTACATTTGTCCTTCGCCATTTCGAAGTTTCTCCCTTTCAACCGCGTTCCCTATCGCCGGCCCGATTTGCGCGCGCTGTAGAGCGCGACCGCGTCCCTGATGTCGCCGGAGTTCGAAAGCTTGGTGCTCAGCGTGCGCAAGTCCGCCTGGTTGCGCTCGGCCGGCGAGCGGGCCATGCCCGGCCGCACGACTTGCGGAAGCGCCTTGGCGGCGGCAGCCGCCCCAGCCTTTGTCATGAGACGGAATTTTCCAGCCTCATACATCATCTTCTGAAAGGCAGCGTTGCGCATGAGAGGCTCGGTGTTGAAGAGCCTGACAAACTCCGCCGGCTCGAGACCGCTCTCCCTGGCGGCGGCAAAGATCTCGGCCGTGACGGCCTGCTGCGTCGCCTTCGGTTCATCCTTTAGCATCGCATCAAACCGCCCATCCTCCGCTTTCGCGTGCGCCGAAAAGTTTTGCCGCGCGATTTCAGTGCTGCGGCGATGCTCCTCCTGCTGCTGCGCGTACATTTGTTGAGTGTTGGCAATCAGGGCCTGAACGCGGGCGAACCGCGCGGGGTCATTGCGTGCAATATCGGCGAATGCAGCCTGCACGCTCTCCGGCGGAACCCCGACCAATTCCGGAAGCTGGCTCAAGATGGTCATCTGCGTAATCTGCTGCGCGGATGCGAGCGCGTTGACATAGTGTTGCCGGACCTTCTCCGTCTCGGAGAGCCGCTCTTCGATCGCCTGGGCTACTTGCGGATGTTGCAGCGCCTTTGCGAGTTCCGAGTCCAGCCCTTCGATGGCGGCCTCACCGCTGGCGTCGATCTGAGGACTTGCCGGAGACGCATCGGATTTCGCTTTGTCCGGCTCAGGCTTCTCGGACTTCGCTTCGGGCAGTTCAAATCCGAACAGCTCAGCCGCATTCGGATCCTTCGCCAGCGCCTCGGTGCGCAGCGCATCGACCCGCGCGGCGAGCGCCTCGCCGGCTTGATTTTCGGCCAGCAGGCGTTCGGCGGAAGTTGCCGCCGCATAGTCCCGCGCGGCGCGCTCCAGCGTAATGGCCTCGGTATCCGCCACTGGTTCGCCGTCGCGATCGACATATCCTCTGACGGTGACCTCGGGGCCTGCGCCTGCTCGGCGTTCAGCCGCCTCACGCAACGAGGCCGCGTCCCCGCCAATCGCTTCGCCTTCGTCGTTCTTGTCCGGATCGTCCATCAACGTGTAGCCGGCATTGGCGAGTTCAAAAGCAGCGCCGGTCAGACCGGGATCGGATTCGTCGGCCAAATCTGGCTCTCCTGTCGTTGTTTGATTGGGCGGGCGGCGCTCAGTGCCGATGGAGCTGGCGCGGCGGCCAGCTGCGGATCGCCGCTAGCCGGCTTTCCGGCAAGTCTGGCTGCGAGGCATCATCCAGCGCAGTCGGGTCGATGCCATTCTCCGGCTGTGGTCCATGCTGCCGGGCAAAGTCACCATCGTCATTTGCCGGGAGACATTTGGTTTGGGGTATCGTCTGAACGATTTACCCTTGAAAGGCGAAGTCTTCGTTTGCTCCTTGAGAGAGCATGGGTGGTCGTTCCAGGACTGCTGAAGATCAGGATTGACCGCTACTGAACTTTTGGCGCAACGGTGAGTGAAAGCCTGGACAAGCCGAGCACTCAATCAGTGCACATAGAGCTTGCGCTTGAGTTGATAGGGATACTCGTTGCGGCCATTGCCATGAAAGGCGCCGCGACAGGCGCCTGCATCGAAACGTGGCGCGCCGTCGTTAGACGTCTTCGACATCACAAGGCATTCTCCATGCTCGCCCATGTTGCTGGTCATTTCTTCTTGCGCCTTCCGCCGCGCCCCGGTTTTCGTCGGTCTTTCCAATTTCCCCAATAATAGTTTTCCGGTCTGCTGCTGTCATTCCCGCCGCATCTCTTATCCATGAAGCCCTTCAGGCAATCGTCCCATGTCCAAGGAGTTTTGCTTTTGAACGGTCCGAGCATATTCCTATTGTAATCGCGGCTCTTTTCTTCACAATATTTGTTCGCTTTTCTCCTTTCTTCATTACAATCGATTTCGGGTTCACCGCCTCCTCCATCCGAGCCCTTATCCCGCGTGTTATCAAAGAAGCTCTGTAGCTGCCGCCATTCCGGTACCAGAGCCTGTTGAAAATCGTCGGAAGATGTTGGCGCTTGAGTAGGTTCGTCTCTTGGAGTCGGCTGTTGCGGCGCAGGCCCGAATTGCGGGGCCACGGGACTCGCTTGCGGTGGCATTGACGGCGTTTGCGGAGCCACGGGAGCTACGAGGGGTGGCATCGACGGTGTTTGCGGAGGCACTGGCGCGACGGGCGGCTCGGGAAATACCGGCGCCATCGGCTGGTGCCTTCCAGCCACAAGCTCGCTGCTCTTTCGGCCGGCGAGAGCGGCGGCCAGCCCGATGCCCAAGAGTGGTCCGGCTCCCGCAAAACCCGCGGGCAATGGAGGATCGCTTGCGGCGTAAGGCGGATACGACGAGACCGGCTCAAGCTGAGGCTGAACGTAAGCCGGATCTGGCGAATAGATCCTGATCGGCGGCCCCGCCTCGGCTAATTGCACGGGATGACCACGCCCCGCGGCCGGCGAGCCGGCAACATTGCCAGACGTATCGGGCCAGATTGCGGAAGTCAGCCACAGCGGCGAATGTGCTGCCTGATCCGACCCCTCGCTGCCCTGCGCAAGGTCCGGCCGCAACGAGAGCAGGCGGCCGAGCATGCCGCCGCGATCCGCAAAGCCTTGCGGAACGAAGCCGTCCAATAATCCCATTGTCGGATATCCTTAAGCCGCGGCGCCGTTGAGCCGGCGAGAGGCCTCGGTCGCGGCGCGGTAGTCGACGGCCTTGAAGCCGCCGATCTCGATCACCGCATGCGGCGCCGCTTTCTCGACATCCTGCGCCAGCAAACCGATGTGATAGGCGTGCGCGCCCTTGTAGCGATAGCCATAGACCGGCGTTCCGTCGAACAGCGAACCGACCTGCGCGATGTCTTCCTTCAGGCTGACATCGGAAGGCAGGAATTTTAAAAGGCTGCCAAGGCCACCGGCGATCGTCCCGAATTGCTGCGCGCCGGACATATCCTGCGTGCCTTGGGTGTTGCTGTTGGTCTGTGAGCCGAGTCCCGCGATGGGGACGCCGATCTGCGCGAGCAATTGGAGATTCTGCGCCGGAATGCTTTGCGCGAGTTGCGCCAGCGCGAGTTGCTGCTGTGGCGCATAGTTGCGAGCATTCAACGCATCCTGCGTGCTCGACACGCCCTGGAGCTGGTTGGCGAGCGCCTGCTGGTTCAATCCAGACAGCGCATTGCTGGTCGTGTTCTGCGCGCCAAACAGCGAGTTCGCCGCGTTGAGCTGATTGGCGACGTCCTGGTTATACTGCGAAGCGATCACCGGCGCCTCGCCTTGCGCGATGCCACGGGCGAGCGCCTGCTGGTTGGCGCCAGAGAATTCTCTCCCCGCCGCGGCAAACTGCCCGTTGACCTGGTTGGTGGTGTCGGTGGCGATCTGAGCGAGCTGGGCCTGCAAGGCCGGGTCGTTACCGACCATGCTTCCATTGGCGAATGGCGTGAGCTGGCTCTGCAAGGTTGACAAACCGCTCTGCAAGGCTGGCGCCTGCGCCGTTGCGTTGCCGCCGTTGAGGAGATTGCTCGCAAGGCCGGTGATCTGACCCGTGAACGGATTGCCTTGGGCAGCATTCTGCGAGAGCTGATTGATGGCGCTGCTTTCGGTCGGCGTCAGTCCGCTGTTTGTAATCAGTGGATTGAGCTGCCCTAAAATGCTTTGCAGGTCCGGCTGCGCCGCTTGCCACGGCGCAGTCTGCGATTGTTGTGTTTGCGAGGTCGTGGATTGACCGCCCATGGAGTGGCTCTCCTTCTCAGTGATGAAAGTTTCGTTTGCGGGTGCGAGAACGAGCCGGCGTTACATGCTCGCGATGATGAGCTATGAAACCCCGCATCGAGCCCTCTGGACTCATCTCACAAGGGACGAATGCGTTCGGCGGGATCTATACAGATGCACTCATGACGGTCTGGCCGTCGCTACAAATCCCAGGCACCGCCCGAAAGCGCCAAGCAAGCGCCGACCCATTTGATCTATTGGGCTGGCGCGAATGCAGGTTGGCTGTTTGCCTGGCCGGTCGTGTAGGCGGGGTCCAGATGGTCTTGGGATATACGTGCGGACTGAGCTTTCGACTCGTTCAGGCCAGCCGCTTATCCATCACCACGTGCCTCGCCTCGTATCCTCCGAGCACGCGCAGCCAGCCCTTGCGGCCGAAGATGCGGATGCGGGCGCAGCCCTCATCGCTCGCGTAAGCCTCGATCCGCTCGACCAGCTTGAGCCAGCGCTGCATGCCGCGCCCGGCGCAGAGCGTGATGACGCAGACCTTGCCGAGCTCGGAATTGGTCAGACTCGTCGCGGCAGCGGCTTCGATCGTGCTGCCGTTCCACGCGAGCCAGACCAGACTGCGGCCAGCGAGAATATCAGCTTCAAAGTCGGCGAATGCGTTGAGCCCGGTGCGGCGGCAGGCTCTTTCCAGAAGCGGACGCACATGCGGCCAGATCTCGCAAATGCGAGCCGGGTCGGCGCAAACGATCTCGGCATCCGCGTCCTTGATGACGCAGGGAAATTCGTCGATCGCGCTTACCGCAGGCGACACGAATAATCGGAGTCATCATCCGTGCGAAGCTTGTTGAGTTCAGGATGATCTGGATAGATGGACTCATGCAGCATTACTTCGATTTCGGCCAGGACGTGGCCTATCGATCTTCGGATCGCAATGAATTCCGACTCTGGAGCGGCCTCTTTCGCAAGAAAGAGTGACAGGGACAGCTCCCTGACCGCCGACTCCATGTGCTCCTTGAATTGCGTCGCGGCTTTCTTGTCCATTAATCCTCACCCGCCATGCATTTGGTTATACATTGATGATATTCCATCGACTGTAAGTCACCGCTAGGAGAAGGAATTAGCGGTAGGCACCGATCAACGCATTCGCTCATTCTCTGCCGATAGCTCTTGGCAGCATACTGCGCATTAGCGGAATCAGGCAATGGTCGGTCAATTGCTGTTGCGGCACTGCCAGGGCCATCCGGCACAATTGACGGTGCGACCACAGTCTGCGGCTGAACGAGGCGCGCCAACTGCCTGAAATTTGGATCCCATGTCTGATTGCTTACCGTCGCTCCTTGCGGCGAATTTTGGACTGGCTGCGCCGCTATTAGCCTACCGAGCAAGCCGCCAGGTTGCGTCAAGCCAAAATCGGGATTCGGCTGCTCCTGATTTTGCTGCTGTATCGCTTGCAGCAATAGTTCATACGCATTGCGCGCTTTCGGAGCGGCCATCTCAGCGATTCGTTCTATGTTGAAAGGCTTTGTGAACAGTAGCGGCTGTGCTTAAGAAGCTGCGAAGCGTCATGATTTCGGTGAGCGCACGACGGATCGGCGACGAGCTCACCCCTGCAACGCATAAAGAAACGTGCGGCCTGTCACCGCCGAATTGGCGTGGGTGATGGTGAACGAGCCGTTGGCTACGGCCGAGACGTACATCGTGCCGTTGCCCACTTCCGCTGCCGCATTGGCGCTCCCCGGCACCAGAAGCGGGACGGTGCTGGCGGCGCAATTCGGATCGGACACGGTGGTGGTCGACGCGCCGGTAACCAGCGTGACCCTGCCGGTTGCGTTGGAGCGCCCGGCCGCGAGCTGCTGAACCGCGAGAACGACCTTCTTCAGGTCGGTCTCGGCGAGGCCGGGAACGAAGGCTGTCACAACGCGCCGCCCGTCACGACGTCAGGCACCACGCCCGCGAAGAATGTCCAGGGCGTGGATTCCGGGATGCGAGCCTTGAAGCGCGCGTAGCGCGTGTCCCGCCGCATGTCGCAGCGGCCGCTTCTTGCATTCAACGCGACCTCAGTTCCCGCAGCCGCCGGCGCGGCCTGCGTATCTCGGTACGAAACGGAGCCGAACAGCGTCGCGGTATCGGTGATCGGGCGAAAGCCGCGGATGGTGATGCGGTTATCATCGCCGCCCTGCTCGGCGCTTTCGATCGTGGCTTCAAGGTTCGGTCCTCGGAAAAATCCAAGGCCGTGGGCGTTGCTGAACTGACCGAGTTCGGGTTGAACAGCGGTGGCGTAGGCATCGAGACTGAGCGCCATCGCATCAAGCGATCCCCCCGGCGCCAGCGCGTCGAGGTTCTCGAGCGTCAGACCCGTCTGCGAAATGCCGAGCAGGTATTCGCCCGTGATCTCGATCGGGAAAAACCGATCGAGCAGGAAGTCATAGCCCAATATCTTGTCGTAGGTGCCGCTCGATCCCGCGACCGATTTGTAGGCCCAGTAAACCCGCGTCGAACGCGGATCGGCAGTGCCCATGAAGAGCTGCAGATTGCCCTTGTCGAGATCGGCCAGAAAGGTCCGGTCGACCCGCTCGCGGCCGATCGGCTCGGGCACGCCGCCCGGTTCGATCTTGTGAAAGCCCTGCCCGGCGTAGAAGAAGATCTTCTCCGCCGCGCGGATGATCGAGTAAGGCGCGAAAAGGCCCTTGTCCTGGGTGATGCGGTCGATCTGAAAGATGATCGGCGATCCCGGCACGAACGACATGCTGCGGATTGCCTGGTCCTGGAAGATGATCCCGGATTCGCCGCCGGCAACGCCCCGCACGATGCCGCCGTCCGGAAAGTCCTGGAAATCGGACGAGTTGATACCGCTGGTCCAACTCGTCGACGCGTTGAAGCTGTCGAGGCCCGACCACTGGATTCGATAAGGCGCCGAGAGCAGACCGGAAAGCACGAGGAACTGGCCGACAACGCTGATATAGCCCGCCTGCGGCGGCGAGCCGAGCGCATTGGTGAACGTGGTCGACGACGTCAGGTCAAACACCTGCAACACGGCATTGGCCTGCGTGGCGAAGACGAGGTTGCCGGTCTGCGCGAATTGCCATTGCGCGGTTGCAGTCAAGGCGCCATAGGTGCCGCCTCCAAGCGAGACATCGATCCAGCCATAGCTGGTATTGTCGAGCTGGTAGAGCTTGTCGCTGGTCCCAGCAAAGGTCACCACCGTGCCGTCGGATTTCAGGGCATAAAACGCGCCGCGACATGCCGAAGGCAGCGGCGAAGTGTAGGCCGTGAATGACGGAAACGGTCCATAACCATCGCCGCGCGGCAGCACGTTGAGGATGTTCTGCGTCGCCTGGCCTTCGTAGTCGCTGACGTCGGGGCGATAATCGCCGGAAGCAAGGAGGGGCATTATTCAGACACCGGAGGCGAGATTTGTTGGGCAGGGTCGATCGTCCAGCGCGGGGACGGCGAAGCGGTTGCCGACCACGCCGGCACCGGCAAGATCGTTTCGCTCCAGGAGGACTTTGGTGAATTGAGCACAGTCCAGGACGGCGGAGCGAGGCCCTCCGCATGCCACGATGCTGCCGGAAGCGGGAGATCGAACCAGTTCACGAAGTCGCGCGCCAGCGATGCGCCCGAAGTCGTCAGATCGATGGACGCCGCGGGCAGCGCAGCAAGGCTTGCGGAAAAAGCCGCAGGGACGCCGGTCAAGACAAAGGATCCGGCCGGATTGACCGGCTCACCGATCGTGTCGCTCGTCGCAACGGTGCTTAAGGCGAAGCTTCCGGCCGCAACTGGATCGCGACGCGAGAATGTCGCCGAGACGCCGCCAAGCAAGAAGCTGCCGGAAGCCGGCGCCGCACTGATCCCGGAAAGTTCACTATTACCCGCGAGCGCAAATGAACCGGCGGATGCCGATCCGTTGAAAGCGAAGCCGCTCGCCTTTCCGGTGTGGGAGAAGCCGCCGAATGAAGCGGTCAGCGTGGCACTTTGTGCCGCATCCGGAGCATGACCAAGTGGCCAATGACCAAGCGCATCAAAGCCGAGAAGCGCCATTGGTTAGGCCGCGTACCTGATCGTCACGAGCGCCGAAACGTTACGCGGTCGCGTTTCCGCCGCCGTGCGCGGAGCTCCGCTGGTGCCGTCATTGCTGGGACCGCGAATAACGTCGGTCGTTTGCACTTGCGAGCCGCCGCCGCCCGTTCCCGTGGCTGAGCCAACGAGAAAGTTGACGAAGTTGGTAGACGCGTTGTGCCAGTGACCCTGAAAGGCATCGAGTTGCAGCGAACCAACCGAGCGGTTTGCATCGATGCCGGCGCCGTTGTCGAGGCCTCGCAGAAAATCGCCTCGATAGTCCGGAACCGTGAACGTAGTTGAGCCGTCGCCGTCACCATGCGGCGCGCAGACCCAAGTCTGCGTTCCTGACCCGGTCGAGCCGGCCGAAATGGCCGCTCCGCCAGGAGTGGCCGAAAGCATGACCGTATTGGCATCAACCACGGTCTTGACATAGTAGACGGTGCCAACCGTGGCGAGGCCGTGCGTTCCCGCCGTGAAATTGGTCGGCAGCGATCCGGTGGTGAACAGCTTGATCGGATCGTTGACGGATCGGCCATGCGCGGTCATGCCCACATTGGCCGAGCCGCTTGTAAAAGTCGCAGTTCCGGATTTGACCAGGTAGTTGAAGAGATCGGCGTAGGTGGTGCGGGAGCAGGCGGCGCCGTCCGCCTTGAGCCGGCCGGCCGGCAGATCCGAGCAAGGCCACCATTCGATCTTGCCGATCTCGGTTGACATTCCAAGATTGGTTCGGGCCTGCAGCTGTTGGGGCGCGGTGAAGGCGTTCGACTCGTCGAACGCGAGCAAATCCTCCTTGACGCCGATAATGGCAACCGACGGCGCAAGCGCAAAACTGATCCTTGCGCCCGCACCGCTCTGCCCGGACGCGGCACCGGTCCCCGATGAATTGTAAAGAACGGACGTCCGCGGCAATACGCCGCTCGAAGTATTATAGGCGCCCTCGCCGATTTCCCACTGCGTCAGGTCCGCACTTGCGGCGAAATACTTGTATTTCGCTCCGTTGACGACACCTGCGGCGCTCGGCGACTGATAGCCGGTCAGGTCCGCCGAATAGGTCCAGTCCGTCGTGCCGCCCGCAGTCGAGGTGAATTTGCAGTTGTCCAGAAATGCAGCCATGTCACGCCCTACTGCAAGGTCAAGACGCCGTTGGTCTGGTCCAGCGCAACGGTGAATGTATTGCCGTTGGTCAGATTGACTTCTGCGCCATAGTCCCACCAGCCGATCAGGTTGCCGCTTGCCGCGCTCGAATTGTACAGCACGGCATAGCGGAACTGGGCGATCGCTCCGCCGGACGCGGTCCATGATACCTGCGAAAGAACGAGCTTGTATGTGCCGGACGTGTCGTTGCCGGAAACAAAGCCCGCCGTTGCTCCGCCTGCGGCATAGCCGTTGCCGGAGGCGATTTCGCTGATGTTGCTCTTGACGGTGTTGGTTGCGACCGGCGCCGTGTCCGTCAGCATCACCTTGAGCGCATCTGAGTTGAGGTTGTGAACCTTCTGCGCCAGATCCGAAACGAACGAGTTGAATTTGTTGAATGAGGCCATGCGAACTTCTTCCTAAATCATTCGACGCTAGATCACTTGGCCTGCAATCCGCACCGTCATCGGTCCGGCATTGAAGGTCGATGTCAGGCCGAGATTGTTCAGATCGCTCAGCGCGCTGGCGAAGCCGAGGCCCCAGGTCTGGATGCGCGCGTCCTCTTTGATGTAGGGCGCCGATTCCAGGAGCGCGCCGTAGAGATAAAGATCGGGCGCGAGCGTCAGAAGCCAGTTGCTTGCGTTGGTGGCAAGCGGTTGAATGTTGGCCCGGTAAACCATCTCGATCGTGTAGGCCTGGTCCGGCGTCGGCGCGAGCTCGATCTCGTTGCCGAACACGGTGAAATAACGCGGCTCGCCCGCAACATCGGCGCTCCTGTAGCGGAATTCGTCCATCTGCAATCCGGACCTGAACTCCAGCGCCGGCTTTCCGGTCACGCTCGAAAGGCGGACCCGGCGCATGGACTGGAAGTCGGACGGCAGCGCGACGAATTCCGGCTCGCTTGACGAGAGATCGACGACCGCAATCGCACGGCTTTCCATCTGGCGGACAAAGAGCTGCCGATTGAATTTGGCTTCCGCAAATTGGATGAAACTCGGAATGCGCGCGATCAGCGTGGTGTCCTGGTCGCGGGCGAGATATTCGGTCACCGCGGTTTGAAGGGAGGGATAGTCGACGATCTGGGTCATGTCGGCTCCGCTGACCAGCCTGCCTGAAGCTTCGGCCGGTCGGTTCGCAAATAGGCCCATTCCGGATCGGCCAGCTTTCGCTGCACGATCAGGTCGAACTCTGGAGAGAACATCCGCAAGGAGACATTGCCCCTTGCGTGCTCTTCATTCAGCCAACGGACGCAAATCACGTTTGGAATACGCGCGACGTGCCGTCCCCAGTCGCTGGACTGCTCTTCGCGGCGCGCCTCGTGATTCCAGCGCAGCAGCGGCTCGACGTCCTGGATATGCTCGATGGCGAAGTCGCGCCCGTTGCTGTCGAAATGCGGCCGGATCAGGACGCCGTCCATCACGACATTTCCGTGATCCACAACGTGCCCGGCGTCGAAGTGACGAGCCCGTTGGTGGCGGCCGCAATCGCCGAGATGCGCTGGCCCGGATTAACGGTGACGTATTCAACCCTGTTGGCCGGCAGGAATACGTCGGCGGCCGTCGCGGTCTGCGGGCCATCGCCGATGCGGTAGCAACAGGCCGAGTTGGCCGCGAGGCGGATCTGGAACGTCTCGGATCCGAAGGGATTGGCAATCGCGGTCGAGGCATTGAACGCAATCGTTTGCGTCGTCGTAATTCGCGACGCCGGCTGTTTCGGGAAAAACGACATTTAGAGCTCCGATTCCAAAGTTCGCATGATCTCGCGGCAACCTCTGATGCGAACTTCGGAATCAAAGGAGCTCTAGCAACAGTCTTAATCCTGGTGCGCCATTCAATTTGATGTTCCTACGACGAGCTGTCGGCAATACTGATAGGAACTTCAAATTCGTCGCGCTAGTCAGCCCTCACGGCGACCGAGAAGAACATCGGCACCGACGCGCCGGACGCACCCGATGGCGTCAGTGCGATCACATCGTCCTCGTTCAGATAGATCGGCGACGGCATCATCACCGAAAACAGCTGGCTCGCGGCCGAGCCCGACTGTGTGACGGTGAAGCTCCCAACCGATGTGCCGTTGACCGTGACGGTGACTGTGGCGTTCGCTGTGGTGATCGCGCCGCCGAGAATGCCGGCGGCCTTCAGCAAACGGCTGCGAAAAGGCGCGCGGATATAGGCCGGAACAGGAGCGGTCCCGCATGAAGGCGTGTAGGACGTAAGCTCGATGGCATCGAGCGTATGAACGTTGGGTAGCGACATCGGATGTCTCCAAAAAAAGGGAAACTGTCATTCCGGGGCGCATAGCGGCGTGGTCCCGGAATGACAGAGGCGCAGGTACGCCCGAGCTGGGCTAAGGATCAGGACGCGGTATTGTCGAACACGCCGCCGCTGGATTTTTCATTGCGGGCAACCAGCGCGTATTCCGCCAGTATCTCGCGCCGCTCGGAGTCGCCGGTCTTGGCCAGCGGAATCGAGATCATGTTGCGGCCATTGAGATAGGCGACCGCCCATTTGTCCATCTCCAGCACCAACACGTCGCGCGAGCGCTGGAAACGATTGGCGACCACCTTGAGCTTGCCGAAATCGGATTCGTAAGCGTCGACAGAGGCCACGATCTTTTTCGACTTGGCGTCCTCGATGGCGGTCGAACGTCCCGTGAAGGTCGAGAAGACCTGCTTGTTGAAAGCGCCGGTCATGATCACGCCCGGCTTGCCGCCATTGGTCCAGATCGAAGACAGCACGCTCTTCAGCCGCGCCTCGGTGAATGCAATTTGCGTTCCGTCAGTGCGGATCGAAGTCCCGTCAATCGGCGAAGGATTGGCAGGCGAGCCGGAGGTGCTCATCGACGTATTTGTTGCGATCCAGGACAGGATCGAGGCCGTCTGGCGCGGCGTGGTGGCGTTGCCCGCGACCTTGGCCTGGTTGGTGCCGACCAGGATGGTCTCGAGATCGCGCCGGAGCTCGAGGCCCTTGAGCATCTCCTGATAGGCGAGCTCGTTGTCGCGGCCGGCGTGATCGACCGCCTGCTGTGTGCCCGACACCTGCGCGACCTTGTACGAAATCTGGCACAGGTTGCCGAGCCGCACGGTCGGCGTGGTGGTGCTGGTCGTCGGATCGTCGCCTTCGAGCTGGGCGTTCGCAGGGTTCGGCGCGGCCAATGCCTGCGTCTGCCATTCGTGGTTGACGGCGGTCGCCTTTTCTTTTGCGACGCCGCTCATGAACGGCGTGTCGGTCGGATCGATGCGATAGATCACGTCGGAGAGATCTTCGCGGTTGCCAACGGCCGTGTAGGTCGTGAAGGTTGAAGTTGGTAAAGCCATTTCGATGGTTTCCTGAAGTCGTGCCGGCGATCCGCAAGCCGTTCGTGCGGCGCACGACGGCTTATTGCGGCGGATGACCGGGCGTGAGCCTTCGCGAGGCTCGGGTTGATGTTGATATCTTCGAGGACCGTCGCGATCATGCGATGGCGCGGAACGCTTGTGTTTCCGGTTCGCTTCTCGTCGGTCACGTCGCCGGGCGCCTCGCACGACTGGCGGGGGTCAGCGTGAGCACCGCGAAGAAATGCGGCGCATGCAAAAGCCCGCAGGACCGATTGCTGTCAGCCGCGGGCTTTCAAGATTCTTGCGATGATGGGCTTATGCGACTGATTTGCCCGACGTGTCAAATCGGCGGCGCCGGCGGCGGATACGTGCCGTGCTCTGCTTCGAGTTCGTTTGTGTACTTTGCAAGGTATTGAAGGTCTTGCTGTCACCGTGCCGGACTACGGCTTGTGTAGGGCCTTTCGCGGAAGACCCCTGATCAATCACCGGGCGGAAGCAACTCCTTTGGAACAATATCGGGAAATTTTGAATGCAAGATAGAAGAAATCTCTATTAGAGCGTGCATCGATTTTCCAACTGATATTACGAGCTCAGAAAATTCCTCAGGAGAGAGGTTATTCTTCATGTAGTGCGCTATTCCATCCAAATTGGCCCTGGCGCCTAGCAACATTCCATCAAGCCTAATGGCTGAATGTCGATCCATTTTCTGCTCCAATTTCGTTCGCTAAAAGAACCTGTCCCATCTTGGAAAGCCAGAATTCCCGCCTGACATACATGCGAGCATGCACCGCTGGAATTGAATTCCATAGTCCGGGGTGGGCAACGCTAGATCGGAGCATCGTCTTATACAATCATCCTTACTCTCATCCGTGCTCTGAACTGGGGTTGGCGTCACGACCGGTTGAGGTTCGGCGTGCGCCTGTTCGACCTGTGCCGGCCGAGCCGGTGGCTGCGTCGGCTGCAACTGCACCTGCGCCTGCTGGGCCACGCCATCCGCACTGAACGGATCGTAGTCCGCCGGAACGAGCGAGAAGTCACCGAAATCCGGCTGGTAATCGACCGGCACCAGGGAAGAATCGGGCATAGTGAATGACCATCGGGTATTTGCCGGGCAGGTTGATGGATGTGGATGTCTTTCGGACACCTTCGAGACCAAAGCGATGGCGCGGAAAATCTTCTTTCCGGTTCGCGTCTCGTGGTCGCGTCGCCGGGCGCCTCGCGCAGTGGCGAGGGTCAGCGTGAGCACCGCGAGATACTCGCGGCGCATGAAAAACCCGCCGGCCGACTTGTCGTCAGCGGCGGGTCATCAAAATTCCTGCGACGATGGGCTTATGAAAGTGATTTGCCCGACGTGTCAAATCGAAGGACCGAGAATTTTAGCTTCGCGCAAGAAAGTCCCAATCCAGCTTCTGTAAGCGCGGGATGGTTCGTGCGGCGGCGTCAGCGGTTCGATTGGCAGCTTCCATTCCGAGCATGGGCTCGACATGACGGTCGAGCCCTGTCGAAGCGATGCCGCGATCTTTCACCTCACCAGCTATGAGGCGGGCCAGTCCTTTGCCGACGACGCGCGCGGCGCAGAAATCGAAATCCTCAAATACCTCTCGGTGCGGAATCCCGAGCACCATCCGAATTATGCGCTTCTGCAACCGTCGGTCTTCACGCATCCCGAGCCGGTCGATCGTTAAAGCTGGCGCATTCATCTCGACAGCCACGGCGCGCGGGCAATTTGCGAAATGCCGCAAGTCTCGCTCGCCTTCGGTCGCGAGACGTTCGGCGCCGATGCCAGGATCAAGGAGATGGTCTGGGAGCGATCACAATCGCCGCTGCCCTCACACGATCCCGAACCGCTTTCGTCGCTCCGCCGTGCGCGCAATCTCCTTCAATTCTGCCTGCGCCAGCCTGCCGCCGGCGACGATCGAGGCGAGATGATCGCGCACCTTCCCGACGATATTGATCGCCAGAAAAAGCTTTTCGCGCGCGGCGACATCGTCGATCGCCGTCGCGCGCCAGGCTGACGTATAGCTCTCTTCCAGGCTTTTGAACGCGTCGCCCAGCAGCTCGTTGTTGAGCAGCTCCTGCGCCCGCATAGCTTTTGCAGCGACATCGCCAAGTTTCGTTTCGTCCATGGATGATCTCCGTGATGAGAGGTGAAGCTGGTGCGAGGATTGCTCGGTTTTAATTGCGGTCGGCGTCCGCTAAGGTCGACCCGGGCATTCTTGGTCATCCTACTGCCAGCCGTCCAGTCGGCATCCGATCGGCCTTCGCGCTCCTGGCGGAAGCGAACGCGATACCTTTGTGCCGATCGCCGCCTTCAGATGCGCATCGAGCACTGAGAGCTTGGCGTCGAAGTCGGCCTTCACCCTGGCGAGCGCGATCTCGGTCTGCGTCTTCACCTGCAGATGCAGCGCCTCGCTTTGCGCCTTTTGCGCCTAAGCTGCGCCTGGTGCGCCGAGATCGCCGCATCGATCTGCGTCCGCGCCTGCGCCGCGATCAGTTTCGGATCGGGTGGTGGCGCGGGTGGTGCCGGCGGCGGATTGAGCAATTGCGAGGTCTGCGGGTTGATCGTAGAGGGGTGCCGGAAGCCGTCGAAGGCGGCAGCTTACGCGATGCCAATCCACTTTTCTATGGCCCACGCCAATCGCCATTCGCGCCGAATTTGGAGTCGATTTACCGGAGCGCCCGGCGTTCCTCGCACGTCAGTCTCTCCTTCGGCTCTTTCAGCACGACGGCTGTAAGTAGCCCGGGATCTCCCCGAACGTATCGCCGAACGTCCACCGTAATCGGGAATATATCGTCAACATGCAGGCCCAGGAATCGAGCAAGCGCCTCTGGACTATGACTCGAAAAACCGACATCGAAATAGCGCGCAAGGTGAAACCACTTGCCACGGTGTTCAATCGCGAGGCCCAAGAAATGTTGGGTAGCGCGCGGATTTTTGACGTCGAAACCTCCGATTAGTGCCCATTTCTGTAAGCCATTCGCGAGGCGAACCTGAGCACCTATTATACTGTTGTCGAGGCTCTCAACCGGAATTTCTTCAACCGGCCGAACCGCCGTCTCGTCAAACACATCGTCGTTTGAAAACTCCCACACGGGATGGGCCTGGAAGTCCGCCACCGTTAGCAAATCAATTGGCTTGATGATCTCTGTCATGGCTCAAGAAACCCCTCATTGAACAATGCATCGCATATCTTCGTGCCGTAGTCTGCATCAAATGTTGCGTCACGTGCGCGTCTCGAGTTCGGCGTCGAGATATTGCAGCATCGGGTAGATCGAGGCGGTGATATCTGGCACCGCCTGCCACTCGAGCGTCGGCCCTCAATTCATTAGAT
>JAEHJW020003304.1_pt1 | contig 17648 bp, 17 predicted proteins | sample 9271431 | NCBI WGS metagenome assembly JAEHJW02 | reverse complement strand
TGCAAGAGCGCAGACTCGGCCATCGATACCATCAAGGACTACATGAGGGAAGGCCTATGACCTACGCGCTCATCAACTTGTTCGCGTGGCTCGTGCTGGCTCATTTCGGCGCTCTGGGCGCCGACCGCCTGCATCCGGCTCAGGCGCAGGACGCCATGCATTGTGCCGCCCGCGCAGCTTTGGTGATGGCGATAGTCAGTCTGGTGCATGTGGTGTGAATTATTCAATGCACCGACCGCTGTCGAGTATCTCGGCGCATAGTTCATCCAGAAACTTGCTAGGCCATTCCTTCCATTCGTCATCATTCCTGACCATGGCGCCAGTCACGGAGGCGAAAACGTGCCCTAGGCCAAATTCGCCACCAATCCCGCCGCCCCACAGTCGAGCAAAAACAGCGACACCTCCTGCCTTCGCGGCATAATGACAGCGCAGCGAATGGGTCATGATGCACCCCTCAACAATGGGCACGAGACCACCATCATCGGACAAGTCTACCATCTTGCCATCCGCGATCAGATCCACAGTCGTCACGATGACGCCTTCTGACGTTGACCACTCGGGCGCCGGCACTCCGATGGCGATTAAGTTGACCCCTGCCGAACATTCATTTGTGTTATACGTCCCTGCGACGCGCAAGACCCCATCGATCAGGCCAAGTCGCGTAGCCGCATCGCGCACCGACGCGGCAAGTTCGCTATCCATCTCGATAATGCGCCCGGTTGCGCGCTCATCGATAAATGAACAAACCCCCAGGGAAAAGGACATATCCTTCCCCGGGCGGCACTTATCGATCGCATTCTCGGTGCGGACATAGCCGTCAACGGTCGGCAGGTATATCTCCTGGCCGCGCCCGACAAGATCGCCCGCGCCCTGCAACATGCCGCGACCCTCGGAGTGATCCCATAGGCCAACGTGCTTGAGTAGCCATGTAGGCACAACGGCGCCCTGATTGATTTTGACGAGAGTCCTTCCGTCGATTGTTGTAACCTCGCATAGAGCCATGTTGATTGCCCATGTTCTGACTTCCTGAGTATACATAACAAAGACGAACAAGCAACGGCTAACGGATGGTCGGCAGATGACAAACTCCATCGCATGCGATACAATCGGCTCACACTCTCACGCGATGAGGATAGATCATGAGCAATCCCGGCTGGACTGGCAACGAACCCAACTCCAAAGAAGCAACGCGACGCATCGACCGCGAGCGCGATGGCGACGCTATCAAAGTCACGCCGCCGCCCGTTCTTCCGTCTGGCGCTCCCAAAGGTGGCTCTGGCGTCAAAACCTCTCTCAAGGATCGCTCGGGGGCTAAGTGATGGCCTCTCGCATCTCGACCGATGAAAAGCGCTGGCGCGCAGAGAGCGATGCACGTGCTCTCGCTGACGCTATCGAGATTCAGGGCGACCCTGCGCGACTCGCAGCGGCCAAGAAGGCAGCGGCAGAACGGGCGAAGGAAATGGCAGATGTAGCGGCTCGCCACAAGGCCGTCGCTACTGCCAAGCCTGCGCCCAAGTCTCCCGCCAAGCCTGCGCCGCGCAAGGGCAAGTGATCATGCCTGGCGGACGGCCTCCCTATCCGTACAGCGATGAGCTGGCGGACTACATCTGCGCTCAGCTCGCCCTAGGACGGCCACTGATTCATATCGTGCGCGACGATGGCATGCCAAGCATCACGACGGTGTATAAGTGGCTTGATGAGCGACCATCGTTTGCCCGTATGTACGCGCGCGCGAGAGAAGATCAAGCCGATACGCTGGCCGATGAGATCTTGGCGATCAGCGATGACAGCTCCGCCGACGCCGAGATTGACGAAAATGGCAAGCGCCGGCTTGATGCAGAGTTCGTCGCTCGCTCCCGTCTGCGCGTCGATGCTCGCAAGTGGATCGCCGCCAAGCTCAAGCCACGCAAGTACGGCGACCGCATCGAGCAGGCCGTGACCGTCACGACTGCCGACATGACCGATGAACAGATCGCGCAGCGGCTCGCATCCCTCGGCGTCAATATCCCGGATTAACTCATGCTCAGTCGCGAGCAGATGATCGAGGCTCTCGAATTGGCCGAAGAACTCAAGCGCCGTCGAGCTGGTAATCGCCTGTCTCGATTCGTCCCTTATGACTGGCAGCAACGATACTTTGCAGCCGGCGTCGATCACCCTCAGCGGCTACTCATGGCGGCTAATCGGGTCGGCAAGACCGAGACTGGGGGCGCCGAGCTAGCCTATCACCTGACTGGCGAATACCCGGCAGACTGGCCAGGACGCCGCTTTGGTCATGCTGTCGACGCATGGGCGCTTGGCGTATCAGGCGAGCAAATCCGCGATGTATTGCAGCTCAAGCTACTGGGGCGCATGGATGGCGACCCTCAGCGGCCCGACGGGACTGGCCTGATTCCACGCCATGCCATCATCGCCGACTCTTGCATCCTCTCGCCACAGACTCGCGGCCTGATCAAAGAGATCAAGATCAAGCACAAGTCTGGCGAAGTGTCGATCTTGGGCCTCAAGTCATACTCGCAAGGCCAGCACGCGCTGATGGGATCGAGCAAAGACGTGATCCTGATCGATGAAGAGCCAACCGACCCCGAAATATATCCTCAGTGCCTTGTGCGAACTGCGACCGGCGATAATGGCGCTGGCGGCTTAATAATCCTCACATTCACCCCCGAAAATGGCATGACTCGACTTGTCGGACAATTCACCGAGTCAATCCAGCCTGGTCAGTATTTGCAAACCGCGACATGGGGTGATGCGCCTCACCTGACCGCCGAAGTCAAGGCGCAGATGCTCGCTGCGATACCAGACTATCAGCGCGACATGCGAACAAAGGGCATCCCGGTTCTCGGCAGTGGTATTATTTTCTCGGTGGATGAATCAGCCATCACTTGCGATCCTTTCGAGATACCGCCTCATTGGCGATTCATTGGTGGCGTAGACTTTGGATGGGATCACCCGCAAGCCATCGTGCGCCTTGCCATCGATGCCGACTCAGACGTTATTTACGTCACCCACTGCTGGCGAGCAGCGCAGAAAGACTCAGATCAGGCGTGGACTGCGACCAAGGGATTTATGCAAGGACTGCCAACCGCATGGCCTCATGATGGCTATCAGCACGAGAAAGGTGGCGGCGAGCAGGTCAAGGCTCAATACAAAGTATCGGGCTTTGCGATGCTGCAAGATCACGCGCAATGGCCCGAAGGCGGCAATTCTGTCGAGGCTGGCGTGAATGAAATACTGCACCGATTCCGCGCAGGCTCGCTCAAGATATTTCGCCATCTGACGCCGCTGCTAGAAGAGATCAGGCTCTATCACCGCGACGATAATGGGCGAATCGTAAAAGAGCGCGATGATGCAATCTCGGCAATGCGATACGCCTACATGATGCGCCGTTTTGCAAAGTCGGGCGATGAGTTACAATGGGGCAAACGCAAGCCCGCACCGAAGAAACCCGAATACGTCGGGCTTGGCATGAATGACGGGGGGTGGATGGGATGAAAGCAGCCAGCTATCGCGACGAACTCAATCAATCCACCGACGATGCGGCAGTCATTGCCAGAGCAAAAGCTCGATTTGACCGCGCTATGCAATGGGAAGGTGAATTTCTTACCGCTGCCGCTGATGATATTAAATTCGTCGTCGGCGATGGCACGAATAATTACCAGTGGCCTGCACTCATGCGCGAATCGCGCCTACGCGATAAACGGCCATGTTTGACGATGAACAAGGTTCACCAGCACTGGCTATCTGTCGTCAATGACGGCAAGCAGAACAAGCCCTCGGTGACGATTCACCCGACCAGCGAAGATGCGAGTTATCTGGCCGCACAAGCATTCGAGAAGGTCATTCGCCATATCGAGTACATCAGCAACGCTCAGGCAGCCTACGACAAGGCGAGCGAATATCAGGTGGCGTGTGGTGTTGGCTACTGGCGCGTTACGAACGAATACGGGCATGACAATTCGTTCGATCAGCAGATCTTTATCCGGCCTGTTCCCGATGCGACCCAGGTGCTACTCGACCCGATGATCAAGGAGTCTGACGGATCAGACGCTAAGTTCGGCATCGTCTATACCGAGATGGCCAAGGCCGATTTTATCCGCGCCTATCCCGATCATGAAGATGCAATGCGAGACAGTGCTATCGGTCAGGGTGGCGGCTGGCTTGGCGATGACAAGGTGCGCGTCGCCGAGTATTACGAAGTGCGCGAGATCAAAGATACTCTCTATGCCATCATGGGGCCGAATGGCGTACCGAAGTATCTTCAACGATCTGACATGACGCCAGAGGAAATCGAGTCGGTCAAAGATCGCGCCGACGAATACCCGCGCCGATCGATCAAGCGCCGCGAAGTATGGAAATACCTCATCGCCGGCAATACGGTACTCGATAAGGGCATTGTGCCTTGCAAGTACATTCCGATCGTGCGCGTAATTGGCGAAGAGATGATTGTCGATGGCAAGCTCGAGCGCAAAGGGCTTGTGCGGTACATGATCGACGCTCAGCGCATGTATAATTACAACACCTCGGCGCAGGTCGAGGCTATCGCGCTGCAAACCAAAGTGCCATTTGTCGCCCCTCTCGGCGCCATTGACGGCCTTGAGCAGTACTGGAATACCGCCAATACCGTCAATCATTCTGTCCTGCCGTACAACTCGGCAGACGAAAACGGCAACCCGATACCGGCTCCAACTCGCTCCCAGCCGCCAAGCTCAGGCGATGGCTACACGACTGGCATGCAAGCCGCCGCCGAAGAAATGAGGATGACCTCGGGTCAGTATGATGCAATGGTGGGCGCCCCGAGCAATGAAACTGCCGGCGTCGCCATCCAGCAGCGGCAACGCCAGGGTGATCGTGCGACATATCATTTTATCGATGGTCTGTCTAAGGCCATCCGATTTACCGGCAAGATCCTGATTGACATGATTCCTCGCGTGCTGGACACCAAGCGCCTGATCTCGATCATGGAGGATGATGGCACCAAGACTCGCGTCATGATCGACAATAATGCTCAGCAAGCCGCCGTCGAGATGAAAAAGGCCCAGGGTGAAGTGACGCTGATCCTCAATCCTTCGGTCGGCGAATACGATGTGACCAGCGACGTTGGGCCATCCTATCAGACGCAGCGCGAGCAGGCATTTGATGCCATGCAATCGATACTGGCGACCAATCCCGCACTGACCCAGGTCATCGGCGATTTGTTCTTCAAGGCTGCCGACTTTCCGATGGCTGATGAGATGGCAGAGCGCATGCAACGGTGGATCCCGCCAAGCATTACTGGGCAAGCGCCATCGCCACAAGAGCAACAGATGCAGCAGCAAATGCAGCAAATGCAGATGCAGCTCCAAAAGATGCAGGCCGAGGCATTGCAGAAGGACGAAGAAATACACTCGCTTCGCATGCGCGGCACTGTCGATCTGATGAAGGTGTCTGATGCCAGGGTGAATCAGCATCTTGAGCGCGAACTTGAGGCGCGACAAAAGGCTATCGACGAATATCGGGCAGAGACCGACCGACTCAAGGTCTTGAGCGATCAATTCGCCGGTATCGCGGGCATGGATCAACTCAAAAGACAGGAAGGAGCCATCATCGACAACCGAGCGACTATTGACGGAATATCGCGCACGATATAAAGTGACCACACGGCTAACACAACCGGGAATTGGCAGAATGCCTGATGAAATCGCGAATGGTAACGCGCAAATTGCCCAGGGCACCGAACCTGCAACTTCGGGGACGCCGGAAAGTAACGGACAGACGGCAACCGTAGCGGCTGAAAGCGAGCATAAGCAAGTCGGCGCAATCCCTGAGTGGATGGCAGAACGACTGGCTAAAGTGACCTCTCAGCGGCGAGCAGCAGAAGAACGCGCAGCGGCTCTTGAAGAGCAATTGCGGCGAGCTAATGCAGCACAAGGCGGTCAGCAGCAGCCAGCTAATGGCGCTGTCGATGCGGAAAAGATCAGGGCTGATGCAGAGCGCTCGGCGCTTGAAAGACTCAGCAAGCAGCAGGCAGAGGCTGATTTCAACAGTCGATGCAATGCGGCTTATGAGGCTGGCAAGGCGCAGTATCCCGACTTCGGCAACAGAGTCGCGACGCTAAACATGGGCCTTGGTGAGAATGCGGCAAGTCTTTATGACGCCGTTACGCGATTCGATCCAGCAGCCGCGCCGCGACTGTTGGCAGAATTGGCTACGGACATGGAGAAGGCTCAGCGCATGCTCACGCTTTCGCCGTATCAGATGGCGGCAGAGTTAGCCAAAATGGCTTTTGCGACGCCTACCAAAACGGTTTCGGCAGCGCCAGCGCCAGTCGCAGGCATTCAGTCGCCATCAGGGGCGCCCCTTGTTGACCCTGATCGAATGAGTGACGAAGACTGGTTCATGGCGCGTCGAGCAGAAGTTAAACAGCGCCGCTAGTCCTCATAACTGGCATGGTGGCGCAAAATAACGAGGCGCTACCATGTCCAATTCATTGCTTACGCTCAGTCAGATCACCCGCGAATCGGTGCGTTTGTTCACGAACGAAAACGCATTCTTGCGTAACATCAACCGTCAATACGACGATCAATTCTCCCGCGACGGCGCTAAGATCGGCTCGCAGCTGCGTATTCGCCTGCCGAATGATTACGTCGTCAATACCGGCCCCGCAATCACTCCGCAGGCCACCAGCGAAGTTCAGACGACCCTGACCGTCAGCACGCAAAAGAACGTGCCGCTGTCGTTCACCTCGCAGGATATGGCGCTCTCCCTCGACGACTTCAGTGAGCGTATCCTTGCGCCTGCTGTCAACGTCCTGGCCGGTGCCGTCGCCGTCGATATCATGCAGGGCAGCTTGCAGGGCAGCAATATGGTCGCGAACCTGTCCGGCTCGACTCTTTCGACCCCGACCACCGCGACCTTCCTCAGTGCCGGTGCTCAGCTCACGCGCAACTCGGCGCCTGCGCGCAACCGCAAGATGTTTCTCGACCCGACCACCCGCGCCCGTACCGTCGCCAATCTCGCCGGCCTGTTCAACCCGCAGATCAAGATCAGCGAACAGTACGAAAGCGGCCTGATGGGCAAGGATACGCTCGGCTTTGACTGGTACGAAGACGTGACCACCCAGGTTCCGACCACTGGCACCTACTCGACCGCGACCACTGTCAGCGGCGCCAACCAGACCGGTAACACGTTGGTCGTAGCAGCCCTTGGTGTTGGCGTGACCCTCAACCAGGGTGACGTGATCACCATCGCTGGCGTCTATGCGGTCAATCGCGTGACGAAGCAGTCCACTGGTCAGCTTCAGACGTTCACTGTGACGGCCAACGTCGCGTCCGGCGCAACGTCGATACCGATCTATCCCGCCATCACGCCGCCGTCTGGCAGCAACCCGGTGGCGTATCAGACCGTGACCGCATCGCCCGCCAGTGGCGCAACCGTTAGCCTCGCGATCGCTGGTAGCGGCGGCACGCTGGCCTCGGCAGAGCAGTATCGCAACAACTTCTGCATGTACGAGGACGCGATCACGATGGCTACCGCTGACCTGCCGTTGCCCCCGAAGGGCATCGTTGCTGGTGAGCGCGCTCAGTTCGACGGTATCAGCATGCGTCTGATCCAGGCGTTCGACGTGATCAACGACTTGTTTGTGTCGCGACTCGACATTCTCTACGGCTGGACTGTCGTCCGTCCCGAGTGGATTGTTCGAATCCCCGATATCATGTAACAGCAGCGGCCATTGGGCGCCCTTCGGGGCGTCCTTTTTTAAGGGACTGGCATATGCTCAGCAATATCAAGGCGCACAATCCATGGCGGTATGAAACAGAGTATGTGTTTCAGGAATACCCCAAATGGATCACGCTTAATGACGGTCGGCAAATGATCGTCAACAATGCCGACGAAGAACGCGAAGCATCGCCATTCATGATGGGGGCCAACCATGACACCTCTCGACTTGATAACTCTGTCGGCCAAGCTCGCAAACGTGGTCGGCCAAGGGCAAGCCCTCAGCAATAACGAGCAGTCCGACTGCTTCACCATGCTGCAAATGATGCTTGCAGAATGGCAAGAACGCAGATTCGACATATTCCAAACCCAGGATGTTTTCATCCCGTCAACTGGAGCTCAGTCATACTCAATGGGGCCTGGCGGTGACTTCAACATTCCTCGCCCCGTTCGCGTTGAGGCGGCGTGGGTCGAACAAAACCCGACTGGTGGCCTGCCGGTGAGCTACCCGCTGACCCCACTGTTCGCCCGCGAAGATTACAATCGCATCACCGTGAAGAAGCTGCAATCGTTCCCGAAGTTCTTCTTCTACGATTCAAGCTATCCCATCGGCAATATTTACTACATTCCGATTCCGCAAGCCGGATTGTTTAACCTGCACGCGACGATCATGGCGCAACTGCAAGTGTTCGCGACGCTGCAAGACACATTCAACATGCCGCCGCAGTATCAGATGCCCATCGTTTATAACCTCGCCTGCCGTATTGCGCCCTTGTTCGGCCTTCCTGTGCCGCAGGACGTGAAGGATATGGCGCGCGGGTCGATTGATACGCTCAAGTCTGGCAATGCCCAAGTCGCGCAACTTAAGATGCCAGAAACGCTCGCCAAAACCGGATGGTATAACGTCTATTCCGACCAGGGGGCATAAATGCAAATCCCTCTGGTAACTGGCACCTATCAGGCAAAGAGCGTCATCGCGTCGGCTCAGCGATGCGTCAACCTCTATCCCGAGATCAATGAGCAGGGAGCGCCTTTTCCCGTCACGTTCTATCCTACGCCGGGCTTGACCCAGGTGGCAGACGTTACCGGCCCTCAGATTGGCTGGCGCGGCCTGTTTGTCGCCAGCAATGGCAAGCTCTATGGCGTATGCGGCCCCTCGGTCTATTGGATCACGCCGGCACTCATCCCGCAAAAGATAGGCACGATCTCGAGCAGCTCCGGCATGGTGAGCATGGCCGACAATGGCACCGACCTTTTGTTGGTCGATGGCAGCACGTCAGGCTGGTGGATTCATCTTGCCAACAATGCCTTCTCTGCCGTCAGTGATCCCAACTTTTACGGCGGATCTCGCGTCGCGCTGATCGATGGCTTCTTCGTGCTCAATAGCGCGGCAAACCCGTTTCAGTGGTACATCAGCGATGACCTTGCTACCACGTTCACCTCGACCAACTTTGCCGGAAAGACGGGCTATTCAGACCCGATTGTGTGCTGTTATGCGACGCAGCGCAACTTGTGGATTTTTGGCACTCAGACCACGGAAATATGGGTGGACGCCGGCAATGCTGACTTTCCCTTTGAGCGACTTTTCGGCCCGTTCCTGCAAGTCGGGTGCGCGTCAGCCCAGAGCATCGGACGCCTGAACGAGACCCTTATCTGGCTCGGTATGAATGAAAATGGTCGCGCCGTCGCCATGGCAAGCGAGTTCTATCAAGCCGTCCCTGTCAGTACGCGAGCCATCGAGGATATATGGCAGACCTACGCGACGGTCGCAGATGCCCAGGCGACGACGTATCAGCAGGATGGCCATCAATTCTATGTCCTGAATTTCCCGACCGCTAATGCGACGTGGGTTTACGATGTTATGTCGCAAATGTGGCATGAACGCGCCTACAACGATGTCAATGGCAATGAAAACAGGGTACGGTACTCTTGCATCGCGTTTTACAACAATTCGCATGTATGCGGCGACTGGCAGACCGGCCAGCTCTATAGGCTGGATGCGCTCAACCCGACCGACAACGGGCAGCCCATCGTGCGCCGTCGCGGCTTTCCAGTCATGCAATCGGAACAAAAAAGGCTCATCTTTCGGTCATTCGTTGCTGACATGGAAGTGGGCGATGGCGTCTATGGTGGAGACTTTGAACAGCCGCTCACTGAGGCTCAGATGCAGTTAGGAATAGCACCGGAATCAGTAAATATCAGCATGCAATCAGCACTCACGTTCGGCACAACTTCTTATTCGCAGTTACAGACCGAGATGCAGGAGATGTTTTCAGGAACGGAACCTTTCGACGATCAGGTCTATTTGCGCTGGTCAGATGATCGCGGCAAGTCATGGGGAAATCCTCTTGGGATCAGTATCGGGCAGATTGGTCAATTCTTAACATCTCTCAAGTGGCGGCAGCTTGGCTATGCGCGAAACCGAGTCTTTGAACTGTTCTGGTCATGCAATGCCGAAACTGCATTGAATGGCGCCTATGTCGATGCAAGCGAGGCCATGTCATGAGTAATCTTTCCGCGCAATTCCCGGTCATGAATCAGCCCGTCATCGACAAGACCGGAACGATCACGGCCCCTTGGTATAGGCTTCTGGTCAACCTGTTCAACCGTACCGGCCAATCGTCTGGCGTCAATGTCACGTCTTATCAGGTGATCGCTGCCGCGCCATCAATTCAACTGTCATCGGGCTATGGATGCATCATCATTACCGGCGCTGGATCGGTCGCGCTATTGCAGCCTACGTCGCCTCTGGACGGCCAGGTCATTGAGATCATCGCGCCCGGCATTACTTTGTCGGCGCCATGGGCAAATGGTACAATTCGATCAAAGATCACCTATGCCGTTAAGCAATGGTGGGCATCGTGAATACAATAGATCGCATACGACATATTCAAGCCCTGACATGGGATGAGTGGCGCGAAGATGGCAAGATGGCTATCGAGTTCGCGCCAGCATCCGATCATTGGTGCTGGATTATTTCAGGCACTGGATATGTGGTCGCATCGCCTGTCAATGGTAAGACTGTCCAGCTCCATTGTGCGGCTCTGCCTCATACGCCCGATGTTGTGGCGACGGTGCATAAGGTGATGGGATTTTTGCGAAATGAAGGTTATGAGCGATTTATTGCACTCATACCGTCATTCTGTCGGTCGGCACAATTAGCGGCTCACCGCGCGGGCTTCAAGCGGTGCGGCGTCATTCATCGGTCTGTCATGCGCGATGGCGTGCTGCATGATCTGATTATCAGAGAGGCATAATTTATGGGCAGCTCGACATTAGGCTTCTTGAGCAATCCAATCGGCGCTTTGACTGGCGGCAATACGGCTAGCGCGGCTCAGCAAGCGGCGCAGCAGCAGGCGGCAGGCGCAGGGCAAGCCATCAATGCACAGAACCAGGGCTATCAGATTGCACAAGGCTATCTGACCCCATATCAGACGATGGGGACGAACGCGCTCACCAGTCTCGGCAACATGCAGCCTTTTTCTTTCAATGCCAGCAACCTCACGCAGACGCCGGGCTATCAGTTCACCCTGAACCAGGGCGAGCGCTCGCTGAATAATCAGTATGCGGCGCGGGGACTCGGCTACTCGGGCGCGCAGATGATGGGCTCGCAGCAGTACGCGACCGGGCTTGCCGATCAGACCTACAACCAGCAGTTACAGAACCAGCTCGGCATCTATCAGACGAACTACGGCAACCTTCTGAATCAGGCCGGGATGGGCATGAGCGCAGGTAGCGGTCTTTCCAATCTCGCCATGCAGAACGCAAATCAGCTCGGCGGCTACATGACAGGGAGAGCCAACGCGCTCGCGTCTGGAACTGTCGGCGCGGCAAATGCTCAGCAGCAAGCCTTTAACAATCTCTTGCAGGCTGGCACGACGATGGCAGGCGCGGCAATGGGAGCCGGTGGGGGCGGTGGCTCCGGGTGGAATTACTCGCAAGCCGCGCAGGCTCACCCATGGCTAAACGGCGTCTACTGAGGACGACATAAATGGATGAACTCAATCCGAATATACCGCTTGCGGCGCAGGTAGGCCAGCTCAATCTCGGGCAAGCATACGGCCAGGGTCAGCAGATCCAGCAGCAGGCGATTCAGAACCAGATGCTGCAACAGGAACTGCAAGCACGCGGCTTGCTCGCCAATGCGCTGACCTCCAACCTCGACCAGTACGGCAACCTCAATTACGGCGGCCTAATGGGTGATCTAGCGCAGTCAGGCAACGGTTACGGCGTCGAACTTGGATCGCAGATGGCCGGCCAAAATGTCGCGCACCAAGCCGAGCAGCAGAAGAACCTGCTCAACTTCTCGACCGCTATCAATGCGGCTTTGATTCCTGGCGCATTCAATCGCTCGCCACAAGAAACTCATGCGCTCATCAATCAGCTTGGAAATGCCTTTCAGGTTCCACAATCGATCACGGACAGCATCCATGCCGAAATCAGCGATGACCCGGCTCAGCACGCACAAAATATGCAGGAGATCTATGGCCGGTACAATCCCGACCTGACTTTGCCATCTGTAGGGACTGTTCAGACGCCGACAGGCGAAGTCGCAACGACGACAAACCGAGTCACTGGCCAAGTCACGCCACAAGGCAACCTCAGCTATTCCGGCGTCAATCCTGCCGATCTTGCCAAGCCCATCACCATCACGCTACCGAATGGACAACAGCAGACGACCACCATGTTTCAACTGCTGAAAGATCAGGGCGTCAACATGAACGCGCTTACGCCTAAGCAGCCCATCGGAGCAACGACAGGCGGAGAAGTCGGTGGAGAGGCAATTCCAGGCCAGATAGCGCAGACTGAGCCGACGGCAGCCCCAGGATCAGGCGTCAACGGTCAGCCGGTCGGAATGACGACGGCGCCATCACCCGCAACCATCGCCGCGCAGAATGCCTCGGCTATGAGCGCCAATGAATACCACCAGCAGGCTCAGAAGCTCCCGGCGACGATCACGGCAGGCCGCAATATCCTTGCACAACTTGCCCAAGGTCAGATCACCGGAACAGTGCCTCAGATATGGAATAAAATTGTCTCAACTGTCGGGCCTGCCTTTGGCATGACGCAAGTTCCCGGAACCGCAGGGATGGCCGATATTGAAAAGAATATCGCCAATCTCGCGGCCACTCTTGGCGCTCCCACTGACGCACGATTTGAGGCAGCCATTAAGGGCGTACCGTCAGCCTCGATGCCAGCAAATGCCATTGGGGGTTTGACTTCGCAAGTTCTCGGGATGGCCGACTACACAAAAGGGCTTGATGACATGTTCCAGCAGGCGGTTAGCGCAGGACAGGCGAGCCCGCAGGACTTCAATGCATTTCAGTCAATTTACAGCCGCACGGTATCCCCACAAGCATTCCAGCTTTATGAAATGTACAAGAATGGGTATAAGACGATGGCGCAGCAGACCTTGAAGGCTCTCCCGCCAGCTCTCGGGAAACGGGTCATCCAGCAGATGCAATTTATCCATCAGCAAGGCTTATAAGGGGGCTAATCATGTCAGCCCTTGATATGTACATCCAGGACGCTGCACAGCGGAACGGCATTGATCCGCAACTCTTGCAGGCTATCATGGCTCAGGAGTCTGGCGGAAATGTCGCGGCACAATCTCCGGCAGGCGCGGTCGGCGCGATGCAGGTATTGCCATCGACGGCGGCTCAGTATGGCGATAACGCATCCAATCCGATGCAGAATGTTGATGCATCAGCTCAATATTTATCTAATGCGCTGAAGGCCAACAATGGCGACATCGGACTTGCGCTCAAGACCTACCATGGCGGCCCGAATCAGCAGCAATGGGGGCCAAAGACGAACGCCTACGCGCAGAGCGCCCTGGCGCGTTATCAGGCCATGCAGGCAAACCCCGATAACTCCTTGGCGCAAGACTTGGGCGATCCTCAGCTTGCAACTCAATCGGTAGGTCAGCAGGCGCCGTCAGTTCAGGGTGCATCGCCTACTGTCAATCAGTCGTCGCAGACTGCCGGTCAAGCAAGTCAACCCGACTATTCCGACCTTGCGAAAGCACTGGGGGAAGATCCGTCTTTCCTCGCCAATCCCTCGGGCGCGACTCCATCGGCTCAGCAAGCGGCCATCAATCGCAGCCACGGCACGATCACGATTGAGCCTGACGATACACCATCAGGTGGAATCTTAAATGGCGTCGAGCAAGGGCTATATGGCGCGACAATGGGCCTTGTCGATCCCGCCTATGGCCTAAGCCAGCTTGTTGAGCACGGTGCTGGCGAGCTTGGTTTGCAGTCGCCTCAGCAGGTCGCCGACTATGACAAGTGGTTGCAAAACATCCAGTACAATTATCAACTGAATACGCAAGGCTCGACGGCGGCAGGCATCGGCCATGTCATCGGGGCAATCGCGCCAATGCTGATTGGTGACCCTGAAAATGCGCTCTTGGCGCCATTCTCGGGTACATCGGCGATTGGCAAAGGAGTAGCAGCCGTCGGCAATGGCATGTTGCAGGGCGCGGCCTTCGGTGCCATGGCGCCAGTACAGTCACCCAACAACTTCGCTGGCACGAAGATGGAACAGGCGCTCGGCGGTGGCTTGGTCGGGGGTGCATTGCCTCTTGCGCTCGGCACCGCTGGCGGCATCCTTGGGACTGGCGGCAATATCCTGACCGGCCTCATGAATCCCGGCAAGCTCGCGTCCAATGCACTCGTCCAGACCTTGCGCGGCTCTGCTGATCCCGTCTTGGCCAATGCAGCGGCATCGGGAGATGTTGCGACCCTGGCGGCAAGACTTGGCGAGCCTAGCGCAATTCCTGGCGTCACTCCGACGACCGAGCAAGTCGCTGGCGGCGCTCAGCCTGTCTTGCTTGCCAAGGCACTCCGGCAAGACCCGGCAGCGAAGGCGGCATATGCCAATCAGATGGCGGCGAACAATGAAGCGCGGCTCAATGCCGTGGACAACATCGCCCAAGGCCAAGAGGCACTGAATAACGCCATCCAAGCCCGGCGAGACGCCATGCAGCCATCATATGATGCGCTTGCACAAATGCCACCCGTCAATGTTCAGCCGATCCTCGATCAGATCGCAGAGATGAAAGACAGCAGCTTTGCGACCGATCCCGTCATCAATGGCACGCTGAATACCATCAAAAATCAGATCACCCACTTTGGCGAGCAGGTCAAGGCGACGACCTCGCCAATTCTCGGCGCGAACGGGCAGCCGTTGCCGGGTACTCCGCAAGGCCCGCTGACAGTGCGCCCTGACTTGCTCGATGGCATCCAGCGCAACTTGAGGCAGATTATTTCAGGGCATGCCAGCAATGGCGCTGTCGCGTCTGTCGCAGAGGCCGGACTCAATCCGCTAAAGCAAACCATCATCAATACGCTATCGGAACAGGTGCCAGGCTATTCCGACATTCTGTCGCGCTATCGCCAGCTGTCGCAGCCGATTAACGACATGGAAGCGGCGCAAGAAATGCAGAAGTCGCTCGCTTCGGGCGGTCTCGACGCGAATGGCAATCCAATGGCCAGCACTCGCGCATGGGTCGGTGGCGTGCGTCGCGCCAATTCCGGGCAATACCCGTTGTCGCCATCTGCCGCCAATATGCTTAATAATATCGCGGCAGATGTGCAACGCTCGACGATCAGCAATTCAGTTCCGGCAGCAGGCGGTGGAAGCGATACAGCAGGCAACCTTGCGGCCAATAATGCCCTACTGAATTCGATTTATGGGCGCACTCCTGATTCCGGCGTCGGCACTGTTGCCGGTCTTGCTGGATGGCATTTACCGTCCTTCATTCCAGCGGCATGGGCGGCGCTCAAAAATGCAGGGTCAGGAGAGGCGACTAATATGCTCGCCAATGCCATGCTAAATCCACAGTACGCTAGCAATTTGCTCATGAAAAATGCAAAATACATCAAGCCAGCGGGCGCACCAGCAGGGCAAATGATGAATCGGTTACTGTCAGGGGCGAAGGGCGGCTTGCCGTCACTCGTTAACCACTACCAGACACAGCAGGCGCCTCAATGAGCAGTCTACTTCCCAACGCAAAACAGCAATTCATCAATCCATCGACCGGCTTACCTCTGGTCGGCGGCTTGGTCTATTACTACATCCCGTCGACGACGACCGCGAAGGCGACATATCAGGATCAGGCGCAGACGATACCGAATACCAATCCGATCACGCTTGACGCCAACGGCCAGTGCATCGCGTGGGGAACGGGCGCTTATCGGCAGCAGGTGTACGACAGCCTAGGCAATCTCATATGGGATCAGATCACCGCCGACGTTAGCCAAAGCACGCAGACGGCGCTACCAACGAATGCCATCGCGGCCAGCCAATCGGCGCTCATCATCTCGGCGGCACTCCCTTCGGCACCTTCGGCCATATCGTCATGGTATCAGGTCGCCATCGTCGCGCCGGCCAACTCTGTCGCTGGCGCCGAGCTGATCCTGACCAATGCGCCGAGCCCATGGAATACCGCGCTGCCTATCAACTTCAACGGCGTCGCGGCGACGGGCAATGAGTGGCAGTCCAATGACACTCTGTACCTCGTTTGGAACCCGGCCAGCAGCGCATGGGACTTGACGACCGTCGGCAGTCGATCACTCCTGACGCAGATTCAAGAGCAGATCGCTGGCGGCAATCCTGGGTCGTTCTCAACCCTTGCGACAACCGGAAACGCGACCATCGATGGCACGCTGGCTGTCACTGGTGCCGCGACACTGAACGGAGGTCTGGCCGTGTCTGGTGTGACGACGGTGGCGCCAGCATCAACGACCAATGAACCGGTTGTCTGGCAACAGTCCATGGTCGGCGCCACCTATGCCGATGTGACAAGTTCGCGCGCCATCAATACCAGTGGCGGAAGCTCGACGACTTACACCTACTCGGGGGCGACAAGACCGAAGCAGGTCAGCGTCACTTGTCAGGTGTCGGGCAGCGTGTCCGACTCGGTCATGGCCTACGTCAACGGCGCTGAGGTCGATCTTGCCCATGCCGACATTGCAGGTTCTGGCGTCACCACAGTGTCCGTGACCGCGACGCTTCGATTCTGGGTCTTTCCTGGGCAGACCTACTACGTCACGCAAACGTCAACGAGCTGGACGCTGCTCAAATGGAGTGAAGTATCATGACCGCGCCGAATATGACGACTCAGGGCTTCGGCTGGTCGCTCGATCAGTCCGTGACCGCCAACACCATCTCCATCACGCTGACCAATCCGCCAGCGGCCGTCGTCAATCAAGCCGTCGTTGGTGTCATACCGGCGAATGCCAATACGGGCGCAGTGACGCTCACAATCTCCAATGCCCCGGCGCCATGGAACGCAGCGAACCCGGTCCTCTTTCAGGGCGCGGCCTTGATCTCGGGCGCCTTCAATGCCGGCGACCTTCTCATGGTGGCATGGAACGACTCGGCGTCGCGATGGGATGCACGCATCAATCCGCTTGCGCTCAACAAGTACGTCTTTTCGGGCGCCGATGGCCTTGGCGACAATGCCATCACCGAAACCGCCGCATCCTTCACCCTGGCATCATCGCAGTCAGGCCAACAGATCATCGCCACCAGCGCAGGTGCAGTGGTTACGCTACCGCCACCGACGATTGGCATCAACTACGATCTCTGGATCACCGGCGGCACGATCACCGCGCCGTCTGGCCTCATCGTCAATGAATGGCAGTCTGCCGCGTCGATCACACTCCCGTCCGGCAATGTGCAGCACGTGCGGCTGCTCTGCGACGGAACGGACTGGCGGATCGATTATGCTGATCTTGTCGTCTCGACGGCGGTGACGTTCAACGTCGGCGGCAGCTCGCCCAACTTCGGCACGATGATGAGCGCAGTCGAGTATATCCGGCAGCTCACCGTGCTCGACGGCGGCAGCGTGACACTCTATGAGTGCCGGGCGAGTGTGACCGAGCAGTACGCCATCACCGGCCTGTACGCGCCGTGGCTGACGATCACCACGAGCCCGACTCTGC
>JAEHJW020002306.1_pt1 | contig 17667 bp, 12 predicted proteins | sample 9271431 | NCBI WGS metagenome assembly JAEHJW02 | reverse complement strand
CAGCCTGGGCCTCCCTTCCCCCGCGCCTGGCCGCGCGCCATCCACCGTCGCCTTCGCGCTCACGAGGGAGGCGGCCGCAGGCACGCCCTCCGGCCTCGAGACCCCTGAGCTGGGAGCGGGGCCTTACGCGGTGCCGAACGGGTTCGACTCGGTCTTCTCTACGCCCGCCTTCGCGGCTGGGCGCACCCTCTCGACGGCCGTGAGCAACCTGGCCGCCCCCGCCCCGGGCGCCGACCTCCCGCTGCGACCGTCGCGGGAGGCAGCCCCCCCGCCGGGAGCCGGCGAGGGCCTCCCGCTCGTCCCCGAGCAGTATCCCTCGAGCTACCCAGCGGGAGAGGCTTACGCGGTAAGCAGCCTCTCCGCCTCGCTGGGCATTGGCCGTCGCCTGGAGGCCAGAGAGGGGGGCTCGACGGGCGCCGTTCCCGCGCTCTCGGCAGGCGAGGCTCCCGGCATCGAGGACGCGGTCCAGAAGTCGGGTGGCGCGCTCCTAGGCGGGGACCTCGGTCCGCAGCCAGGGGTGCCGGGAGCCGCCCCGGTCACCCACCTGCTCGACGAAGGACCCTCGCCTCCCGAGGCGAGCCTCGGCGCCGAGCCTGGCGTAGAGCCACCGCGCCCGGCGATCGGGGCTGCCGCGCCAGCCCATGTGCCTGAAAGGGCGGGACCCGTCCTCGGCGACGGCTGGCTAGCGTCCGTGGCCGCCGTGGCCGGGATCGGGGCCGCCGTGCTGGCGCTGCTGACCGCGTCGAGCCACGCACGCGGCGCAGGCTCACATATCCAGGCGGCCCTGACGCCGGGCACGTCCGCTCTCGAAGGGTCGCGAGCGCCCCCTCGCACCGACCCTGGCCTCCCGGTCAGCTCGCCGGTCGCGCCCGAGCCGGGCTTCGTCCTCTCGAGCTCGCCGGAGCGCTCCTCCCCGGCCTTCCCTGGCCTCGAGCACGACGGAGAGCCAGGCCGGGCTCAGGCGGGGCTTCCAGATCCATCCACCCGTCCTCCGGCACAGGGCCCTCCAGTCGGAGGACGGCCTGCCGCGAGGGGCGCCCCTTCGGCGCCCCCGTGGGATACGACGCCCGCTCTGCCCCTCGCCCGCTCTGTCTGGGAGTCGGTGACGCTCCTCCCGGGGATCCTCACCCCTCCTTCCTCGTGGGCGAGCGCACCCGGCTTGGGGGCCGCTGGATCGCCTCGCGTGCCGACGGCCGGAGCGATGGCGGTGGCCCCCGGGGCGGGCGAGAGTGACCGGCCGGCGGACCGGGCGACGGGCGCCTTCGAGCCTCCCGGCCTCTCTTCGCGCAGCGCTCCGTTGGCTTCTCCTGCCGAGGTGCGAAGGCTGCCCCGTTCGCCCGGAGTGGGGCCCGGCCCGAGCGGTAGCCCGCCGCTCGAGGCGGGCGCAGGGGGGACCGCCGTCCCAGCCGACGAGGCGGACGCTGTCCAGACCGCCTCTTCGGTCAGGGACCTGCTGCTCTCCTCGTCCTCCGAGCTCATCGGGGCTTCGGGGTCGACGGTCCCCGGAGGCTCCTCGCTGGTGGCGGGGCCCCAGCCGCGGCTTTCTCTCGGCGAGCGGGCCCCCGCCTCCAAGCCCGGCGCCGGCCCACACCCGTCTCCAGGACGACGGGCCGCCCCTGCCGATGCCCGCCGCATCCAGACCGAGCCCGAGCCCGGTGGCGTGGAGATGCCGGGGCAGTCCTTCGCCGCCTCCGGGGTAGATGGGGTCAAGGGGACGGGGCCTACGGAGGAGCCACGGGAGGGCGAACCCGGAGGACGGTCCGGTGCAGGGCGCGCTCTCCCGCGCGCCGCCGTTGAAGGCGTCTCCCCGCGGATAGGCTCTGAGGCCTCCGGGCTCCCAGCGGTCGCCGGCGGCAAGACACCCCCGGGCGTGGGCGGTATCCCAGGGGAGCCCCGAGGGCACGGGGAGGAGCCCCCGTCGGGTATCCCGAATCTCGGGGCCGGCCGTGCCTGGTCGCCCCTCGAGTCCGCCTACCTCCCCGCGCTTGTGGCCGCGCTCTCCTCGCGGGTCGCTCCGCCCTCGATGTCGAGGGTCCCGCCCACCGCCCTCCCGCTCCCGGAACGAACCGGAGGGGACGGCGCGCCGCCCGCGCAGGGGCAGTCGTCGCTCTCTCGCGTCCAGGACGGTGGAGAGGCCCACGGCCTTGCGCGACCATCGAGGCGGGTCGAAGAGCCTGGCCTCGAGGGTGCCTTCGAGGGCCTCGAGTCCGTCGCCGAGGCGCTCGCGGTGGTCGCCGCGCTCCCGACCACGGCGAGGCTCGACGCCACCGTCTCCCCCCCTGCCAGGGGTGCCATGGCCCAGACGAAGCAGGGGGTCGCCCGTCAGGCTCCGAAGCTCACGGGGGCAGACGAGCCGATGGAGCCGAGGCCGGGGTCGAGGCTCCTCGAAGGGTGGAAGTCGGCGCCCGAAGAGGCGGTCGCCAGGGTGCTCGCCGAGGCGCCCGGCCAGGGACAGCAGCGCCGAGGGGCGGAGGCGCCCGAGCCCGACGACCGTGAGCTGCGCCGGAAGATAGAGAAGCTCGTCGAAGAAGACCTCAGGAGGCACGGCTACCAGCCTTGAGCATCACCCTCGACGACCTCGAGCTTGTGGCCCGAGAGGAGGGCGGCCCCGGCGAGGTCAACGAGTTCCGCACGGTCAACAGGATAGTCCTGAACGGAAAGAGGCGCCTCGTGGAGCACAGGACCGCGGGCGCGGAGGGGAGCGTCTTCGACGACACCGGGAGGAGGGCCGCCGTAATAGCGCTCGAAGGCGAGATGGTGGGGAAGACGGCGCGGACCACCCTCGCCTCCCTGAAGACGAAGTACGACGCGAGCGAGCCTGTCTCGTTCTCCTCCGACATCTCGACGCTCGCCAGCATCAGCCAGGTCGTCGTCGAGCGGCTGAGCATCAGGCAGCTGGCTGGAAAGGTCGACCACTATGAGTTCGCTGTGACGCTCAAGGAGTACGTCCCGGCCGACTCGCAGGACTCCTCTCCTCTCTCACAGGCTGCGGCCGCCTCCGCGGCGGTGGACGCGGCTGCTACCGGAGACCTGGCGTCGACGCTCGCCGACAGCGTCGACTCGACCTTCGCCAGCGTCGAGTCCATCAAGGACGCGGCCGGCTCCGTCGGGGACCTCGTCGGCGAGGCGGCGGCGATGGTGGACGAGGTCAAGAGCGCTGCGGCCGCCGAGATGGACGCCGCGGTCGAGGCTGCCGAGGTGAGCGCCAAGGAGGCCGAGGCGGCCGCCGAGCAGGCCTTCGACGAGGCGATAAAGGTCGCCGAGGACTCGACCGAGGAGGTCCAGCAGCAGCTCGAGGAGACCGTCGACAAGGGCAAGAGCCTCCTCCAGGAGGTGATCGACGCCCTCCAGCGCGCCATCGACAAGGTCAACGAGGTCACCGACCGGATCGAGACCGAGATCCTCGAGAAGGCGCAGGAGTACGTGAAGGAGGCCGAGGACAAGGTCTCGGGCCAGGTCAGGGACGCCGTGGACCAGGCGGCGGGCAAGCTCCAGGAGGTCATCGACCAGGGCAAGGGCCTGACCGAGGGGGCCTTCGCCGTCGTACAGCAGGTCGTGGACGCGCTCGCCGCCGTGAAGGCGGAGATCGAGTCGCGGCTCGACTCGGCGAGCGCGAGGGCCGACGAGCTTCTCGACAAGGTCGCGGAGATGAAGTCTTCCCTCGAGGAGACCCTCGACGCCGTCTTCCAGAAGGTCGGAGACGCCCTCGACAAGGTACAGGGGGTCTCGGACCAGATAGAGAGCGCGGGCGACTCGGTACAGGCCGTCATCGACAAGTGCGCCCAGTTCAAGCTCGACAAGGCCGCCGACGCGGCTAAGGTGGCCAAGGACGTGCTCGGCAAGGCGCTCTCGGCCGTCGCCGAGGCCGTCTCGACCGTCTCGGGGGCGCTCGCCGACGCGAAGGACCGCTACGCCGACGTGAAGGCGAAGATCGACGGAGCCCTCGGAGACCTGCGCGAAGCGAAGCAGAAGGGCCTTGACGCGGTCAAGGGGGCGCTCGACGGCGTCCAGAGCAAGGTCGTCGAGGCCCAGGCGACCGCCCAGAAGTTCGTCGACGACCTCTTCAAGAAGGCCGAAGACCTCGTCACGGGCGTGCGGTCCACCATCCTCGAGACGCTCGACAGGTTCGTCGCGGACATCGACAAGATCGTGGACACCATCAAGGAGGGGATAGAGCAGGTCCTCGAGGCCGCCAGGAAGGCCGCGGTGGAGGTGCTCACCCAGGCTCAGGGCGCCGTGAGGGGCGTAGAGTCGACCATCGAGGGGATAGCCTCGAAGCTCCAGGCGGGGAGAGAGAAGGTGCTCGCGCTGGTCGCGGGCGCCAAGGAGCAGCTCGAGAAGGCAAAGGCCGCGATAGAGACCGCTCTCTCCAAGATCAGGGAGGCGAAGGACAAGAAGAGCGTCGGCGCGATCAGCGACGCGATAAGCGCGATAAAGGACGCGGTGGGCGTGGTCAAGGACGCGGCGAGCTGGGCCACGCAGGCCGCGAAGGACGCCGAGTCGATCCTCACCGACGCGCTGGCCATCGCCGACGACGTGAAGAAGGCCGCCTCAGAGATGAAGGGCGCGTTCGACAAGGCCGTCGAGGCGATCAAGAGCGCCGCCCAGCAGGTCTCAGAGGTCGCCGAGAGCACCGCCTCTTCGGTGGTCGACCAGGCGAAGGGCGCGGCAGGAGACCTGGGCGCAGGGGTGGACTCTGTGACGGCGCAGGGGAAGGGAGCGCTTGGGGGTTAGGCAGGCCTCCGACGCGGTCGCCTCCAAGGGGAGCGACGCGACAGGCAAGGCGGACGAGGCGGCGCAGCACGCCGACAACGCGGACGCCCTCAACAAGATGCAACCGCCCGTCGACGGCGTCAACAAGGCCGTCCAGAAGACCGTCCCCCCGGCCATGAAGGCCGTCGAGGCGGCCTTCCAGACCGCCCTGCAGGCCAGGAGGCTCGCCCAGGCCGCCAGGCTGGCCAACGACATCCCGGGGCTCACCCTCGCCCAGACGATGGTGGGCGGGGCCCTCGCCTCCGCGGAGGCCGCCATGGCCGAGCTCAAGAGGACCAAGGGGGTGGTCGACGGCACGAAGGCCTCCATCCAGAGCGCGACCTCGGCAGCCAAGTCGAGGTCTGACCAGGCCAAGTCAAGGGGCACGTCGGCCGCAGACAAGGCGAAGGCCACCGGGGAAGGTGCGAAGGGCAAGGCTGGAGCGGCGGAGGGTGGCGCAAGGGCCCAGGCAGACGAGGCGCGCTCGCGGGCGGGCCAGGGCGGGCCGTCAGCAACGGTGAAGACGGAGGGTGGGTTAGATGGAAGTAAAGCTTGACGACATCGACCTGGTGAAGCGGACACAGAGCTCGGCGACCTCGCCGCTCAGCGAGGTGAGGACAGTCTACGACGTCCACGTCGAGGGGAGGCGGAGCATCGTCGAGCTCAAGGTCCCCGGGTCGAGCGGGAACGTCCTCCAGGACATGGGGCGCGAGCCGATAACCATCCTGGTGAAGGGCGAGGTCTGGGGTCCGGACGCGAAGACGACCATCCAGGCGCTCAGGGCCAAGGCAGACTCTGGCGAGTCCGCCCCCTTCTCGTCCGACCTGCTCGCCGCCGCCTCCGTGAGCGAGGTCATCGTCGAGGAGTTCGAGGTCGACCAGCTCGCCGGGAACCCGACCAGGTACAGGTACCTGATGCTCCTCAGGGAGTACAAGGAGGGCGGGCAGGCAACCGAAGGCGAGGCCGCGGGGACCGACGAGGTACAGGAGCGGGAGGCCGAGGAGGCAAGCGCGGAGGAGGCCGCGGCGGAGGCCGCGAAGGAGGGAGAGGTCCACGACGTCCGCGTCCAGCTGCGAGACCACTCGGGCAACCTGATACCTGGTGTCGAGGTCACGATAGAAGGGCCGGACGGGACCCACAAGGCGAAGACCGACGAGGAGGGCTACGTCGTCGTGAAGGACGCGAAGGAGGGCAAGTACGACATCTCTGTCTCCGAAGACAGGTTCGGCGACGTCAAGGTCCAGGTGGAGGTGAAGAAGAAGGGCGACGGGGCTGGGACGGAGGGCCAGGGCGTTTGAGCCTCGCCCAGGTCGCTACGACCAGCGTGGAGGAGATCGGGAGCGGCGGCATCTACACGACGGCCGTCACCATCGAGGCCCCCGCACCCGGCTTCCTCTGCGTCAGGGTGGTCACCGACAGGCTCCTCCGCGAGCAGAAGGGGCTGACCATCAAGTTCTACCCGGGCGACGCCTACGGCAACGTGAAGGGGGCCCAGATAGGGGCGGACGCCACGACCGACGACCACGGGGTCGCCGGCCTCGACCAGCGCCAGCCGCAAGGGTACTTCGCCGCCGTGGTGGACGGCATGACCGTCAAGGTGAGGCCGATCGACGTCCAGACCTACGCCGAGGCGCTGGCGCGGCCGTACCTCCTCGGGCTCCCAAGGGGGTTCCTCGGGGTCAGGCTGGTCTTCCGGGACCTCGGGTTGGAGGGCTTCAAGGTCAGGTTCTTCAAGGCTGCCCGCGACGGGACGAAGGACGGCCCCGCCCTGGGGGAGAAGGTCACCGAGTTCTCGACCAAGGGGGACGGCGTGGCCTCCGTCGAGGGGGAGGAGTTCCGCCTCGGCAACTACCTCTGCGAGGTGGGAGGGCAGACCGTGGCGACCGTGAGCACGGTGGAGGACCTCGAGCGCCCCTACGTGCTCCCCCTCCCCACGGTGAGGTCGCTCCTCGAGCACGAAGAGCCCGGGCGCCTAGAGGGGGAGGCCGAGGTGGGTGAGCGCGGCGAGTCGGGGGGCTACCTGTCGGCCAAGGTGATGTTCAGGGGTGCCCCGATGCGCGGGGTCGACGTCGCGTTCTACCAGGCGGACGCGACCGGCCTGGCCGCGACGAAGGAGCCCAGGGGCCTAGCGGCGACGGACAGCGAGGGCGTGGCGACGCTCTCGTCCAGGGCCAGGCTCGGGAACTACTTCTGCCAGGTCGAGGGGATCGAGGGCTTCTTCTCCCTGAGCACTGTGGAGGACCCGGGCAGGCCATACGTCGTGTCCTTCCCCTTCGTCCGTCCCTCGCTCCTCCACGTCTCCCCGGGCGAGGTCAGCGCGGTGGCGGTCGAAGAGAGGCCGGAGCCCTCGAGCGGGTTCCTCGCCGTCAGGGTACTCTTCAGGGGCTCCCCCCTGGCGGGGAGGAGGGTGGCCTTCTGCGCGGCGGGGCCCGACGGGCTGCCCGCGACCGAGGACCGGGAGGGAGATGCCTTCACGGACAGCGAGGGCGTGGCGGTCCTCGACTCCAGGGCCAGGCTGGGGAACTACTTCTGCCAGGTCGAGGGCCAGCAGGGGCTCTCGTCGGTCAGCACCGTGGAGGAGAGGTCGCGCCCCTACGTCCTCGCCCTCCCGGCGGGGCGCCCGCTCCTGACGGTGAGGGAGGCGGGGCGGATCGAGGACCAGGAATCCCGGGTCGAGGAGCGCCAGGCCACCGCGGGGGCCTACCTCTCCGTGATGGTGCTCTTCCGGGGTTCGCCGGCAAAGGGGCTCAAGGTCCAGTTCTTCGCAGCCTCCCCCGCAGGGGTCCCAGACCTCGACCAGCCCCGCGGGGAGGCGACGACCGACCGGACGGGGGTAGCCGCGCTCGACGCGGCCGCCAAGCCGGGGGCGTATTTCTGCCAGGTCGAGGCCCAGTCCGACTATTTCTCCATAGGGACGGTCGAGGACCGCGACCTGCCCTACGTCGTGAAGCTCCCTCAGGGGCGGCCTCTCCTGGTCCACCTCGCTCCGGGGGCGGTGCCGGAACTTCCCGCCGTCCAGGAGCGCGACCCCCCTCCTCCCGACCCCTGACCACGGCCTGAGAAGAATTATAACCGGTCGGCCCAAAACCACGAATCTCATGTCGTCTGGGGGGCCCTTCGGGATCCACGCGGTCATCCGGACGAGCGAGCTGAAGGACTACTTCACCTACGACGACGAGTTCAAGGAAGTCTACGACTCTGCGGAGAGCCGCAGGGAGAACGTCAAGATAGCGGTGGTCGACGAAGGCGTCCACCAGGACGACGGCCTCCCGGGGGTGCCCAGGGGAGGGTACCTCTCTTCACGCTGCGCCAAGCACGTCGTCTCGAGCGGGATCGCCCCCTTCGACGAGAAGCAGATCAGCCACGGGACGCGTGTGGGGGCGGTCGCGTGCTGGGGGTGGTCGGGGCTCAAACTCCTCGACTACCGGGTGCGTACCCAGGCGGCGATAGGCTCGATCGGCGCCCGCGAGGCCGAGAAGGAGGTCCCCCTCGTCAAGACCGCGATGGAGGCGGCGATCAAGGACGGGGCCTCGGTGGTCGTCTCGGCGCTCGCGACGGAGAACAAGAAGAACGTCTACAAGGACAACGGGGTCGACAAGCTCATCGTGGACAACCCTGGGGTCCTCTTCGTCTTCGGAGCGGGGAACAACGGGAGGGACCTCGACAAGTACGACGTCTGCCCGGGCGGCCTGGGACCTGCGGAGAACATGGTGGTGGTGGGCGGCTGCAGCTCCGAGTTCAAGACCTCCGCCAAGCCGGACACCGGAGGCTCCGACATCAACTTCGGGTACGGGGCCAAGTCGGTCGACGTCGCGAGCTACGCGGACAACCTCACGCTCTACGACCCTGGCATGAGGCACTACTTCGCAAAGGAGGCGAACGTGGACCTCTCGGGGCTGGGGCTCGTCCCGACGAGCGACACTGGGGTATCGTTCGCGATACCGCAGGTCGCGAACGTCTGCGCCAAGATGCTCGCGATCAACTCCCACCTCGGCCCAAAGGACGTGAAGGGCCTCGTGCGCTCGACCGGGGCCGTCGAGAAGGCGGGGCTCGCCGCGGCCAACGTGACGAAAGGGATAATCGCACCGGGCACGTGCTACCTTGCCGCCGTGAAGTCCGAGCCGGAGAAGTAGAGGATGCGCATGGCTGCGAGGTCGCGGAGGGGCCGGGGTCGCGCGGCCGCGGGGAGGGTGGCGGGCTGAATGTCAGAGCAGAACCGGGCGATCATCGTGCGGGCGGCGACGGACGCGAGCTCGGGCAACTACTCGAACGCCACCTTCGACGTGAAGTTCCACTTTCTCGACCAGGACGCGGGCGGGAGCATCGAGTTCAAGCTCTTCGAGGTCGAGAGGGACCCGAAGACCTCCGCGGTGACCAAGAAGACCCTCGTCCAGGGCGCCACCGTCTCCGGCACCCTCCAAAAGGCCGAGGCCTCGGGCTCCGGCGGGAGCGGCCAGAAGCCAGCCCCGACCGCCTACCTCATGACCCTGACCCCATCGCCCACGTCGAGGTCGGAGACCGACGCCACCAAGCCGAGGGTCTGCTTCCTCTTCGGGTCATCGGCCAACCCGTTCTTCGTCCCCCTGCCCGACGGCAGGCCGCGAGAGCTCCAGGCGAGGGTGAAGCTCCCGCCCCCCCGGCAGGCGCAGGGCTCCTCCGGAGGGGGGTCCGCCCCCTCGCAGCCCCAGGGCGGCTCCGACCCCGCCGCCTCCGACGGGCCCGACGTGGTCGGGTCTCCTTACTTCGCCGTGTCGGGACACTTCGCCGTCCCCTTCGGCGTCGAGGCCACCTACGACTGGTACTCGGGGAACCGGGTGGCGTTCTACTCCAACGGGAGCGAGGACCCGAAGGGGGCTGCAGGCGCGTTCGCCGACATAAAGAAGGCCATCGAAGGCGCGCAGCACTTCGTCCTGATCGCGGACTGGTCGTTCCAGCCCTACATGAAGCTCGCCCACGACAAGGACAAGCCGACAGTGGAGGACACGGTCGGGGCGCTCCTGATCAAGCAGGCGAAGAAGAACAAGGACATGGTGATCGCCATCCACACCTGGGACCACGTGGCCGGGGCCGCTCCCGACCCCGACAACGACTTCGCCGACCTCCAGCTGAGGGACATCGCCCGCGCCCTCGACAACAACAACCCCGCCACCGAGAGTCCGGAGAACCTCCTGTGGCGCGCGAGCGGGCGCACGGGGATAGGGTATTCTCACCACCAGAAGATGGTGGTCCTGGACTGCGAGTCTGAGGAGAAGGGCAGGCGAGAGATCAAGGTGTTCTTCGGGGGGCTCGACCTGACCAAGGGCAGGTTCGACTGGTGGGCGCACCCCATAATGCCCCCGCCGCAGCAGGGGGGTGAGAAGCCAAAGGAGAGCACCGCCCTCGACGCAGAGAGCGCAGGGTTCGTGACGAGGATCCCAGCGACCGGCTACGGGTACACCAGGTTCAATACTGGTGGGATGGCCAAGCACCTCGGGTTCAGCGTCATGAGCGAGTCGTCCTACGACGACTGGTACAACGCCGAGACCAAGGACAACAAGGCACTCCCGCGGCAGCCCTGGCACGACATTCACGCACAGATCACCGGAGCGACCGCATGGGACATGGTGAGGGAGTTCGTAGGCCGCTGGAACGTCGACCCAGCCTCCCCGGCCGCGAGGGGTGACCACGATGAGGCTGCGATAAGGAAGGTCCTGGACAAGTTCGTGCTCTTGCTCACCAAGAAGAAGGATGGCGACGACGCAACCCACCTCTTCGTGCAGCAGTGGGAGAAGCCAAAGGCGAAGGAGGGGGGGTTCATCGGCCAGGTCCTCCGGTCGATAGAGAGGGTCCACTGGGGGCAGCCCGCCTACGGAAACTGGTGGCCCACCCAGTTGGAGGTGGTCGGGGCCTCCCCGAAGGAGTTCGACTGGGTGATAAGCAACGACAAGTTCGAGAGGAGCATCCAGGACGCCTACGTGAGGGCGATAAGCGGGGCGCAGCGCTTCGTCTACATCGAGAGCCAGTACTTCATCGGCGCCGGGATCTGGGTGACCGGGCTCAACAACATGGTCCCGAAGACGATCGTGAAGAGGGTGCTCCAGATGATAGAGAAGAAGAAGCCCTTCCACGTCTACGTGGTCATCCCGATGTACCCCGAGGGGAACCCGCACGACGGAGCGCTCCAGGTGGTGAGGGAGTACGAGGCGAGCACCATGGAGTTCATCACCACCAACATCCAGGCCGCGTGCGAAGCTCTCGGCAAGAAGGACCCCTCGTTCAAGGGGACCTACCAGGACTACGTCTCGTTCTACTTCCCCGTCCGGTGGGACCGGCGCAACACCGTCGACCTCTCCGGGAAGAGGGAGGCGCGGGTCTCCGCCAACCAGCGCTACATGATCTACGTCCACTCGAAGCTCATGATCGTGGACGACGAGTTCGCGATAATAGGGAGCGCGAACCTCAACGAGCGCAGCCTCGCCGGGGACCGCGACACGGAGGTCTGCATCGCGATGACCGCCCAGGACGACGCGGCGCGCAAGAGCCTCCAGGACTTTAGGCTCGAGCTCTGGAGCCAGCACCTCGAAGTTGCAAAGGCAAAGGCCGCCAAGAAGGACTCGTGGAAGGCCCCGGAGAAGACCGACTGCGTCTCCGAGCTGAGGACGCGCGCGACGACCAACTACGTCGCCATGAGGACCAACACCTTCGCCGACGCCAACGGCTTCCTCTGCAAGTTCCCCCTCGACTGGGAGAGGGGCAAGGTCTTCGGCTGGAACACCAAGATATTCGAGGACAAGAACTACAAGGGGGTCGACTGGCTGGTCCTGCCGGACGCGGAGAACGAGGGGACCCACTGGCTGGACAACACGGCGTGGCGGTGGGACTGCCCGTCGGCCGCTCGGAGCCTCTTGGGGCGGATCCTCAGGCGGACGGACATCCCCGAGTGATGCGACAGGGATGCTCCGCCCCACCTACAGCCTCTCGATGGGCTCCGCGAGCGTCGACCAGGACTCGAGCACCGACCTGATCTCCCTCCGCGTCGACATGACGATGAACGGGCCCGCGGGCTGCTTCGAGGCCGTGCTCCGGTCCTCAGGGGGACTCAGCGTGTCGAGGGGGGACACGATAACCGCCTCGCTCGGCTACGAGGACCAGGAGAGCGTCTTCACGGGCACCGTGGACGGCGTGGACGCCGGCTTCCAGACCCTCCGCGTCTTCGGGCTCAACTCCGTCTCCAAGATGATGCGGAACCGGGCGAACACATACTACGAGAAGCAGACCTGCGGGGCTATCGTCACCGACATGGCCGGCACCGCGGGGGTCACAACGGGCGACGTGAGCGACGGGCTCACCCTCCCCTTCTACACGGTGGACAGCAGCAAGACCTTCCACGGGCACGGCCTCGACCTCGCGAGGCGGAACGGGTTCGACGTCTTCGCGGACAGCGAAGACTCCCTGGTCTTCAAGGCGTACGAGAGCTCCTCCGCCACCACCCTGGCCTACGGGAAGGACGTCATCCAGGTCTCCAGGTTCGAGCAGGAGCTGGTCTACAAGAAGGTCAAGGTGCTCGGGGAGAGCCCCTCCAGCTCCCAGGGGGACGACGCGGTCCACTGGCTGACAAAGTCGCCCGTCCTCGGGGAGAGCGGGAGCGACAACGGGCTCCTCGTGCAGGACGCCTCGCTTAGGGACACCGACTCGGCGGGGACAGCCGCGACCGCGATCCAGGGCGCCCTTGCAAAGTCGGTCGTGGTGGTCGTCGAGGTGGTGGGGGCGGCCAAGGTCAAGCTCGACGACACGGTCGAGCTCTCCGAGATGCCCGACTCCTCGGTGAACGGGGAGTACCAGGTCGTGCGCGTGGAGCACCTTCTGAGCAAGTCCAGGGGGTTCACCACCTCCCTCCGCCTGCTGGGGACGGTCGAGTGAGCCCCGTTCGGCGCGCCCGATGCTCACCTTAAATCGGCGTTCTGGGGGAAGGTCTACCCTAGGAGCGAAAGCCCCGTGAGCGAAGATAAGCTAGTCCTCGGGAGTGACCTCCGGCTCGCCTACTCCGACCTGGGCGCCGACCTGAACGTCACCCCCTCCGGGGACCTCGAGCTCGTGGACGACGAGCTGAACCTCGGGCAGGCCATAGTCCACAGGATCAGGACGAGGCCGGGGGAGCTCGTGGACATCGGGCACTCCTCCTACGGCTCGAAGCTCTACGACCTCATAGGGGAGCCCAACAACGAGGCGACCAGGGACAAGGTGAAGGCCGTGGTCGTCGAGGCTCTCACGAGGGAGCCTCGCGTCAAGAAGATAGTCAAGGTCGCGGTCTCGGTGAAGCCCGGGAGGCCGGACGCCGTCGACGTCGACGTCAGCCTCATCGCCACGGAGACCGAGGTGCCCCTGAACGTGGTCTTCCCGTTCTACCTGGAGAACGCCTAGGATGGCCTACGAGAGCAAGTCGTTCCCGGAGATCACCACCTCGATGCTCGAGCAGCTCACCAGGGCGGTGGTGAGGGAGGGGCTCGTCTTCGAGCCGACGAAGGTCCGCTACCGGCTCAACTCCGGGCGGGAGGGCATCCGCGAGGTGGTCAAGGTAGAGGGGCCCGTCCACGGGATCAGGACTCCCTTCGTGCAGGGCGCGGACTACCTGGTCGCCGACGGGATGCTCGAGTGGGTCGACGGAGGGCGGCGGCCCGACGTGATGTCCACGTTCGAGGTATCGTACCTCTTCGGGAAGCCCTCGCCGATAACCGACGTGAACCCCGGGAGCGTGGTCAGGACCATCGTGGAGGCGATAGGGCGGGAGATAGAGTACCTCTACGCGCAGAACGACTACGTCTACAAGGCAGGGTTCATCGACACCGCCACGGGCAACTCGCTCGACCTGGTCGTCGCGATACTGGGGGTCCAGCGGCGTCCCGCACAGCGGGCGACCGGCCTCGCCACGTTCGGGCGAAGGAAGCCGCCCCCCGAGCTCCCGCCCCAGGAGGAGGTCGTCCTCTTCGACGGCGGCAAGGCCTACGAGCTGAAGCGGACCCCTGTCTTCGACATCGTCACCGTGAAGGGGCTGATGCACGGGCAGCCCTTCGTCTTCAAGAAGGGCGCGGACTACGCCCTCGACGGAGACTCGGTCGCCTGGCTCGAGAGCGCTTTCAAGCCCGACTACGGGACCGAGTTCAGGGTCACCTACAGGGCCTACCAGCAGGTCGAGATACCCGCTGGGACGAAGGTCTCGACCTTCTCGCGGAGGAGGCAGGACGTCAAGCTCTTCGAGACCACTGAGGGGGCCACGCTGAAGAAGAACGTCCTCGGAGTCTGGGAGGTCGACGTCCCGGTGAGGGCGGTCGCCCCCGGGCCCGGGGGGAACATCCTCTCGGGGGCGATAACGCTGATGCCGCAGCCGGTCGAGGCGATAGAGTTCGTCGCGAACAGGGCGGCCATCACCGGCGGGACGGAGCCCGAGACCGACGACGTCCTGAGGGAGAGGGCGAAGAAGGGGCTCAGGGCGCTCGGCAGAGCCACCTACAACTCGCTGAAGCAGCGGATCGAGGAGATCGACGGCGTCGTCAGGCCGGTCAGGATCGACGAGATGCCCGTCCTCTACTCGGTCGAGATGGGAGGGGCTCCGGTCGACCTCAAGGTACCCGGGGTCGTCCGAGTGGTCGTCGACGGCGGCGACATGGAAAGGATCAGGGAGGCCGTCGACGACACCAGGGCTGCGGGGGTCTACGTTCAGGTCCTCAGGCCAAGGTTCGTCCTCCTCGACGTGAAGGTGGAGGTCGAGCTCGATGACGGCGTAGGGCTAGGCGACGTCGAGAAGGCCATCGAGGACGGTGTCGAGGGATACCTCGGGACGGTGACGATAGGGGAGACCGTGATCTTCGGGAGGCTCGTCTCTGTCGCCCTGGGGACGAAGGGCGTCCGCGACGTGAAGGGCATAACGGTCGACGCCCTCAGGGACGGGGTCCCGAGCGGGAGCACGAGGGAGAACCTCGCGCTCGGGGCAGACGAGAAGCCCAAGCTTAGGAAAGTGAGCGTGAGCGCCAGTGGCGGCCGCTGAGACCGAAAGGACCAGGCGGATAGCCGACCGGCTCCCCGAGTTCTACAGGACCTGGGACGCAGACTCGGTCATCTACAAGGTGATCGACGCCGTGGGGCGCGCCCTCGCCGAGGAGCAGAAGAGCGTCTTCCGCATCATGAGGACCCACTGGGTCGACACGGCCAACGGCGCAGACCTCGACAGGCTGGGGGCTCTCTTCGAGCTTCGACGCGTGAAGGACGAGCCTGACGGCGACTACAGGGAGCGGGTGAAGAGCGCCCTGAGGCAGTTCAAGGGAGGGGGGACCTGCTCCTCGGTCAAGGGCCTGATGGCGGACTTCCTCTCTGCGGAGCCCGAGGCGCTCGAGATATCGGAGAACCCCCCGCGGTCGGTCGCCGTGGAGAGGAGGGTCTCCGGGGGCCAGACCTGGGCGCTGGGGAGCATGAGCGTCGAAGAGGCGTCCCCCGTGATAGAGCTCACGCTCCAGGGAGAGGGGAACGTCGTCCTCAACCCGGGCGTCAGGAACCTCGACACAAACCAGAGGGTCGGGTACCGGGGGACGTTCAGGGTCGGCCAGAGGCTCGTCATGAGCGAAGGGGCCGCCACCCTGGACGGCGAGGATGTCTCGTCCTCGGTCTCCGCCCCTGACGGGTTCCCCAGGCTCCCGCCAGGAGGGTCGCGCTGGGCGTACGAGGAGGAGATATCGGCGAAGATAGCCCACCTGGACAGGAGCCGGTTCGACGAGTCGATCTTCTCCGTCCCCGTCCCCGACGCGGTGATCAGGATGGCCTGGTCGGGGCGGCTCCCTTCTGCCTTCTCGCTCAGGGTCCCGTCCCGCGTCCTCGGGGAGAGCGGGGCCTCGGAGGACGAGGCGAGGGGGTTTCTCAATATTATAAAGGGCGCCGGGGTCCAGGCGGAACTGGTCGTGGAGTAGAGACTTGACGAGCTTCAAGCCAAGGATCGCCCAGCCTGGCGGCACGATCACCTCGGACGACTGGAACTACATCCAGCAGGGGATTCTCGAGGACCTCGTCCGCCTGGAGACAGAGAACGCCGAGCTGAGGAGGTACGTGGACAACATGTCCGAGACCAACACCATGACCCGCCTGGACAGCCCCGAGGGCAGGTCGTACGGCCTGGACGAGAAGGTCCCCGGCGAGGCGGCGACCTACGGGACGAGCCTCCTGGGGTTCATCACGAGGCAGTGGCTCCCTTCGGTCAGGGACGCCTCGGTTGACATCTGCCGATTCACCGTCGCCAACATCTTCGACCAGCTCGACTACTGGGCGGGGGCGGACAACGGCGGCCAGAAGGCGCTTGACATCACGATAAGGTACGTCGACGGGACGTCAGAGACGGTGAAGGGCCTGTTGATCCACGAGAGGAAGAAGCTCTCGCCCAGGGGCGAGGAGAACCCCTACGTGGAGTTCCTCCTCTCCCCGAACCAGTGGGTGTGGTACAGGTACAGGCTCGCCAACCCGCACCCCGACAAGGAGGTGCTCACGGTGACCTTCAGGAACTCGAACCCAAAGGCGATGACCCGCATCGCAGACGCGGTCCAGCTCAGGACCAGGGTCAAGCAGCTCCAGTGACGGAGATGCTCAACGAGATCTCCGGCGGGCTCGTAAAGGCGCTCCAGGAGAGGCTCGAGAGCGTGAGCAAGGGGAACGTAGCGGCGCGCGCCCCCCGAAAGGAGGCGGCGCCCCTCCCTGCCGTCTTCGTCTACAGCCCCCGGTTCACCTTCGAGGACGTCGGGCTCGGCGGGGAGGGGCTCGAGGCGAGGCAGGAGAAGAGCGAGTCCTTCAACGGGGACGGTTCGAGGGCCGTCTTTTCCCTCTCGGGCAGGGCGCAGAGGCCCCTCCTCAGGGTCGAGTCCGCCCCAGGGCAGGTCGAGGTCGAGAACCTCGACTACACGATGGACTACGCCAGGGGGACGATAAGGTTCCGCTCGCCCCCTCCGAGGGGGTCGAAGAACGTCTCCGTGACCTACAACTCCGTCTCGGGCGCAGGGAAGACCAAGCAGATCCACATCGACGCGGTGTACAACCTCGAGGTCTGGGCGGGGAACGAGAGGCAGAGGGACGACGTCACCGTGGACGTGATGAAGGCCGTCGCGCTCTCCCAGGAGGAGCTCGCCGCCACGGGCGTCATAGTCAGGCCTGTCGAGGGGCTGGAGCTCTCCCCGTCGGACGGGCTCCCGGGCGGCGTCTTCGCCAAGAGGCTCGTCTACGGCGTCGAGGCGAACCTCCGCGTGGTCGTGCCGGCTGCCAGGATAGAGCGCGTGGACGTGAGGCAGCTCCCGCCCAAGTGATGGGGGAATATGGATGACAGGCATAGTCGAGGCGATGAAGAAGGTCGCGGAGTCCGAGGTGGAGAAGGTCCACGTCGCGGAGCTCGGGGTGGTGACCTCCGTCTTCCCGCACGCCGACGACGGGGACAACGACAACTACGAGTGCAGCGTCAAGCTCAGGGACAAGGACGTGGAGCTCAGGCAGGTCCCGGTTGCCACGCAGCACATCGGGTTCGCGAGCATCCCGCAGGTCGGCGACCTCGTCCTCGTCTCATTCGTCAACGGCGACGTGAACGCCCCGGTCGTCACCGGGCGCCTGTACAACGACGAGGACAGGCCTCCCGCCTCCCAGGCCGAGGAGATGGTGTACGTCCCGCCGTACGACTCGAACCCCGACCTCCGCAGGATCTACATCGAGCTGCCAGACAAGACCGTGACCGTGACCATCCAGGACGAGCAGGTCACGGTCCACGTCGGGGACACCGACATCAAGGTGAGCAAGGAGGACGGGGTGAGCCTTACCTCGAAGAAGGCGATAACGATAAGCACCGAGGACGACCTCTCGATAACGGCGAAGCACGTGAAGATAGAGAGCGACTCCGACCCCTCGCTCACGGCGACCGGT
>JAEHJW020000051.1_pt1 | contig 17680 bp, 21 predicted proteins | sample 9271431 | NCBI WGS metagenome assembly JAEHJW02 | reverse complement strand
ACCAAGCAACTCTAGCAAGAGCGTGACTCGAATCACGTTGTCTAAGGATAATTTACCCATTTGTCAAAGCCTCCAAGCTTTGAAAAGTATCGAAGTACGACACACTGGCCGTTTTTGTTTTCAGATAAAACATGTGACACCTGATTTCATACCGTTTTAAAGCCGAGACTCCCTCGATGAATGAAAGATCAACAGGGTCAGTTCCCCGCGTAATCTTTACCCCTTGGGCTTCTTGTTGTTGGACGGAATAAATGCTTGCCAAAGCCATCAAAACCTCTTCCTTTCCCTGAAAGGCAGTTCGGTCCTTAGATGTGATCGTCAAGATAAATTCCTGAACAACTGCAATCGACTGATTTTCCTCCTGCGTTGTAGGATCAAAGACTGTGACAACACTATTGGTCTTTTGCATGCCAGGTTCCACCACGACATAAAGACCGGAATCCTTAGGAGATTTCCAGTTTTGGGCGAAAGCCGAAACGTGTTGGCTGTCAAGGCCAAGTTCGTGGGAAATGATATCGCAAAGGATTAAGTCAGGGTCAGTCGCCATGTTGATACAAAGTCCTCCGTTGCCTCATACATGACATAACCCACCTCGTCCCAATCGGTGATCGACTGGATTCGAAACGACTGGCCGTCACGAACTACAATGTCATCAACGTTCATCCGTGGCGTAGAGATAACAACCCCGGTCGCGGTGATCGTAGCAGTTCTCATTTCGACAAGGATCGTCCACCAACTCCATGTTCTTTGCTCTAACGGTTTTCGGTCGACTTGGGTCTTTGGCATGGGTTGAAAATTGGCGCGAAGCGTCATGTCCGTTAGCGTTTCGGTTGCCAGATAGCCTGCAAGAACCTGTGTTGAGAGCTGAACCGATGTTGTCTTGCAGTATCCACGAATGGCCGACCGAACGTATGGGACGCTCATTTTCCAGATCCTACTCTCGACGCGATAGACTTCCTGAGAAGCCCAGTATCGATCAACACAGAGTCACTTCCTTTGTGCTCTATTGTCTCGGGCTTATCAGGGGCCCAGGTACCAAAACCGCCGGAATCAAACGCGTCCTGGATCTGAGCCTCAGCGGCGATTCCGATGGTTTTGAAGACTCGTTTGACATCGATGCCGCTTCCTTCTGCGGTTTGCTTTAACACTCTTTGTGCGGCGTTCTCAATCTGTTTCTGCCGGACCTTTAGTGGCATCTGAATAAACGATCGACGCGGGATGTTTTGTTTTGGCGATCCGTATTCGTGAACAGCTCCATACGCGGCGACACTCGCACCGGTAGGACCGATTTTGCTTTCGCCTATGATCCCCACATCGACATAGTATCTCGTCTTGAGTTCTCGTATGAGTTTGTCTAAACCTTTCATGTCGAGCTCAACGATCGACCCACTCATGGCTGGACAGCTCCTCCAATTGCAAAAACAGCTCCGTCGACGTAAGGCTTGGTTAGAAGCAACCACCGACGCCCATAGCTTGTAGTGGCATACATGGCGAGTTCGCCTTCTTGCATCCATTCTGGGACGACAAGCGACTGGCTTACCCCATTAGCTGACCGTGAATTTTCCAGCGCATCTGGTTGCCCCTGCGAATCTGCCATATCTAGCATTGTCTGAAGAAAATGCGCCGACAGGTAAAGCGCGGCCGTTGTCGCCGTAGGGTCGTCAGGATACAGCGATGGATTGAAGATCAGCATCGCCTCGTTGATAGCGTTGGTGATATCTGTATCAAGAACGGCCGGCAAAGCAGTCCCATAGGCAAACTGCCCTCGAGCAAAATAGGCCTGGAACTGCGCTACCGTCAGCGGGGTCATAATCAGCTTCCCTTAACAGGTTGGCCGCCGTCTTTCTGCGGAGCGGCGTCTTGCTGGATTGCCTGAAGTTGCGACTTAAGCGCGGCATTCTCGGCGGTTAGAGCATCGACCTGTTTCTGTAGGGCCGCAACCTTGGATTGGTCATTTTGGCGCCCGGCGGCCGGGATGGTAGCGATGTCCTGGGGATAATCGAGCAAGAGCTTCTTGCCAATATCGTCCTTTACGGTCGCTGATGCTCCGGCAGTAATAACGGTTTTGTCGGGCAAACGAATGTCTCTTGCGCCGCGATTGTAAATTGTCACTTATGGCCTCCCATAGGCTTGTTGCGGGAACGCTATACCTGAGAAAGGGTCCGTGATAATCTTGACCCCTCTGGCCTCTGCTCGCCCCCATAGATAAAAAAAGCTGTCACGCTGATTGCCGTATTCAGAAAAATGCGAGAGGTGGATCCCACGAAAACGTATTTCCGTGTACCCATCCAAAATGGCCAAGGCCATCATCCAAGACACAGATCCACCGAATCTCGCACCAAATTCTTCAATCAAACGCTCAGCTGGCAGGGTCATCGCCCGTTTTAGCCCCGGCCGGCCAACCATCAAAACAAGACGGTCCTGGATATCGGCCAACCAAGGTTCAAAAAGTTCAGGACCGTGCAATTGGAACACACGGTCGATCCTGCACTCTGAAGTTCGAAGCAGTTCGAAAGCTGTTGACGTTGCCCAGATGTGACTGGACTGCGAATCAAGCTTGGCCTGTTCGTAGCCAGTTCCCTTCCCAACAATCGTCAACGCTTTCACGGCTTAGGCCTGTTCGTCGATGTAGTAGACCTCGCGGGGCCGACTGATCAGAACTCCGGAATACTGGCCATAGGCGGGCTGTTGCCAGTTGATTTTGTTCGAGGTATCAGCCTCAAGCATCGTCAGGTCAACAGGGATCGACATGGACAGCGTGTCCGGATCACGGCGGTAAAGCACGGCCCGGTTCTTGTTAAGCCCATAGGCGGCGTTGCGGGTGGCGTCAGCATAGGCCAAGCCCTTGATCTCGAACTTGTCGTTGGCAGTCATCCTCTGGAAGAGGTCCTGCAGATAGGACAGCATCGAGTTTACAGGATAGGTCGAAGACACCGGAGCGCCCAACCCAAGGAAGTCGGACATAGGCAGAATCAGGGTGTCCGGCATCGCCGTCGCGTTCGTGTTGTTGAAGTAGGCCTCAAGGACGCTACCAACAAACGTCGCGAACTGTGCCGGCGTCATCGCGCTGATGTGCACAGGGAGGAGCGACGTATCGATGTTGACGTTCGGGTTATTGAGTAATCCAGTGATCGCGGCGACAGATGGGTGACCCAGGAAGGCGCATTGCTGAATACCAAGGTCCCAGCTCTTTTTGAGAGCCGACATTTTGGTCGCGACAACGTCCCAGTTTCCGGCGGCGGCCGCCTTTTCGATTTCGAACACGGTCCACGCGGCGGCTTTGGCCCAGGTGCGGACGGGCATCCGAACAGGAGACAGCGCGGCGTCTACGGTCGCCAGACGAGCGGCCCCCTGAGCGGTATCAACGTCGCCGTCGAAAAATCCGCCCGATGTTTGGAACGCAAGGTTCTGAACGATCTCGTCGCTCCAAGAAGCCTCACCAACGTCAACCGGAAGAAAGTCCGCAATCGGGACTTCGTAGAACTTCTGTTCGATGATCTTTGACCTGATGTAGGTCAGGGTTTCGGTAATATAACGAAATCCGGCGCTCGCGGGATCGATGTCACCGTTGGCGTTGGTCAGCTGGAAACCCTTAACAAAACGAGCCTTACTCATGTCGACACCCCGCTATATTTAGTTCCGTTGGCAGTAATCATCACGCGCACGAGGTCGAGAGCATTGACCGCCTTATCAAGAGTTACACCAAGAATGTAGTTCCCGGTTGTAGGTACAATCACCTGCCCGGGAGTCGTATAGTCGGCAACAACCGGCTGATTACGATTCATCGTGGTCTTGGCACTCATGGCCATCACAGCCCCGAGCAACGCAACCTGGATCGTATTTCCAGGAGCGAAAATGCCGTCCTTGGTCGAGGACACAATGACACCGATGATTATGTCATTGTCCGAGGTTGCAACGTCCACCATGGGTACCCCGTTGTTATCGGCAGTTCCCAGGTCAACGAGTTTAACGGGCTGTCCAGCGGGAACACCGGGGCTTCCGTTGTAGGTAGCCGTCGAACTCGGGTTCAGGCGGCATGTCAGAATCCCGGGATTCGGGTTCGACTGAAGATCCAGTTGTCCAGCAAAACGAGTCTGGACAAACTGGTTCATATTCATAAGAACACTCATTTAGCACCTCCTACAGGCACGGCTTTTCCGTATCGAGAGTTCCCGAGTTGCAGTCTTTCCGCTTTTGTCTTTACGTCAGGATGAATCTCAACGTTGCGGGACGAAGCGACGGCAGTGCGAACCTTCTGGAAGTTCGAATTGGCCATTTGGCGGCCGTTGGTCTTCTGTGCCGATATAACCGGCTGGGCATCCTGGCCAATGGGCTCGATGGTCCCATTGGGCGCTTCGGTGGAATTGGCGTTACCGTCTCCGAGAGCTTCGAGCAGCTCTTGAACGGTGATCTGCGATCCATCAGGTAACTCGATCACAGAATCAGGACTGAGCGCCTCGCCGTCATCGGGAGCTGGTCCGTCGTTCTTTTTCTGCATGTAGGCCTGAATGGCTTCGGAAAGCGGGATTTTATTACCGCCAAAATCCACGTAGCTTTCAGACGCATTGATGTTTTGTTCTGTCATGTCAGAGCCCTTGCCGTCACCGCCGCCTTGTCCCTGTCCTTGTCCGGCCTTAGGATCTTTGGGAGGCTCATTGCCACCGGCGTTGGCATGCTGTTGAGGCTTGGCCGGCGCGGTGTTTTGAGGCGAAGACTTCTTGATGAAAATCTTCAAAGGATTCATGGAATCCCCCTTTGAGTTCGCATAAACTTTGGTTCCCTCATACCGAGGGTTTGGGACTATGGCCATATGCGTGTAAAAACCGTCTGTCACCTCATTGTCATAGGCAATGTTGTGATAACTCTTTCCGTCTCCCGGCTCCTCTTCGGTCGGGATGTACGCGCAAGAGGCCGCATACCCTTTGTTGTCAATGTTGTCCTGTGTGTCTTGGTCCCAGATCAGCACGTCCGCATAGTCCCATCCTGAGTCCACGGTCCCAACGTCTGTCACAACCCCGACTGCGTATCGATCCCGTTCCTCGTCAGACATATTCCAGTAGTCGAAGGCGTTTCCCGCATTCGCTACATCGTTGTCTTGATGCGCCTCGTTAAAGACTGGCATCCCGACGAAGGTTTGTCGCATTTTATCGAGAGCGGGTCGCTGTATTAACACAGTTCCTGCGCCTATATCGTGATAGGAAATGAGTCCTGGTTCGATGTACTCTATTCGGTATCGCTTCGGCCTGGTTCCTTGTTCCACGACACCATCTAAACGCCGGAAAGATTTTTCGGCCAGTCGTGGGAAACTTATACGACAGGTCTAGCAATACACCTGCACCCGAAAGGCTCCCCGGGCTCTTGTGGCTCGCCGTGCGGGCCGGACGGCGGGGGATCTCCGAAGGTAAATCTGTGCCCGTGAAGCGGGCCGCCGGGCCCGTGTGCTGGCTGTCCCCACTTGTTTGATTCGCGGCACCTTGCATCTGCGGAGCTCATCCAGATGTAATCCGTTATTCCGGCGTCCGTGTAACGTTCACGTCGAAACTTCGAAAGGAACAGACTTGTTTCTTGCCTGGCGAGAAAGCGGGCTTTGTTCCGCGTTACCCCCCATTCGGCCATGATCATCTGGGCAAACTCCACCGGCGACACTCCGCCATCAAGCGCACGTTCTGTCATATCGCGAAGACGGGACACCTGATTGGGTGACCAGTTTTTGACGTTAAGCTGTTGGTTGTTGTTGTAGTCTTCGAGTAGTTTGTCTCTTATTTCTGGCGTCATGTCCGGGTGGATCCCGAGGTTGTGCATGTCTTTAACCGCTTGGGCCTCCATGTCATCGAGTGGCTTTGTAAAGTCGAACCGAATGTTTCTTGCCGCCTCCAACGCTGTCGGCTCCATTTTATCGATCAGGCGTCTAGCTTTTTCTATCATTGCCTTGGATCTGAAGTTCGCGGCGGCCGCGACGGTCTGAATGTCTATCGGTGGCCTACCTTTCCAGATGCCAGAGCGGGAGTCCAGCTTTGCAAACCTGGACAACTCTCTCGAAATCGCAACTGAGAATTTCCCAGTGAATTCGCCGTTCTTGTACCGTACTTTTCCATCGCGCAATGCGGACTTAAGCGCAGAGAACTTGTCATTAGGGAGTTGCTTTTGATCCATGGACACCAGGGAAATCAGATCTGCGTAAAACAGATCGTAGAATAATTGCGAGAGTTCCTGATCTGTTTGGTGCCAGTAGTTATCTTTTAGGTGAAGCATTGCTCTTACTGTTCATGGTTTTAAGAATTTCACCTTCTGGATCGTAGTCATTTTTCAACGGTTCGCTTTGGCTCGTCGCCGGTTCTGGCGGAGGTGGTTGTGGCGGGAGGAATCCTTGTTCCATCTTGGTCTGAATCGTGATCAAGCCGTCTTTCTTTTGGAGCTGACCCATTTCCTGTGAATCGATGAGGCCCCGGTCATAAAGTGCAAGGTACCTGTTAGCCTTCGACGTTTTGACCTGTTCCTGCTCCGTCTCGGTGAGCACCCGCATACTTGGCCATTTGAACTTGTACGAGGGGATGTAGCCCCATAGATAGCTCATCGTGAGGTCAAGGAGTTGCTTGACCGGCTGGTTTAGCCGGAACCGAATCTCGCCTTCGACCATCTGATTGTACGATTCAAGATCGTCTTCCCCGGAGTTGAAGCCGGACGCCGATAGTCCGAACAGTTTTGTCATCGGGACACGCAAAGCCGCGGCAATCCCGATTCGGTTCTGTTGCATGACTTCGGCCAGACCACCGAAAGTCATGGTCTTCTGCTCGTACTTCTCTTTGGCGTCAATGATGAGGGCGTTCAGGTAGTTTTTTAGTTGGTTGGCGGCTTGAACTCGCTCTGTCACTGCGGCGGTTCCGTTCTTGGTATAGAGCTTGTTGGCCAGGCCCTCAATCGAGTAAACGTCAACCTTTGACTCATCAAGGATCTCGTAGAGAACATCCTGCGTCTTGAGGTACAGGTTGAGGTCACGGATCATTCGCTCACCCTCAGACATGCCCCAGCCGCGCAACTGCCTCCGGACGTAACTTGGGGCCCGCTTGCCCCGCAGCCGGATAAACCGCGACTCGTGGATCGGCTGTCCCCACAGGTAGAACAACTGGCGTTCGTCCCCGTCGCCGTAAAACAGTCCCTCGAAGTCATCAAAGTAGGCGACATTGGTATCGAGTTGCCAACGGTCGATGTCGTAAAACTCAAGGGGAGTGCCGCCGATGTGCCGCAGATCGAGCGGCGTCTCTGGGTCTTGGTTGGTGTTGATCAGGAGTGCCCCGCCACCGTAAAGCCGCGCCCAGGTCATGGCGTCGACGAGTTTTTCCCAAAGTCCCATTTCTTCCCAGAACGCAAAAACGGCGTCGATATCATCGTTGCTCATTTCGGTGGACTCGATCTCGATCCCTTTGCCCACGGCGTCTTGGATCGGAAGCTGAACCGCTGTCTGGAACAGCCCATTCCCGGTAAACAGATACGTCAGGATGATTCGGTTTACAGTCAGGAGCGAATAGTTGTTGCCATACGCAATCGAGTTGTACCCACTGAGCTGACTTCCGCCGGTAACGAGGTTCGACACTCGGACCGCAGATACTAGGTCGCTCAGGCCGTTTACTAACTCGGTTTTATTGGTTCGGACTTTGGCGCGATTGGCCGATCGATTTCTTGACATTCGCCACCTCAGAGTACGTCTAGCATAGATAGGCCGCCCTCTGTCAGTTCAGACAAACCGAATACTAGAGCATCCATTCGGTTCGGAGACTCTGAAATCCCTGGTTTGTATGAGCAACACTCATCTTCCAGTTCAAGGAACGGTATCCTGTGTTTAACCCGAGAATGTTCGTAGAGTGCTGAAATTGGTTCGGCGCGAACAACCTTGCCACGGCTGGACGTGATCAACTTGACATTGATGTTTGGATGCGCGGTTCGGATCGTTGACTCAACCATGTCACCGCCGTAGTTTTTTTCAGCCACAACAATGTCGGCACGCCACTTGTCATAAGCCGAGGCGACTTCTGCGGCCCATTCTGAGGGGGTGCCATGACAGGAATAGTCATCGAGCACGATGAACTCTTGCGAGTCTTTCCCGGAGTACGATGCTGTGACCATGATTCCGATCTCGTCACCATCCACTGTGCCGGCCGGGTCTACCGAAACAACGACACGCAACAAATCGGGCAAAGGATCATTCCCGAGGTACCGATAGAACTTCCGCTGAAATAAGCTGCCGGAATCGTCGCCGTATTCGCCATCAAGGAACCGTCGCCGTTTTTCTGGACTCAGGCTCTCAAGTGTCTTGAGGTATTCTGCCGGGAGAAATTTATTATCCGAAGGGTTCATCTTGAGCTTGCAGTAGTCTTCTTTTGGAACTGGACGACCGTCGGGATATTTTCCTTCGTACCAAATCTTGTATCCCCAGTGGGACGTTGACGGAGGATTGTAGGCGACGAAGAACAATCCCCTCATGCCCTCGGGAGGAACTAACCGTGTCAGAAGTATTTCGTGTGAATCGTAGCTAATCGACGATGCCTCGTCCTCGAAGATCGTCGCGTAATCCTGGCCGAGGACTTTCTCGGAACGTTCTTTTTCGTCGAGGCCGCCGATCCATATTGTCGAACCGTTGGGGAATTCATAGAACCAATCTGTTTTGTTAAGCTTTACCTTTGAGGTTAAGCCAAGAGCGGAAAGGAGCCTTGGCATCGTCTGGAAACAGATTGCTTTCTTGGCATGCGAGAATCGGAAACGCACGATCAGGTGATCGCTCTTTTTCAGAAGCGCACGGATCACCATCATGTACAGGATGATGAAAGTCTTGCCTGATCGGCCACCTCCATCCAGGAGTATGAACCGGTGAGACTGAGCAAGTTTTATCGCTTCGTTTTGCTTGTCGGTTTTGTCAAGACGTCGCACAGATGGATTGGCAGGATGCGTCTTACGAGGCGTTCGTTGTTTGGTTAGTTTTGCAATCTCATTCGCCATTGGGAAAATGATACGAATCGTCAGTTGTGATCGTCAGTCATGGAATCTTACAAGAGCGCGGCGTCATCACCGGATATTTCTAGAACTATATCACCACCTCCATCCTTGATCCGCGCATAGTGAAGATATCGTCCTAGCAACTGAAGAGCCGAGGCTTTCGCGGCCATGTCGACAGCGTAACTTAAACCAGGTTCAGGAGTGCTGAAAGCTAAGCGGCGACACTCTTGGAGCCATAGAAAATGAAGCTCCTCGATATTTGCCAGCCGCTCGCCGATACGTTTTTTGATCTCTTCAACTATGATAGGTTTTTGAAGGTTTTCAGAACCCATTTCCTGGGCAGTTTTTTGAGAGTATCCCGCCTGTCTTGCCGCATCAGAAGCGTTGAGTCCGTTGGATAAATAATGTTCGATAAACAAACTCTGTTTCGCGGTCAAACGAGGCATTCTTGATTTATTCTCCGTTACCCAAAAATTGATTTCGGACACACCGCTCGCATTCGCCGGTATCGCTGAATCCTATTGCGCACTCCATGCAAAGATCGTCACCACATAGAGTACAGTTGCCCCAGTTCTCAGATTTTTCGTCAATTGGCTTGCCGCAACGGTTGCAGATTAGTTGGCTCATCATTCACCTCTCAGCTGTTCCAGCAGTTTTAGTGCCTCGTCGTCCGACATCTCTGTGATCCGCTTGGTTAGCTCATCTCGTGGATTTGTGGGACGGTGCCAGATTTGAGATGGCATATTTGCTTCAACATAGCCTGTGCTTTCATGTACACCAAGGTTGTTTATTCCAACCTTTTTTGTTGTGTGGAGTTTAATAACTCCGTTCGTATCTCTTGTGACGCACACAAAACAACTCATAATGTTTGGCCAATCAGGCTCCCAACCCTTCTCTTCCTCGGCTTCGATGGCCTTGTTGATTTCATCGGCCAACATGTCCCAACGAGTACGATCTTTATCTTCAAATCTAAAACTGAAATATTTTTTACTTAGTTCTGTTCCAGTAAATCTTTTACCCATTGTTATCTCCTTTGTGATCAGAATCACATCTTCGCATATTCCAGTATTCAACCGCTCTCTTTTCAGATGAAAAAGCTTGACTTGTTGAATGCCCGAAACATGGCTTTGTTTCACAGAAAACAACCCAAGCAGGTTGAGCTTGTAGAACTGAAAAGTTCTTAACATAGGCTGTGGTCCCGCAAAACGGACAAGTTTTAAGCTCCATATCCTCTCCTATTTGCCCCGTATCGCCGGGGCCACACGAATTGATAGCGGCAGGAGTCGAACCTGCTGTACCCCGGAAACCAGGATAACCGCGGGAAGTCATCCCTGCGGTTTTAAGGCGACTAACTCCAACCTGGCGTCGCTCCCGTGAATACCCATTGACCACGCCGAAACAGTGTGTCGGTAGGGCGACCGTGACTCACTCAGTCACCGAGCGGAATCAGCTTGAATTTGTTGTTCGGTGTTTTTGGCACCCTGTTCAAAGCAATCAACTATAACTGTTTCTCCGTCTCCTCTTCGCACAAGATTAGTGTGCGAATACGCACCGTTATCGGCATACTGATCCACCATTACATAGTGAACAAAAAACAGTTTTTCAGAATCCATGCTCATTTTCTTCCTCCCTGTAATCCGTGCTAAAAACTTGGTGCGTTGTCGGTGTAAGCCGTAGGCTTTTGCCGCAGAGCGTCCACCGAACATTTGCTTAACCTGCGAACGTAGTGAGTCAGGTTGAAGCATTTGTTAGGCTTCTTTGACTTTCTCCATTATGGCTTCGACGCCTTTTCGCATAAGAAAACGGAAGTCCTCACGAATAGAATTGTTTTCCATAAGCCTTTTAATGTCTGTTCCCATTTCGGTTACAATCTTATTTACAATTTTTTCTGCAAGCTCTTCTTGCAGTTTTTCTGTTACTAGAGCATACACTTTTGCATAATCAATATTTTTGTATGCGGTTTTCAATTCTTGTGAGATGTCAATTTTATTGTTGTAATCAATTTTGAATGGTTCACCTTTGCGCACCATGTCTACAATCGCATTTTCCATTGCCTGTTCAATCCGTTCTCCGTTCATATTCTCTCCTTTGCAAATTATCCAGATAACTTGTTATCTGGTTGTTTGTCAGCCTAACACCGTTTATACTGTTCCGTATAAACCCCTAAACAACCTTCCGCATCCATCCTCGTCAACGAAATCCTCACAACCGCTACCCGGCTTAAATCCGCGCCCAGGCTCACGGAACGCTTGCCGGATTCGGTTCACTGGCGTCGTGTACCGCAAGCACCGATCGCGTATCAGGCAGACGTCCTGCTGGCGTTGCAGGACGCCTTTTTCACCGTAGCACTTGATCATTCCCGCATCTCGCAAGGATTCGTTTTAAAGGCTCTTTCCTTCAAAGACATCTCCAAGGACGACTTTTCGCAAAAGATCAATTTTAGCCATTTTATTTTTGGCCAAAAATGATTTAACTCGCACGTCATGATCTGAATCCGACAACGAAGGTCTCAAAACGCTCAATATCTTCCGTACTCGCGGCCTCCTGCCTGTATCGCTCTAGCCGCTGTAAAGTCGTGGCCGATTGCGACACGTCTGGAACAAAACTCGGCGTGACCGGTTGCGGGGATTCTCGGGGAGATAGCCAAGCTTTCGCCCCTCCTGCGTTGGCCCAGAAATCCTTGAGCGCCGCCCAGTGGTTCTTGTAGCCGTACCGGTGCATCGCGATCTTTCGGGCGAACTTGTCCAGGTGAGCTTGGGCATCAGGTCCAGCTTGAGCGACAAGCTCAGCGAGTTCCTCCGGTGCGAACTTAACCCCGTCAGGAGTTTTGAGAGTGGGAATGTCCGGGTCGAAGTTCGGCATTTTATCCACAGGTTTTTCCACAACCGTCGTTTCGACGGGTGCGGCAAATTCTTTATTTACTTTACTTTCCTTTACTTTACTTTGTTGCTTTTCCCCGTGAGTCTTTGCGTTTTCCTCTGGAGTATTCTCGTTTTCCTCTGGAGTCTTTCCTGAGTTTATGGTTAAAAGATCAATTTCTGTGTCAATTTCACAATTCTTGCGCTTGGAAATTCTCACGATTTCCTTCCATCGGCTCTGGATTCCATGGGATGTTAAAACGGACTTTTCCACAAGCAAACGCTTGTCAAAGATGCCTTTTTCGACTGCAAAAGCAATGATCTTATCAAGCTCAATTGGGTCGATTCCATTCTCTGCCGCGAACAGAAGTTTTGAGTCTTCATCCCAGTTTAGGGCGTATCCTTCGCTATAAATTGATCGCCATAATTCAGTAATGCAACCAATCCCAACAAGCTTGAAACGGGCCTTAACGAGTTTCATTTTTTGTTCCCAGACTGTATCCATTGGAAAATAGTCGAGCCCAGTCTTTTCGTGTCGTCCCACAATTACCCCCAGAAAAAAGCCCTTGTGGACGCCGAAACAGTCTCACGCCGGGCCAGCTTCCCTTTCCGCTGGGAACCGCTCTAGTTTAAAGGCTTAGTGGCCTATTTATTTCCAAACTCAGTTGCTTTAAAGCCAACTATCTTATCCACGTCATCAGGGTTGTAGAGCTTGGCTGGTTTGCCAAACTGCCCCTCTGATGCCGGTTTATCGTGACTCTTAACTCCAAACCAATTTAATACAGCGCGTGCATTTTCTGGCTTGGTATCAAGTCTTTTTGAAACCTCATGTATATCAATATAGTGGTGCATAGATTCCTCCTTATTCACCTATTAAGCGGCAACGCCACTGTTTTTTCTGGGACATAACTTTGACACTTCTATTTTTGTTTGGATCATTTCTTGTATCTCAGAGCTATGCGTAATCAATATTGTGTGCCGTCTACCGCTCTGTTTATGAGCCGCTTGAAGCATCCTTAAATATGTAACTCTGGCGTCAGGATCTAGTGCTCCATCGGCTTCGTCTTGGAATGCCGTCATGAAAATAAGGTTGGTATTTCTGGCGCGAATTATTCCAAAAGCGTCGTAAAGTGCCCGCTTAATCCAGACTGCTTCACCACCTGAAAGAGTTCTTATTTCCTGAGTATCGCCGGTCTCAGTATCCAATACCTCGATCAGAAAATCTTCGATCTGCTTCTGCGTCTTACCAGATCCCCCTAAGCGAGTTGTGCGAAAACTTATCTGATATCGACTGCCAAAAGCATCCTTTAGTAACCCGTTAGCAATAGCTGAAATACTCGGCGCGATTGCATCTAATTCGAGAGCTTGGATTCCCTTGTCACTAAAGGCCATCTCAAGGAGTCTCCATTCAGAAACCTCGTTCTGATATTTGGCCGCCTGAGTTTTCAGAACTTCGATCTGCGCAAGATCGGATTCAACTTGACTTAGTTGTTTCTGCAAACCGTTGATTTCAGCCTCGAATCTCGTGATCATTGTGAGACTTTCAATCGACTGCTCATTCAGAGTTTTTAGGCTTGCTTTAGCTGTATTGAGTTGATCTGTAATGCCATGATCAAGTTGTGATCGAAGATCGTTAAGCCTGAGCGTCTTAGCTTCAATCTGTGCTTCGATTGACTTGATATTCTCGCGTAAGACATTGATATTCCCCTGCGCCTTGGCCGCTTCTGCAATGGTGTTTCTGGAGTTCGCAGGGTCCATGAACGAGAGTAAACCCTTGATACGTTGGAGTTCTGAGTCAGAGAAAGGAGACAGTGCTGACGTTTGAGCTTCGAATGGGATTTCTTCAAAAACGGGCTTTTCTGCTTCGATCTTGGTCAGAGCTTCAATTGCCGACTTGTGCGCAGACTCGAGTTCCTGCATTGAAACGTGAAGCTCCTGCAGGTCTTTCTTTCGTTGATCAACCTTAGCCTGTTTTGCTTGAGAATCTGCTAAAACCTTTTGTCGTGCGTCTGGTGGCAATGGCTGGCCGCAGGTGTCACAGTTTTCCTTGATTGGCTTCAGTGCTTCCGCTTCATCGCGACGAAGACCTTCCTCTAGCACATTGATTGTTCTGCGACCTCCTTCGACGTCGCGTTCGGCTTTTCGTTCTGCATCCCGTGCGTGGGTTAATCGGGTTTCAAAATCGGCGAGTTTTTTTTGATACTCGGCTCGTTTGATGGAAAGATGCTCATCGTGTTTCTTTCTCAGATCCGCAATTTTTGCCTGTTCTGCTTGGACTAACTCTAGGTGCTTTTGATACCGAGCAGATTCTTTTTCGTAATCAGCTTTCAAAAGCTCATATTCAGCGAGTTCCCTTTCCGCAGATTCCTTGAGCTCCATTGTGAGTTCAAAGGGCTTGATCTGACCTTCATGTTTTGTCAATTCAGATTTCAGACGATCAACCTCATTCCGGATTAACTGGCCCTCGGAGATAATCTGATTCTGAGCCTCTTGCTTCTTGGTCAGCTCAGCTACAATGCCAGCTTGTCGCTCTTCCAGAACCAAAAATATGTTCCTGTTCCCCTGAGTCTCCTCTAATTGCTCCTTGGTCGTGGCAATCTGCGAATTGATAGAATCGACGTCAGGCAGTCGATCAATGAGAACTGCAATTTCAACCTGGGTTTTGGTTACGGATGATTCGACTAGGTTAGCGCGAGCCTTGGCGAGTTCCTTATAGGTCTCCAGATATTCAAGCCCACAAAGTGCCGAGAAAAGGGATTTCCGTTCGCCAGCTGTTGCCTCAGCAAGATCGGGCAGATTCTTAGGTTGGCGCTGAGTGACAAAGGCTGATCGAAGGAAAAGCTCCATGCTCCCGAAAAGCTTGTCTACTGCCGCGACATAATCGTCCTTACGCCCCGTGATCCCGGGGAGCGGAATCCATTCTGATCCAGAGGCACTATAGAGAAAGTACTCAGTGGACCCCGAAGCTGTTGCGGCATTGATGAGGATCTGGGCGCGGTATCGAGTTCCGGATTGAGTATCGGTCCAATAGAGGTCTCGGAAGCTGTCACGGAGCCGAAACTGTTCTTTGAGCGTTCCGTCTCGTGTAAGAAGCTGCGGCCATGGGTGCATATTCTCGATGAGCGTGGTTTTACCGGCGCCGTTATGCCCGATGAGCGCTACGAGTCCAGGTTCGATTTCATGGAAGTTGAGGTCAATTTCTTCTAGGCCTGATTTTTTCCAAAGACCAATCGCTCCGCGCAAAACGAGACGGTCAATTTGGATTCTACTGCCGTGACCAACAGCTCCCGTAGCAGATGCCTCAGCCTCAAGCTCGTCGGCCTTCAATAGCACTGATTCAGGAATTTCTCGTTTTGAATTTTCCGCCCAAAGCTGGACTTTTTCACGGGGACGCTTTTTCTCAGCGATCTCGCCAGCTCTTACGGTTTCTGTTGGCAGGACGTTCAGGACGACCATTGAGCCGTCAACAGCGCCATGAAGCTTAAGTCTACCCATGAGCATATCGATATCAATCTGCGCCGATTGTTCTTTAGTGCATGTTACTTCGAGCTTGACCTTACAGCCCCGCCTTACGGGCTCATGGGTATCGAGGTCCATGGAGAACATATCAGCGGCCGCACGGGCTCGGATTGTTTGATTGACTGGATGCTCGAAGCTAATCCTATTGACTGAGGTAATCGTCGTTCCGAAAAAACTGACGAGATTACAACCGGCCTCATGAGTTTCGCCAAAATCAATCGGGTATGCGCTTCCAGGATAATAAGCATTCAGGCCAATAGATTCGCCGACTCGCTGGGGTTCGTGAATATCCCCCATCGCAATATAGTCAGCGCCTACGGCCGCCAGATCATCGACTGAGGGGCGAAGTCCTGCACCATTGTCCAAGAGGTCCCCGTTTTGGAGACGCGCTCCCCCTACCTGGCCATGATACATAAGGATGGCCGGGAGTTGTGGGAACTGACGGCGAATTACTCCGAGCCCAACAAACAACCCGCGCAAAGCCATCCTGACAGCAGATTCAGCGTCGTCTTTGTTGTCCACCATCGATGTGAGCCATTTTTTGTTAGGCTCTGGGACACCGAAGAGTAAAGCCATGGCCGTCGGATGAGGTAATATTGCATCTCGTGGCAGAGCAATTACTTCATTTCCAGCTGGGGTTTTAATGAGCTGATAAGCTTGAGCTGGCTGGAGTATCACAATTGGGTGCTTAACGTCTAGGGTTTCGAAAACCTCAAGAGAGCCCTCAACATCATGGGTAGGAGTACCGTAGATCATCACGACCTGAGTAATATCAGCAAGGTCCCCAATAGCTGAAACAAAGTCGATGAAGTGCGAACCCGCGACATTCAGGACAGCGCGGTCCCATGTATCTCCTGCCAGAATTACGAGATCAACATTTTCTCGAATTGCAGTTTCTCTAGTAATGCGAAGACTTTGAAGGACTTCTTTGGCACGTTCTCCGCGAGCGTGCACGTCTGCTAGATGAAGTATTTTCATGATTATTGATCTCCAAATTTAACGCCGCGTTTCGTAAGGACGCCTTTAATACCAGTCAGACAAGCGTCTAATTCTTCTTGTTTGCAGTTCGAGGTAACAAGCCCTTCGGCGTACTTAAGCCCGTCAGGATGAATCTGCGCTCGATACTTATCGATCAGGTCTTGGAGAGCTGCTTTCTTGACTGCGATAGGGTCCGGAGGGAGTTCCTCATCCACAACTTCGTATTGGGGCGGGGCTGATGATGACGGCAAAGTCACGATAACCGGATCAGCGCTTCTTTCGGTTGGAGCGGAAATCTGTCCCATGGGATTCGCACCGCCGAAAAGTGCCATCGCATTACCCGCGAGATTTCCAAGCATAACCTTTGCGACCATTTCGTTTTTGGCATTGACGATTATTCGGCTGAACAGGAAAACCTTGGTCGCGGTATCGGGGTCATCTTTGCTAAAAAGCCCTTTGAATCCGGTCTGCATGCCGAGCATCATGAGAGTCGCTCGATTGCGTGCCCCGGTGTTTGCCCGTTGGCGTCCTACTTTTTGGAGCTGAACCTTTTCCTGGGCGAGTTCTCTTTCTGAATATTCACGGGTTGTTTTTTCACGATTCACCCATTCAGTTTTTCCGGCAAGTTTAAGTTCTTCGAGGCGTACTTCAGGATCAAACTCGTATTCGCAGGGGGCCCCGAACTGCATCTTTCCGTCAGGTCCCATCACCATAGCCTGTGTAGTCCCGACATACGCAGAGCCTTCTTTTCGAGTGGACTCATTCAGTGTGTTGAAGCTGATACCAGCCGCGGCCGCGAACTTATCCAGAGTCTCTTTTTTGGGACTGTAGCTTCCTGCTAAGTTGTGGAATTCATCCTTTCGGACCTCAACCGCCTCGATTTGAACTTCGAGGAGCGGAGATAATTCGTCCAAGTGACTCGGTTTTACGAATGATTGAGGGTTCCGAGATTTATATTGTTCAATGAACTTTAAAGCGGCTTCTCGCGTCATGACGCTTCTCCTTCTTCGATTTCAATTGCATTTGTTGATAAGAAATCCGTGAAACTCATAGCTGGCTTTATAGCGAGATTGGCGGCATACGCCGGGACATCTCCGGCCAAAAGAGCGCCAAAGAGTTGGAAAGCTGTGATCCCTGGCATTTTGAGAGTGCCATCGGAAGACCTTGACCAACCGTCTGGGATGGATTTATCTTTTACTTGGGTGCTTAGCATATTGCTCCCCTTTCTTGAGTCGCTGGCGGGCGACTCTTTTTTTTGCCCGGCAACGCCGGGAATGTGAATCACTTCTTACCTCCTTTCTTAGCCTCAAGGGCCTCTTCTAAAACAATTCGAATCC
>JAEHJW020008361.1_pt1 | contig 17699 bp, 29 predicted proteins | sample 9271431 | NCBI WGS metagenome assembly JAEHJW02 | reverse complement strand
GAATTGTTTAATACGAACCCAGAAAGATTGGCTTTTGCGGCTGCCGTACCGTCTATGGTAACTGAAGCGTCTGCTCCTATTGAAACCCTAAGTGGGGTTATGAAGTTCATCCTATAATTACCAACCCCAACAATGTCCTGCCAAATTACCGTAGTTCCGTCTTTGACAAGAATAATAGAACCAGATTTATCAGAGCTTGCTGAAATATCAGTTATGTAAATTGTCTTTAATGCCACTCCGGTAGCCGTAGCAACTGCTGAGGTTGAGCCTGTTGCGGTGGCAGAAATGGGAGTACCAAATTGATTTTTCATACCTCAATTATAGTATCTCCGATACATTCTTCTATGGGGATATTCCTTTCATCCTTTCAAGCTCTTTCCACGCTCTATCAAGCGTTCCGCGCTCATCAGATAATTGCTTCTCCTTATCCTTTATTGCTTTCAAATTACGTTGAATTAACTGCTCTTTAGCCTCTAATGAGCGTTCTTTTAAGACTACTTCTTTAGTCCTCTCCTCTATATTAGTAATAGCATTTTGCTTCAAAACGAGATGTTCTTTCATCTGCTCAGTTAAACGCTCGTTATTCAAACGAAGATTCTCCTCTTGTCTTTCGATTCCCTGTTGTTTTAATAAAAGCTCTTTTTCCTTATTCTTGACCGTGATTTCTCTTTCTCCCACCTCGTCTAATTTATCCTCTAATCTTTCGGTGGTTTCCTCAACAACTCTTTCTCTTAATCTAAGCCCAGTCAAGAAATCAGTAGCCTCTTTCATCTTATCCTCTGCTGATATTTTAATAATGTTAATCGGTATTAACGCATTAAGCCTCTTAGCTTCTAATGTATCTATTTCAAACTGTAATTCAGTCTTTCTTTTTTGATGGTCTTGTTCCTCTTTAGCCCATAACTCTCTATTCCTCGCCAGCGCAGAATTAAAACTTACTTCAGCTTCAGCCCTGCGCTGGTTTATTTTCTTTATTGCATCTTCAGTCTCCTTAGCACGCAAAATACCCCTCGCAAGGTCTTGGGACTTTAGGTCTTTTACCGATTGAGGGGTTAGTAACTTCACTTTGCTACTTTGATTGTTTTAACTTTCAGAGGTTTCTTGGCTACCCTGACTTCAACCTTGCGAACATCTGCAAACTCTTCTATTCCCTGAGTGGCGTGGATTTCTTTAGACGCTGGCTCTGCTTTCATATCGTTCATTACTTCTTCACGAATCTTTGCTCTCATTATCTGAATCTCTGGGCTTTCTTCATCTACTTGAAGCTCGCGAAGAATCTGGTCTTCCCATACCTTTCTGGCGGCGGGAACTCCTAGAGAACTTCCGTGAGGAGAGCGGAAATACGGTTGATTTTTCTGTAACTCATCCATCTTTGCCGAACCTATCATAATTTTGTCTACTAACTCTCCTGTAAACTTAACCGCTAAATGATGGGTCAGTTCTATCGTCTGACTTGGCTGAACGGTAATCGGCTGACCATCCCACGCTGATACAAAAGGCTCATCTGTAATATTGGTAAATGCGAATCTTTTTGACGGGTCGTAAAGACCCTCTTTGACATCGAGAAAACTACTCATAGTGTATATGTTTTAATTGGTTGATTTATTTAAGCTATCGACCAAGAGCTTCATTTGTAATAGTATAACACGTTTTAAGGTAAAACAAAAGACCCCCGTAGGGGTCTAATGCTTCTTAGAACTAATCTATTTCCAAGAACACCAAGCCTGACTCGTTCGCCGCAACACCCGTTACTGCAACACCGATTACCGGAGTCGTAATAGCAGACGTAGAGAGAACAACGTTACCCGCAGTTCCGACAGACGGAGCAACCGCAAGTCCAACCGTCAAAGCTCCTGAAGCCGTAACGTTCGCAGGACCGTGCGACTGAATCCATCCGAAGCTCGCTGAAGGAATCGCCGCTACTGCAACGCCAAGCGGGGTTCCCGTCTGGGTTGTAGGATTGATGATAACTCCATTGAACTGTGATGCTGTAACGTCAGCCCTGCTTGCCGTGGTGAGAGCCACAACAATCGGGTCTTCCAACGTTACCGTGAGCGATGAAGCCGCGCAAGCCGCATTGCCTGAAATCTTATACTGATACCCATAACCAGCTCCAGTCGTAGTAGCCACATAACCGCCCGTAAGAGCATTAGCAGCAACTGTAAGTGAGTCGGCAAAGGTAAGTGATTTCGCGCCAGCAGAAGCCGCTACAAGAGTGAGATTCTGGTTTGCGGTTACTTCTACGGGTGCCTGTACTACCGTTCCAGGAACGAGAGTAGCACCACCAACTTTACAGTATCGGAATACGCGACCGTCTCCAGTCGTTGCGTATGCGCCGAGGTCTGTTCCCTGTGTCGTGGTCGAGATGTTGTATACATCCTGCGGCGACACCGAAATATTATGTTTAATTGAGGACATTTAATTGATTTAATTGATTGATTGACCTTTATGCTGCCGTAGTGAATGAAGTCCAAGTAGTCGCCCCATCAGTATTGATGTACATTCTCGTTGAAGAAGATGAACCATCAGTTCTGATATAGATTGACCCCTGTTTCGCTGTGAACGTAGGTGCGCCAGTTCCAGCGTATACTCCTACATTCAAGATGTATTTTACTTCATTCAGATAGTCGCCAAGATTTTGTGCCATAGGTTGTTAGTAAAGTTTGACCTATTGATTAAACCTGCGTTACGCCCGTGAGCTTGCCGTGTCTGCGCGGATTGTCCGTGCAAAGATTACCCGCGAGGATAATGAAGCTGTTGAACGCAAACTGGGTGTTGACCTTGATGAAACCGGTCCAGTAGAAACCGAGGTTCCCGACTTCGTTATACTGGTTGCCCGCAAAGAGCTTTCCTGCTACGTCTACTTTCTTCGCACCCTCAAATGCTTCGAGGTCTGCGTCTAAACCGTAGAAATCGAGGAAGTTCTCATTCAAGAAAACCATCTGACCTGTCGTTGCTTTCCTATCAGGTACGATTTCCATACCTGCATACATCAAACCTGCAAAGCCCTCATAACCTTTATAATTAGGAACAATGTTCACTTCCTTATAAATCTTCTCCTGAGGCTGGAGGAGTTGTTCAAACAACGCCCAAGTCGGATAGTCCGAGTATGCGCGAGTAGGTGCAACAGTCGCATCAGCGATGTTGTTGTACAACGTCCTCATTGTCGCCAATGAAAGCGTAGCAGCAGCAGTTACCGTTGAATTGAGTGTTGCATAAGTAGCGCGAGCAAGACCGCCGATGGTTGCAACGGTATTACCGTTGTCAACTACCGCCGCCAAGCCAAGCACATCCTTACCGCCGTTACCCGTTCCATCTGACCAAAGCATCGTGCCAAGTCCATCTGCCAAGTCCTGCGCCCTTGATTGCATTTCCACTTTCGTAAGGTCAAGAACCTTTGCGTTAGTGTTGTTTGCAATAAGGTCAGTTCCTGCAAGTGCTACGTTAGCCGCAACGAACTTAGGATTGTACTTCAAGAGTACACGAGTGTCCGTGAAACTCGTAGGAAGAGCGTCAAAGCCCAAAAAGGATTGAATCGCCGTTCCAACTTGATACTTACAATTTTGTTACTCGCCTTTCGGCGGGAAATACCGCTTCGGATATTTCTCACTATATTTCTATAGTGTTCAGACTATTACATCCCTTTCGGGTCAGCTCGTTTAGTCGTTGAACCTGCGTATTGTGATTTCAAAAAGGATTTATGTAACCTCTTTAATTCGTTTCTTATTCTTTCTCTGCGCTCTACTTCTTCCATTGAGATTCTTTTCCTTTCTTTATTCAATGGCATCTTAGAATAAAACGTTAAAGCGATTTCTGCTTGGGGTTTTTTATACTTAAGAAATGGATATATAATTTTTATAAAATCATACGCCTTCTTATTACTGCAGTACCAGAAAAAAGAACCGTCTCTTCTTACGATGCAAACATTTCCTCCGAAATTATCAACTATCCAATCAAGGGTTGCTCCGTCTTTTTGTCCTATTGCTACCCTTAAAGTATGTTCGGCGTTGAATGTTTTTCTTTTTCTGCAGGAGATGTTTATTGAACCCTCTCCATCAAAAAACCCAGCCATATACGAAAGTGTGTTTTTATCCATACTTTCAATATATCACGTTCCTATTTGAATTACAATGTGCTTGGTCGGCATTATCCGTTAGTGCTAATCCTTGCGGATTTCGCCTCTTGGGAACTTTGCCGTGTATTAGAGCCGATTTTCTATTATGAGGCAAACCCCATAAAGCGACTAGAGTTAATCGGGAAGTCCATCGTTGCCGCGCCAAAACGCTTCGTCTTAGAAAGCATCTTGGTAGCAAACGTGTTACTTCTCAAAACAGTATCAACTACGCGAGGAATTATTTCTTCCAGCGTAATGGTATCAACTACGTTATTGAACGCCATTTTGTTGTATTATTTTGATTAATTTAATTTTTAACTTACTACTAAACTCTCTTCTTATAGGCGTTCCAATCTAACGGATTCCAATTTTTATTCTTTTCATCCGTTATACTCGTTTCGCCCTGAGACTTAGAACCGCTTAAACTTGCAACTGAATCGCGTGCCTGTCTTTTAGGTGCTGACTTTGCTTGTTCTTTAAGTTCGTATATCTCCCAAGCCTTATCAAACGAAAGTATAGAACCGAGATAGTTTCCGTTATCATCCTTTGGGGTGTATTCGTCAACTATATCGAGCAGGGAAGTTTGTTCCTTTTCTGTAAGTTCTCTTCCGACATATTCGGATAGAGCTTCCATATCTTGGTCAATCTTCGTTACGTTCTCTTCAACACGGATAGATTCGCTTTCGCGCTCTTCTCGTACTGCGGAAACGGCTGCCTCTAATGCCTCTTGTTTAAGTTGCTCGTTCTGTCTTTGCTGAATCCCCCAAGCCTTTTTTGATGCATCAGAATCTCCGTACATCTCTACCCAATAATCGGGCAATTCACTCGCGGGTTCAGGTTTCTCCTCTCTAACGTGGCGAAGTGCCTCAGCCTCTGATTTCCACCTAAGAGCATCCTCTTGGGCTTCTCTCGCAAGGTCGTGGTACTTCTTAAACCTTGAATACGGTACTTTGTTTTCCTCTACTGAGGGTTCAACAACTTCCGACTCCTTCTCAACTTCCTTAGGTTCCTCTACTGAGGTTTCCTTAGGTGCTTCTGGTTGTCCGTCTGCTTTCATAGCTTCCGGTCCAAACGCAGGAGCATTGAGGTCTACTTCTTTTCCATTTATCAACATATTACACAGTTTTCACCTTTCGGCAGGGATAACCAGAGAACCCTTGTGTTAGTTTACGAAGTCTTTATTCCATAAGACTAAGAGAAATGGCGATTGTTATTTTCTACCGAGATAACTCATACTTCCCGCCCTATGACCCTCTGTCCACTTTTCTTTCATCTTGCCGTGCATCTTTTTTGCTAAATGCTCTTTTTTCTCTTTGAGCTTAGACTCGCCCTTTTCGTGTTCTTCTCTCAATTTTACGCCGTGCTTTTTCGCTAATTTTGGATTGGAAGTCTGATGAGACTCTTGCCATTCTTTTAACGATTCGTGTTCCATATTATTTCATTTTCTTCGCCATTTCGTGCTTACGTTGAGCGACCTTTCCTTTCTTGGTTTCCTTGTTTCCTTTCATATAGCCGAGCTTATTCATTACTTTATAAGGAATATCTGATTTTTCTCCATATTCCTTTTTGAGTTTTGATTCTAGGAACTTTGGCATAGTTATTTATAGTGAACCATCCAATCGCCCTTTTTGTGAGTAGCGGATTCTACATATGCCTCTTTATGCTTGATTCCTAATTTTTTAAGATGCTCGCGCGCGCCCCGCACATCACCTCTCTCTTCTCCACTCTTATTTGATAGATGTTTCCAACCTATTGAACCTTTATAACCCCCACGCTTCAATTCAGACGCTTCACGTTCATACGTTTCTTTGGGAGTAAATCCCCTCCCCTTCTTTCCAACTTTTGATGGAAGATGTTCTATATACATTCTCGCCGCCATTCTCTTTTTCTTTTCTTCTAGTTTCATATTCTTTTTAATTTCTTTAAGTGTTTTTCCTCGTCTGGTAAAATCTTTTCGTAAGTCTTTCTTTCCTTACCTTCCGCTTCTCTTTTAGCTTTCTTATATTCCTTTATCCCTTTTCGTTCATCTTTCTCGAACGCCATTTTACGGGCTATTTTTTCTTTTTTGTCTTCGAGAGATTTAGACATACTATTTTTGGTATTTTCTAAACTCTGATTCGGGTATTCCAGCCGCCTCCGCCATTCCCGCGTCTTTCATAAGATGTTTGCGGTATTTTGGATGTTGCATTTCAGCAAGTTCTCCATAAGAAATATTTTCCCTTTTCAATGAGTGCTTAAATTGTTTCATTTTCTTCGCAACTTTCTCCTTTTTCTCTTCGAGTTTCATAGTGATATTGTACCTTGATTAAATATGAATTATATGGGGATATTTCCTAGTAATTGTTTAGACTGTGCGCCTACCGCTTCCTGACTTCCTGGCTGTGGGGCTTGAACTCCCGTGCTTTGTCCTTCTGGTAGGGGATTTACTGCGGGACCGCCTACTCCCTGAGGTTGAGGAAGTCCTGCGGGCTGTGTAGCAACCGAGAACGAAGGAAGATATGCTTGCGGAGGAATTGCACCCTTTTTAAGCATCTGCCACAAGATAAGCTGATTTGTTGCCTGAGCGGGGTCGGGGAAATCTAGTTTCTTATAGAAGTTGAGCGGGTCGATAGCTTCCGCGCTCCACAAATCAACAGCTTCGTTCCTCTGGGTAAGTGGGTCTTTTGGAATAAGAGAACCTTCTTTAACCGTAATAGTAAGCGTCTTAAGAAGCGGAAACTTGTCGTTTTTTATGCTAATCAGTTCCATTCCACCTTGCATACCTGCTGAAGTTACAAAGTGTTCTTCGTCATAAAAGACGTACATCATCTGAACTACCCAGTTATAAACCGCATCTGCTACTTGTTCTATATGCTCAGTAACTCCTCCGCCAATACGCGAAGAATCCTGCTGGCTGACCATAATCTTTCCTCTGACAGATTTCTCCTGTTGGACGCCTTCGGGAGTAGAGCCTGAAGTTCCATAGATATTACGAAGCTCTGAGCGTCCGTCTTGAAGTGAGTTGAATACATCATTAGGCAAAGCAGGAGCTGAAAACCTTTGAACGGCATCTCCGACTTTTCCACTAGGAACTCTAATAGCCACGCCCCTACGAAGTGCTGAAGCCGCCTGAGCCGCTTGTTCCTCGGTAAATACAGTTCCTGATACCACCATACCGTTATTCATACCCTCTACGTTTTTATCAATCTGCCTCCACCTACGATTTACCATATCTTGAATGGTAATGTTCTGCATAATGAGAGAGGTATCATCGTGAGGATGAAGTCCGGCTGAGAAGACACTCAAAAACACATACGGAGCTTGGGGTTCTTTGAAGTGATTAGTACCTTGAAACTCCTGTGTAGATTCTGCTTGCGTTTCGGGGTCAACAGTAACCTCCTTACCATCGTAGTTCCAGTTAGGATTCTTGTACTTTCCAAGTAACTGGTCTTCCAAGGTGTAAAACGTATCAGTACCCTTGTACCACCATTCAAAATACTCTAATTTAGTACCCATTTTCTTGTGGGCTTTTTCCTCGATAAGAGTCTTCTGCTTGGGAAACATCTCCGCCAATGTATACGCGGTAGCTTGTTTCTTTTCTCCTACATATTCTCCGGCAAACCTTCCTCCTTCGTCTATGTAGCCATCTCTGTCAAAAATCATCCTGCGAGGGTTTATAACCTCGCATTTAATCTCTTTACAGCGAGAATCCCAATAAATCTTAATAACTCCTAAACGATACAACGCCCAATGACGTGTCATCTTGGCTAACTTTCTTCGGAGCTTCTGGCTATCAGCCCAATGAACTAATGAAGTCTTAATGTTCTTGGCTAACTCTTGACCAATATCTGAAGGGTCTGATGAAACTAACGGGTCAGGGTTGGCTCTCGTAGCAATGGGCAAAAACGTCTCAGTAGCTTCAAAGATAAGATTGTCTATAACCGTATTAGAAGCATCTCTCATCTGCGTACCCTCGTCAGCCTTTTGATTACCTATCCAATAGTTAAACGCTAACTGCTGGGATTTATCTATATCTTGATAGTAAGTCGCGTAAGACTTTTTCCATTGAGAAACTAGCTCAATGATTTCTAATTCAGTAAGAGTAGATTCGTATTCGTCTGCAGGAGTTTGTTTAGAGACCTCAGTAACGCTTTGAGCCTTATTGGTTTCGTCAAAAAGTCCAAGTGCGCCCTTAATCGCACCTAGAACCCCACGACTTGCCTCAGGAGTGCTTAAAATCGCCATAATTTATACACCAATAATAACCCAACTAGAGCTTCTTTCTATGGGGATATTGCTATGTTTTTACCACTTCGGTAAGAAGGCAGTATCGTTCGGCAACACATCTAAACCTCTTGAACCAATGTCTTGATTTGAAGGTTCGTGGAATGTTGAACTTTCTTCTAAGAATCTCGACATTCCAATTCTCCAATACACAATAGCAAACGGATAATCACACCTTCCGCTAGGAGGTTTGTTCCATTGAAATACCGGAACTCCTAGAGCATTTTCCTCCTGAGTTCTGTACATTCCCGCCATTTCGCTCCATACATCCCACCAATCGCTTTCTGAGCCATAAATGGGTATTCGTTTCTCGGTAAACTCATCTACCATAAGCTGAATCATCTTATTCCTATCAGCAGTTACTGTTCCGTCTTTATCATTCCAATTCACTAACTCATCGTTCTTTCTGTCCTGTCTAAAGAAACACAAGAAGACTCTATTTGGATATTTCTCTCTTAGCTGTCTGGGTCCGATGATGTCTCCCCCTTGGTCTATTATCATAATTGCATTAGACCAACGCTTTAATAGATTCTCTAGGGGCGCATAGCTATCGCATTTATCGAAATGAAATAAGCCGTATTTATTACCTATTACATAGTTAATCCCCTTACCTGTGTCTACGCCTATAATTGGTCTGCTATCCTGAGGATTAACACTCGAAACAAGGTTTTGGAAAAACATATTCTTATTGAGAATATTACCCCTTCCAATGTAAGGCTGTCCCAATACGAAGTTAGCAAACTGTTCTTCGCTGAACTCCTTTTTCTTGTTTAAGACATATTCTGCTGAGATTCTGGGGTTAATAAGAAGTGGAATCCAATATCCGCTTACTTCTTTGTCGTTGAACTTTTTTATCCATCTTCCTTTTCTACGATTAAGCTCAGCCTTACATTTCATACATCCAAAGTAGGGCTTGCCTTCTTTGTACATAATATTATCCATTGTTATAAACCATTCGTGAGAACAAGACTCACATTTAATAAACCAATGCTTTTGGTCTGATAATTGCCAATGTTTGTCTACTCCAACTCCAGGGGCTGATGGGTTGCTGAAATACCACTCCCAACCGTATTGAGAATGTTGTAATCGAGTTCTGTATTGGGCTACGATTTCTTGTTTGCTTCTGTCTGTTTCGTCTGAGATATAGAGGTCTGCCGGAATAGCGATGGCGGCTCTTTCAGTCCAGGTGCCTCTGAAGTAGATTATATTATTACCTACTTGCTTCTGTTCAATCGAATCCTTGTCTACTGTCCATTCTTGAAAAATAGGATTATTGGCTATTAAACGATTTGTTTTACCACCTACGAAGTCTTTAATATCACTCGCGCTCGGTAAGGTATAGATAATATCCATTCCCTTATTTTTCGCAAGCCATAATGCCTTAATGTTCGCTGTCGTACTAAACCCTATCTGCGCTGCTTTAAGAATCGCTTGCTTAGGACTAAAATCCCTATATACGTCTATTAAAAATGCGTGGTCTTTGAAGTCTAACGGCTGTCCCTGGTCATTCGTAATACCATAGGAATTGAGAAAAAGGAGTATTGACTGCGTACTGGCGTATTTCTCCTTATCATTCATTCGTTATCCTCTTTTTTAACTCTTCTTCGGCTAATGCTATTGCTTCAGATGATAGTGTTCCTGTTTTAATCTCTCCGCTATGCTCAACCTTGTCAGCAGATTTACCGATAAATTGGTCTGCGATATAAGTAGGAGGCAACTGAGAAATAATCTCTTCCCACCTTTCTGATGCCATTCTATCAAATATAGCCCTACGCTCTTCTTTAAGTAGGGTTTCCTTGTTCTTACTGCCCTCTGGTCTTCCATTGGGATTACCAGACACTCCTTTTACGAATCCCTTTATTCCTTTTGGCATAATGTACTTTACAATTACTAACAATTACGTCCTAATGTGTTGTGGGTAATACCGATAAAACAGGTTATCTTTTCCCTGGAGGATGTCTTTCCTACAAATCCTCGCGTATTCTCGTTTTTCTGGAACTCCCTTAAATGGGTCTTTTCTTATTACACCAACATTCTTACATTCTGTACAGTACCACCTTAACGCATTACTATCCTGTCCTATCTCTACTATATTGTGGCAACGGCTTTGATTATCACAGGTCATTTCACGATAGCGAGGATTCCTCCGGTATTTACGTTCACAAAATGGTATTTAACGTCCTTGTGATTTACTATGTCTATCGCCCAGGCTTTAACAAACACGCAATCTCCCTTTTTAAGCTCTTTGACCCCTTCTCCTACACTTATAACTTCTCCGAACTCTACTGCGCTCGCCCTGCTCGATGTGTCTAGTACCATTCCCTTAGCCTCGTCTATCTTCAAATGAACTATATTCTCTCGTGGTTCTATTTTCATTAGTCAGGGAAGTTTATTTGAATACTTTTTACTATATCTATCGGCTTAAAGTCTTCTTTGTCTAATCTCGTGATAGTAATTGCGCCATTCTTTCCATCAAGGAACTTAAAGGGAAGATAGAATGAACTCACCCCCGTTTTCTTGTCCTTGAACGTGGCAATCTTTTTAGGGACGGTCAATTCTACGTTGTATTGGAACTTATTTGGGTTCATCGGTTAAGGTTATTACTGCATTAGTGGTAATAAAGATACTTGCTGAACTTACTGCGTTTTCAATCGCACACCTTTCTACCTTACTAGGGTCAATTATACCGCATTTTAACATATTTGTATAGCAGTCATTTCGAGCGTCATAACCCAGTAATTCTTCCTCTCCTCGATTCATTTCTTTCGCTTGTTTCTCAGCATCTCCGAGTCCTAAGATAACCTCAGAATAATCCTGTCCTGCGTTTTCAATAATCTTCTTCAAGGGTGCGATGAGAGCCTTTTTAAGTATCTCTTCGCCAATCGTCTTTGGGGTTATATCCTGTGCAATTCTCCATAGTGTCATTCCCCCTCCTTCGACAACGCCCTCTTCAAGTGCTGCGTGAACTGCTTTAACCGCGTCTTCTGCTTTTAGTTTAAGATACTCCCTATCTAAGTCAGTTGGTGCGCCTATCTTTAACACTGCCACCCCCCCCTTAACTTTCGCCGCTCTATCCTCAATCTTCTTCTTCAAGTACATATTTGGCTCATTTTCAGCCATTTCCTCAATTTGCTTGGAATATGTTAGAGCTACTTTCTTGTCTGACATTACCAATGTCTTATTAGCATCACAAACAATCTTCCTCGCTCTTCCGAGGTCTTCAACTGTGATGTTTTGGAACGTAAGTCCGGTATTGGGAGAAACCATTTTTGCTCCCGTTGCCCCCGCGATATTCTGCAATTCTTCGGGGTTCATTCTTACCACAACAGTATCAAATAAGCCCTTGACTTTGCTGATACCCAATACCCCAAGTGTCGCGTCTTCTATATCTCCACACGCAATTACACACGACCTCATTTTTTGCTCGGCTAGTTTGTTTACTACGCCGTCAATCTCCCAAGGGTTGTTTATCTTTCCCTCTACCACAAGAACGGGAACGTTGTCATAAGTAATCTTCCCAAATGGAGCGTACGGAGCCATATACCCAAAAGGAATCTCGAATCCATCTACAATTTCATAAGAAGTTCCGAATGTTTTTGAGTCTTCAACGTTAATAACTGCCTTTTCTCCTAGTTTATCTATAATCTCAGCAATCATCTTTGCCAAGTCTTTATTCTCTGCTGAAATCAAAGCCACTCGTTCAACGTCTCCCTTATCTATCTTTGTTGATTTCTTTGAAAGGATTTTAAGTATTTTATCGCCCGCCGTTTTTAATGACTCCTTAATCGTCATAGCGTTTTCGGGACGCTTCAATGCCTCGTGAATGATTGCCTGAGTAAGAACCACTACGGTAGTCGTGCCATCACCAACATCATCGTTCTGTTGCCCGCTTACGTTTTTAATCACATACGCTCCAGCATTTTCTAATCTATCTTTGAAAGTAATGTGTCTCGAAATAGTTGCGCCGTCATTTACTATTCTCGGAACATAAAGGTCATCTATGTAAATATTCGCTCCCTTAGGACCCATTGTGCTTCCTACCGTATCAGCAGAAGAATCCAATCCTTTCATTATCTTGTCTAACCCTTCTTTTTTGGAAAATATTTCGTTCATTTTTGTTTCTTTATAAACTCGTCTAATGTTTCTGATTCGTTAAATGCTTCTTTCGCGCTCATTGGCTCTAAAAACTGAGCCTTACCACCGCTTTCTAGTTTTTCTTTTAACTTTTCTACTTGTTCTAACGTGAAAAACTTTATATCCCTAATCATCATTCCTATCACTATTCCTATCGCAAACAAGAGTATTTCCATTGGTAATATATTAACACATTTAAGTAGTCGCGTAAACCTTTTTCTCTTTATATTCTTCTCTTAGACGACCTTTTACTTTTTCGAGCATCTGTTCCATTTCTTCCTCGTTTAACTCAAAGAAAAACTTATTCGGAAGGACTTGGACGTTGCAGTATTCCGTTGGTTTTATTGTAGGAACAATGTAGGTTTCATCTTCCTGTTTTTTCCATTCTTTTCTCACTAAATAAGGAAGCCCACAGAAATTATAATCAAAATACCTCGACATATAATACAAATCGTTTATGTCAGGTTTTATTTCTTCTAAGTTTAATTCTGATAAAAACTGCTTGATAGTTCTTTTAACGCTCGGAACGAGTAATACAATTCTCAATGCCCACTTAAAAACTTTCCACTTACTTTCTAATCCCTTAGTTTCTCTGCTCATTCCTATCTCAAATAATCTCTCTACTTCTTTACGCACATTTATAAGATTATCTTTGTTTAAGAGGGAGAAAATGTCCTGTCCTCTGTATCTATACGCAAAGTCTAGTTCCCAAAACATCACAATACACCATACTGCTTTGAGTTGGCGTTCTGTCTTCGCGAGAATTCTTCCTACCCTTAAAATCTCCCTAGAACTTCGGCTTAGTTTTCTTTCTTCTATTTGATATTTTTCGTATTCCGCTTCGTATACTTCCGCGAGCCAATTTATTGAACCCTGAATCGGATGCTTAAAAATATTGAACGCTAATTTTATGGTAGATATTACCGCGCGTTTAACCGTAGCGTTTTGACCTAAAACTATGTAATCAGAATATCCATTAAAGGGATATTTCATTCCAATTAAATAGGTTTTAGTTCCCCCCGTTGATGGGTATTCAATCTTTTTTATCGTGTAAAGCAAACACTTAGGATTCGCGCAATATTCCTCGTCAGGATATTCCCAATTACACTTCTTACAAATCATTAGTTAGAACAAGTCGTTCCGTCATCAAATACTATTTTGAATGAAGAAGAACCCGATATTTCACTCATTGAACCAGACGCAGTAGACACTGAGCCAAACTTTGAGTAGACGGGGATTCCGGCGTTATTTCCTATAACACCGTAGACCGTTCCTTCAATTTCTTTGGGAAGCCCATCAGAACTCCAACTAATATTTGATTTCCACTTGTCAGGATTATTCGCGTCTTTAGAAGTAATGGTGCATTTCTTAATCGATTGAACAACATCTACCGTTGTTCCACCCATAGCCACATTCTGCGTTGGTTGAGCAACTTGTAATGGGGCTGTTTGCGATTCAAGAATTGCTTTGTTTGCTAGTTGCATCGCCTGACCAATAAAACTATCCGCTTGTGCCTTATACGTTAAATCCGTTGAATATACGGGATTAGACACAAGAACTAAGGCAACTTGCAAAAGAGCGATTATGGAAGTTAGTGTATTCATATTATTTAGCAATTATTTCGAGCAAACTTACGACTTTTATTAGGTACAAGATAGCCAACACTCCTAATACTAACTTTGATAATTGGATAATGAGTTCAGTTTTGGACATATTTTATTATTTTTCGTATGTCTTTTGCCTCAATTTTCGCAAACTTACGCTCACAAAAACTAACTTTATATGGAAATAACATATTAGCACCTTCGAATCTAAAATGCTTCAAAATGTTTTCAAACAATTTCTGTTGAATCTCTTTACTTGGTTTGCGAGAACTTTTTAACATATTTTTATTTGCATACTCCTTTACATTCGTATTTTGGGTCTACATAGAGGGGCTTTACTTCGGTCTTCTGGGGTGTTCGTATTTCAGGCACAACAACTTCAATCTTGGGCTGTTCTACTGGATGGAAGTGAACATAGAGAGCGTAACCTGCGAGGATTGCTACTGCTAAAATTGGGAGAAGAGTGAGGTATTTCATTTTGTTTTTATAATTTTACTTATAACTTCTTCCATTATATTCGATGCTTCAATTCTCAACTTCATCTCCGCGAGGTCATTCTTTTTTGTTTCGTCAATTATCTCGTTTCTTACACTATTTATGTTTGATATTACGATTGAGCTTATCTTTGATTCTAACTGACACTCGATAACGTTCTTGAAATAGTGCATTTCCGCCGCCAATCCGCTATTCTTGTATCCTATTTCAAACAATTTTACTATCGTCTTTTCGATTACATAATCGCCTAGTTTTCTTAGCTTAAATCTTAGACGACCAATCATATATTTCATTAGAGTAATTGTACCATTTCGCGATGAAGATGTCTATATATATTCATCCTTTCCTTTCAAGGCTTTGAGGAGGGATTCGACTACCTTACTCACCACTCCGTTGCCGCACATTTTGTATCTTTGTGAGTCCGAGATTTCAACTTTTTCTCCTTTTTCGTTCACGCCGTACTTCGTGTGTCCATCGGGCCACGACATCAACCTTTCGCATTCCGTGGGCGTGAGCCGTCTTATTTTTCCTTTAATCATATAAGTGTCCCAAGTGTGTTTGTTATCCATTGAATGCCCCCCCCCGGTGCGTATCGTTCGTGCAAATTGCTGGTCGCTGGTGGGAAGGCCCTTTGAAGTAGTTCGCGTCAATCGTGGGATGGATTTCATTAGGTAGAACAATTTTATTTATCTTTCTCATTTTCCATAATCATATAATCTTTTGGGACGCTTGAGACGGTATTACTTGCGGAGTCCTTGCTGATTTCGAGTTGTGCAGGTTGGTTGTTATAGGTTCTCGTTCGGATTGCTACCGACTGAATCATTGGGATGTGTCTGCCCCCCCCTGCGGTGGGAATGGTAGGACTGATGCCTTTAGTGTCGTAGCGTCTTCCTGCTTGGTTTGCTCCTCGTTCAAGGTTTTGAATATCTTTTCCGTTTGTTCCTTGCTCAAAAAATACTTCTCGTCCACATTCTCCTCGAGTACCGATGACAAAGATACGCTCTCGGTTTTGAGGCACACCGAAATGCTTGGCGTTGAGAACCTGCCATTGGAGAGAATACCCTGCTTCGGCCATTTCAAAGAACACTGCTGCAAGGTCCCATCCATTATTGCTTGAAAGAGCACCTTTAACATTCTCCCAAATGAAATGCTGTGGCTTTTTCTCTTTGAGGCAACGGATATACTCCGTAAAAAGTCCGCTTCGTGCTCCTGCAAGTCCGGCACGCTTTCCAGCAATCGAAAGGTCTTGGCACGGGCTTCCTCCGACAAGAAGGTCAAAGTCGGGTACTGCACTCCAGTCGATTTCTTTGATGTTTCCATAGTTCTTGATATTGGGGTGGTGGTATTTGAGGACTTGGGATGCGTACTTGTCGATTTCGGAGAAACCAACACAAGTGGCATATTCCCTGAACCCCCTCCCGCTTTCAGAGACCTGTTTATCCCGTTTGGATTCGCTACTTGTTGCATTTTCCACCAACTCATTTTTTTCATAAGCATTTTGTATTCCTATTCCGAAACCTCCAACCCCTGCGAACGCTTCAAAGTATTTCATATCTTATATTTCGCTAGTATTTCCTCGCACATCTTTTCCCTTATGTCGGCTAGTTCTTCAAGCTCTCCCTTTGTCCATTGCTTTGCTTTTTGACCTTTTATGAATAAATCATCGAATCTTCTCTTTCCTATTTCGTCTATCAACTTTTTAGCGTAAATATCCTTTGCGCCGTGCTTTTGTCTGTTACAGTTCCAACTACATTGGCATCTTAAATTATCTAAGTCGAAATATGTTGCGCTTCCGCCTATCTTTTCACGGAAATGACCCGCAACGAGCTTATTCATTGGTAATTTAGCTCCACAAGTAAAGCAAATGCCTTTTGAAAGAAGCCGGACGTATAAACTCGTTGCTTTCCACGCGCCTGTTGCTGGTAATTTTTTAGGAGGAACTATTTGGAAGTAATCTGATTCCTTACTCTTCCTGTGGAGGGGGGTCATTTGAACCATTCGTAATATTCTTTTTTTTCTTTTTCCTTAATAACGAGCAAGGGAAGTCCGCATTTCAATCTTTCCCAATTCATAAGCATACGCCCCACACGACCATTTCCATCAATAAAGGGATGGATTTTTTCAAATCGTATATGGTCTTGTTGAATCAATTCTTTTGCGCTAGAAGTCCCTTGGTAATATCCAGTAATGACTTTTTTAATAGTCCCACACCATTCATCTATTCCATAAGATACAGATGCGGGATTCATACATATACGATTTCCAACGCAAACCGATACTGTTCTAAAATACCCCTTTTCGTTTGGTAATAATTTTTGATTAAGCATAAGTATTTTATGTGTTTTCATAATTACGCTTGCGCTTAATTCTTTTTGTTCAACAAGATAATTCCACGCTAACTTTGCTTGGTTGAATGAATCTTCATCATATACGCCCTCTATAGCGTTACTTTCTTTCAAGAATATATCTAACATTCTCATATCATCTTCTCTTTTAGGTTAGGGGTCATTGGAGGTTATTGAGTTGGTGGAGGAGGTCTTCGAGAAGTTTAGATTTTGCAAAGTATTCTTCTTGAAATGGTTTGTTGATGTCTTCAATCGTAATTCCTAATCTATTTTCTAACCACCATTTTACCCATTCCACTATCGAAAGCTGTGAGGCGTGGAGGTGGGATTTGATTGCACTAGCCATTGGTCTCGGCGCAACATCATCAGCACTTGTTCCGTCCCATGTGTATTTATCCATCAGTCCATCATCCCGAACGAACTTCTCCTCAAATTCCTTTTCATTCTTCTCCATAAGCTCTTTAATGTTCATAAATTAGTTTTTATTTTCTTCTTGTGGGGCGATGGATTCGATTTTCTCTATGAGTATTGGTAAGTAAGGAGCTTCGTGTTTTCCAGCCTTCTCCCATTCTTTTTCAACTAATTTAACAACCTCTTTTACCATTACCCATCCATTGAGGTCGAGGGAGGAGATGTTTTTGAGGACTTGGGAACGGCAGTCATTCCAACCTCTCCCGTGTCCGTGTTCAGCGCGAAAAGTTCCACGGTCATCCTCTAAAGGCACAATCTTCTCAATTAAATATT